>Ga0209550_10002089_pt1 | contig 19264 bp, 18 predicted proteins | sample LauGreSuBDMM15SN_2_FD_187567 | JGI IMG/M metagenome (GOLD analysis project Ga0209550, IMG submission 187567) | Freshwater lake microbial communities from Lake Michigan, USA - Su13.BD.MM15.SN (SPAdes) (version 5) | ecosystem: Environmental > Aquatic > Freshwater > Lake | place: Lake Michigan...
GACCTGTACGGAAACAATCAGTGCCAGATCCATGTACGCCTTCTCTCTTTCAATCTCTCAAACCATCAACCGTGTTTAAACCTTGATGACGAACTGCTTATTTTCAGCAGGGTTCTTCTTGAGGTTACACACCGAGCTGGTGTCTGATGGCGCTTGCTGCGAAAACGTTTGAAGAATGTCGAGCTTTTTGTTTTTCACTTCAGCCAAGCTCACATCCAAAATACAGTGGTGTGATGCGCCATCGACGGTGACCTTGCCGCTGGGTGCTGCAATGCTGATGCCGCTTTCCATGGCTTCGATGACTTTCATGCGGTCTATGCTGCCGGCTTTCTTGACAGCTTCGGCCCACAGCTTGAAGCCTTGGTAAGTGCCCATAGCCAATTCGGTGACGTTGGGGTAATCGGCACCAAAACGCTTTTGAAAGGCCGCCAAGAAAGTTTTGTTTTCTGGTGTGGCGATTTTCTGGAAGTAGTTGTAAGACAAGACCATGCCATTGCACTCTTCAGGCGCCAACACGATTTGCTCGTTACCCACGGAGAAAGTGGAAGAAGCCATAGGAATCTTCTTCAACATACCTGCTGCGCCCCATTGGCGATAGAAGGACATGTGTGCGCCACCGACCAAAGCAGACATCACGAAGTCGGGTTTGGCGGCTTCAATTTTGGCGATGGTGGGGCCAAAGTTGGTGACATCCAAGGGGAAGAATTCGACGGCTTGAACGCTGCCGCCGCCTTCGGCAACATATTTTTTGACCCACTCTGAAGTGATTTGGCCGTAGTTGTAATCAGCTGCAACGATGTAGACCTTCTTGCCCCATTTTTTCATGGAGTAAGGAATCAGTTTTTGCACGGTTTGCGCAGGTGTTACGCCGGTACAGAAAGTGTTGCGATCGCAAACGCCGCCTTCGTACTGGGTGTTATAAAAATACAAAGTTTTGTTTTTGGTCAGCACCGGGCGAATCACTTCGCGTGAAGCGGAGGTGATACCACCATGCACCACAGCAACCTTGTCTTTCAAGGCCGCCATTTGTGCGTACTCGGTGTACTTTTGCATGTTCGACTGTGAGTCATAGTTGATCAAAGCCACTTTTTTGCCCAGCAAGCCGCCAGCCGCGTTTTGCTCTTCGATGGCCAAGGTCAATGCGTCGACCATGGGCTTGCCATAAATGTCCAAGCCACCCGACAAATCGTGGATGCTGCCCACTTTGATGTCGTCAGCGGCCAGGGCTGAACTGCCGTACATGCCAGCGGTGCCGGCTGCAATGCCACCAGCGGTGGTCTGAATAAACTTTCTGCGGTCCATGATGTGTTCCTCTTTGTGTTGAAAAAACTAACGCTTACCTGATGAGGCTCTCTTTGCAAAGAGCCCTAGCCTGCACTTACATTTTTTTCCAGTCGCCCAATTGCTCGAAAGCGTAGGCGGCACGGTAAATGGTGCCCTCGTCCCAATGTTTGCCAATCAGCTGCAGGCCAACCGGCAAACCATCCACCAAGCCGCATGGCACCGACATGGCTGGATGGCCAGTGACGTCAAACGGACAAGTGTTGGCCAGCATCTCAAACGCACGCTGAACCACTTCTTCCACCTCCGCACCTGGCTTGGGCAGGGGCGTGGCAGTCAGTGCCAGGGTGGGCATGAGCAGCAAATCGTAGTTGGCAAAAGCGTCGTCATAGGCTTTACGCAGTTGACGTGACAGGTTTTGCGCCTTGGCGTAGTAGTGGCCACGGTAATGTTGAATGAAATACTCGCCCAACACCATGGTGAGCTTTAAGGTTTCAGACAACTCATCGGCGCGGGCTTTCCAACCGGCGTGAAAGTCGATCATGCTGGTGACGTACAAACCTTTCCAGTTGAAACCGTGGCCGTTGTCTTTCATCATTTGTTGGGTGGCGCCTTCGGCGGCGATGGGCAACCAAATGGCTGGACCCACCAAATGCATGGGGATGGACACGTCTTCCACGATGGCGCCAGCCTTGGCCAATGCTGCCGCCGCTGCTTTCACCTTGGCGTCTGAGGCGGCCATGGAGTTGGGCCAACCAAAGCCTTCTTTCACCACGCCAATACGCAAGCCCTTGATGCCTTGCTTCATGATCTCTGCGTAGTTTTTGCTGTGCTGTTCGGCGTATTGACGGGGGTCTAAACCGTCGGGGCCGGCAATGACTTCCAGCATCACCGCGTTGTCGGTGACGTTGCGTGTCATGGGGCCGGTGTGGTCAATGGTGAGCTCAATAGGCATGACACCGGTGTAGGGCACCAAACCATGGGTGGCTTTCATGCCGTACACGCCGCAATAGGAAGCTGGCATGCGAATCGAGCCGCCTTGGTCACCGCCAATAGCCAGGTCGACTTCTTCAGCAGCCAGCAAAGCCGCGCTGCCAGAAGAAGAGCCGCCGGCAGAGTAGCCATGCTTGTGCGGGTTGTGCACCGGGCCCGTGGCGCTGGTGTGTGAGCCACCGGAGAAGCAGAAATATTCACACACCGATTTACCCACCACGGTAGCTCCTGCGTCGAGCAAACGGGTAACGACGGTGGCGTCGATATTGGGCATATAGCCCTCAAGGGTGGATGCGCCATTCATCATGGGCACACCCGCCACACAGACGTTGTCTTTCAAGACCACGGTTTTGCCCGCCAATTTGCCAGAGGCCGCGCCCTTGATGGTGGTCTTGACATACCAAGCGCCGTATTTGTTGTCTGCCGGCGCGGGGAAATGGCCAGGTGTGCGTGGGTATTTCACTTCGGGCACATAGTCGGGCAAGGCGTCGATGATGTCGTAGGCGTCGAAATTACCTTGCAGTAAGGTGTTGTAGGTTTCGGCCTGCTCTTCAGACAGGTGAATTCCTAAGCTGTAAGCGACTTCTTGCAACTGATCGAGGGTGGGACGTTTGACAGCCATGCGTATCTCCTAGGGGTGGTTAAATATTGTTTGTGAGTGTTTCACCAAAAAAGCAAAGCGTCAATGGATTTGTTTGCCTTGGAAAATAAAAAAGTGCATTAAAACCTTGTCACCACTTGAAATTGATGACCTTGGGCGCGCGCCATATAAATGGGTGCATTTTTAAAATGGTTACCCATGTAACTGGCGCCTCTGGCGCTTTGGTAGGGCAAGTTGCGCTTGGACATATGCGACCAATGCTCGGGCAGGTGTAAGTTTTGGTCGAACATGGCGGCCAAGAAATGCATGCCTTCATAGGCCGATTGGCCCAAGGCGTTGAGCACCGGCGCACGCAAGCCATGGCAGGCACTGAAGCGCTCTTGTAAAGATAAATTGGCGTCGGTTTGCAAGCTGGCAAAGTAGCTGGCGGCCACATAAAGGCCTTCGGTTTTGTCCGAGCCTATACCCATGAGCACGTTTTCTTCAATTGCGCAAGACAAACGCACGGCGCGACGACTCAAGCCCGCATGGCCAAATTGCCGGTTGAAGGCGATGGCATCTTGGCCCACCAAAGACACCAGCACAGCGTCGGCTTGCAGGCTTTGCAAACGATCAAGAACCGCAGAAAAATCTTGGGTGCCAAAAGGTAAATACACGGAGTCAAGCACCACGCCGCCAGTTTGCTCTACATATTTTCGGGCCAAGCGGTTTGACACACGCGGCCAGATATAGTCGTTACCCACGAACAACCAACGCTTGGCTTTTTCATGGCGACTGAGCCAATCAATGGCAGGACGCAACTGCTGGGCCGGCGTCTCGCCCAAGGTAAAAACCCCTGGCGTGACCTCGCCACCTTCGTACAAAGGGGTATACACATAGGGGAGCATGCCGCCAACAGCTTGCACAATGCGCTCGCGCACCGCGCTGGTGTGCATGCCCACCAAGGCTTCAATGCCATGGCTGTCTATGCTGCGCAGCAATTCTTCTTCAAAGTTGGGCGACTCGTCACAGGCGTTGAAGCAGACCAAGCGCACCTGTCTGCCTGCAATGCCGTTGCGTTGGTTGAGTTCTGCCACTGCCAGCTCGGCACTTGCCATTGCTGAAGGCGACCAAATGCCCGCCGCGCCGTCTTGGGCCACACATAAACCCAGGGTGATGTGTTGTGAATCCACTGGCATGGCAAGCGAGCGCCGTGCTTGCCATGTGCGCACTTTTTTGGGGTGATGCATGCATGAAATTCGTGCATCTTTTCCCCTGAATTGACCACTCCAATGACTGCCCATGGTGCCTACGCCAACCTTTTCACCTGCAAGCTAACAAGAATGCCCCAAGGCGCAACAAAGATGTTGTCCTTGGAAAAGAAGTTCATTAGACTATCAGAAATTCAACAAAATGTAAGCAGGATATATGCCTAGGCCAGACCTGAATAACTACCTCTCCTATCTGCTGGCTTCGGCCAACCGCACGATGAGCATGGGCTTGGGCAAGGCCATCGCCGCAGAAAAAATGACCGAGCAGCACTGGCGCATATTGCAAGTGTTGTCAGATGAAAACGGTCGCGCCATGGGGGAATTGGCCGAGTTGGTGCTGATGAACCACCCCGCCCTCACCAAAAACATAGACAAACTGGTCAGCCGAGGCTTGGTCTTGCGCAACACATCGCCAGACGACAGCCGCAAAGTGCTGGTTTTTATCTCCAACACCGGCTTGGCCATGGTGCAACGCCTGACCGCCCAAGTCGACGCCCACCACCAGTCCATCCACAAGGTCCTGGGTGTGCGTAAAACCGAGCAGCTGAAAAAGCTGTTAGACGACTTTGTGCGCGACAGCGCTACCCAAAGCTAAGTTTCAAGGTTGGCGCATCGCCGCCAACGTCTGCGCGGTGTCGCGCCAAGGCGGTTTATCCGGTGCATAGCGTGCACGCATCCCATCCACCAACATTACCAACTGCTGATCACTCAAGGTGTTGGCAAACGAGGGCATAAAGCCTATGTCTTTGGACGCGGGTGCCTGAATCCCTTCCAACACAATGCGCAGCAAGTTATCCGGCCGGTCGCTGTGCAAATTGGTGTTGAGTGCCAAAGGACGGTTCACACCCAAGAGTTGCGGGCCGTCACCATCATGGTGACACGAACCACAACTGCCTTGGAACAAACGCTGGGCCGCATCGGGCAAGGGGGCTAGGCGGGCGGCATCGGCCACCACTTGGGCGGCCAATGGCGCGAGTTGCGCATCGTCTACGCGGGGCTCGGGCTGCAAAGAGGCCAAGTAAACCGCCATGGCACGTATATCGTCATCGGGCACGGCCGCCAAATTGCGCACCACCAAGCCCATGGGGCCTGCCGCAATGCCATGGTGTTCGGTGTGTCCTTGCCTTAAGTAACGAAAAAACTCTTGCTCGCTCCACGCCACGGGCGCAGGATTGAGTTGATTCAGTGCAGGCGCTTGCCAGCCGTCGACCATCGCGCCTTGCATATAAGCGTCTGTGTTGCGCTCGGCACCGAATGCATTGCGCGGTGTGTGGCATGCGCCGCAGTGGCCCAAGCCATCGACCAAATACGCACCGCGGTTCCATTGCGCGGTTTGCATGGGCTGAGGCGCAAATTGCTCTGGCGTATGAAACAAACCATTCCACAAAGCCATCAAGGGTCGCCAACCAAACCCCCATTGCATGTCTGGCTCGGGTGTGTGTGACGTCACCGCTGGCTGGGACATCAGCCATGCATACAAGGCCATCATGTCGGCGTCGCTGGTTTTGGCAAACGAGGTGAAGGGAAACACCGGATAAAGCGCATGGCCATCGCGAGAAATGCCTAGTCGCATAGCGCGCTCGAAAGCTTGGTACGACCAAGCGCCTAAGCCCGTCTGCACATCGGGTGTGATGTTGGTGGCATACACCGTGCCAAACGGTGTGGCCATGGCGCGACCACCGGCGTTGGGGATGCCGTCTTCGGCGCTATGGCAGCCTGCGCAGTTGCCCAAGGCCGCCAACTGCTGGCCGCGTTGCAACATGTCGGCGCTGTAATTCGCGGAGTTGAAACTCACCGAGGGCAAAGCGGCGCGCCAACCCACGATGGCGGCACTGAGTGCAAACACCCCCAAGGCCAGGCCCGTGGCTTGTTGCCAGCGTCTACGCCAACCCTGTTGGACGCCGGCTTGTGTGGTCTGGGTTTGAGACACCGTGTCGGCCATGGGCGTGGGCGCGGGAGAGGGTGCTGCCAAAGGATGCAAAGCCGCGCGCACCACTTCTGGCGTGAAAGGTGGGTTGCGAAAGCGTATGCCGGTGGCATCAAAAATAGCATTGGCAATAGCGGCCGTGCCGGGCACCGAAGACGACTCGCCTGCACCCAAGGGCACATCGTCGCCAGGGCGCGGCATTTGCACCACCTCAATGACTGGCACTTGGCGGAAATTCAAAATTGGGTAGCTGCCCCAGTCTTGGCTGACCACCCGCCCATCTTTGTCATCCGTCTCGACTTTTTCAAGCAAGGCGCGGCTGGTGGTTTGCAACACATTGCCATGCACTTGTTGCTCCACACCGCGTGGGTTGATCACCAAGCCGGCGTCATGCCCGACCACCACCCGCTTGACATGCACTTCGCCGGTTTTTTGATGCACTTCGACATCGGCCACCCATGCCGACCAAGCCGCACCAAAGCCCGGCCACTGGCTGTGCACATAGCGGGCATAGGCCACGCCCTGCCCTTGCAACCAGTCTCCCAGCACGGGCTGTTGTTGGGGTTGTTGATGCACCCGCCAGCCCGCGCGATTGGCAGTGGCTTGCAGCAATGCTTTGGCACGCGGGTCGCTGAGCATGTCCAAGCGATATTGCAAAGGGTCGGCATTCGCAGCGACAGCCAACTCGTCAATAAAGCTCTCATGGGCAAAAGAGTTGGGCAAGGCCGACACACCTCGCAGCCACGAGGCACGCAACAGCGGCGGCATGTCATGCACCGTGACCCGCAAGTCGGCATAGTCGTAAGGCGGGCGGGCTGTGCGGTCGCCCATTTCATAAGCGCGTGCTGTGGGCTCAATGGTTCGTGTCAGCAGCAAGGCCAAGGTGGGCGCGCCGTTGGAGGGGTAAGAGGTTTGAAAATCGTAGCCCGAGGCTTCACCACTGAGCGACAGCCCACCACGCACTTGCATGAGTTGTGCCGCGCCCTTGGGCTCCCATGCGTGCTCTTGTTCTCGGGAGAGTTGCACCCGCACTGGCGCACCCACAGCCTTGGACAACAAGGCAGCATCGGCGGCCACATCGTCTGCGCCGTTACGACCGTAACAACCGGCGGCCTCCATGCGCACCACTTCCACCTCGGGGTCAGCCACGCCGCACAGCAAGGCCAGATCAGCACGCAGCACATGCGGGTTTTGCGTGCCAGCCCACACCCGCAGTTGCACGGATGGCGACTGTGGGTCTGAGCCTTGTAGCCACCAAGCCACCGCACACGAGGGGCCAATGGAAGCATGCATTTGGTAGGGCCACACATACTCGCGCTGCAACAGATGGTCGGCTTGGGCCAGCGCGCCATCCACATCGCCCTCGTTGACCAATTCACGCGTGCTGCGGGGGTTAAGGCGTATCGCATCGGCCGGGTTTTGCACGTCGGGCATGCCAGGCCAAGGCTTCCAATGCACCCGCAATTCACGCATGGCCTGCTCGGCTTGCTCTTCTCGCTCGGCGACGATGCCGACAAAGTCGCGTTGCACCACCACCGAGCGAATGCCGGCGATGTGAGAGATGCTGTTTGTATCGACTTGCGCCAAGGTGTTGCCGATAAAGTCGCCATGGTCTGCACCCGCATAGGGCGGGCGCACCACGCGCCCGTGCAACATGCCAGGCATGCGCATATCGTGCACATAAATCAGCTCGCCAAACACCTTGGCAGCCATGTCAACACGCGGCGTGCTTTGGCCAATCGTGTGGTGTTGCTCGCTAGGCTTGAGCTGGGCTTGGCTGTCCAAGCGCAACAGCACTTGCTGCTCAGACAACAAACTGGCCAAGCTGATTTCGCCACTGCGCGCTTTGAGCTGCCCGTGGTGCAAGCTCACCTCGTCGGGCGCGCAAGCCAAGCGGTCGGCGGCTTTGGCACACAGCCAATGCCTGACTTGCGCGGCGGCTGCCCGCAAGGGCGCGGCGTGTATTTGGATCGAGGTGCTGGCAATGGTTGCGCCTTGGTTGGGCGAGAGTGCGGTGTGGCCCATCAAGAGATGCACTTGGTTCACCGACATATTCAATTCTTCAGCCACCACTTGCGCCAAAGCAGTGCGCAGCCCCGTACCCATATCCACATGGCCATGCAAAGCGGTGACACTGGCGTCGTCCCACACGGCCAGCACACACTCATCGCCTTCGCTGGCAAGGCTGGCCACAAAACTGGGTTGCCCGGCTACCGGTGCAGGTTGCGCCAAGGGCGCGCGCAAGACCAGCAACACACCACGGGCGTTGAAAAAATCACTGCGTTGACGCACCCACTTGGCTCGCATCAGACAGGCTCTTGGGTGATAGTGTTAGCCATCAAGGCCGCCGCCCGATGAACCGCCGCGATGATTTCCACATGGGTGCCGCAGCGACACAAATTGCCCGACAAAGCGGCTTTGATTTGTGCGTCCGTGGGATGCGGTTCACGCGCTAGCAAAGCGGTTGCCATCATCAACATGCCATTCAAACAATAACCACACTGCGCGGCTTGGGTGTCTATAAAAGCTTGTTGCACCGCATGCGGTTGGCTGGCGTTTCCCAAGCCCTCTAGCGTGGTGATGGCGCGGTCTTGCATTTCCACAGCAGGTATGACGCAGGACCGCGCAGGCACACCATCTACCAAGACAGTACACGCCCCGCACTCACCCAAACCGCAACCGAACTTGGGGCCGTTAAGGCCCAAATCGTTGCGCAAATAATGCAACAGCGTGGTGTGACGGGTGAGTTCAGCCGAACGTGTTTGACGGTTGACCTGCAACTGCACAGGGTGAAGACGCGCGGCCACGGCTTTCATTGTGGGCTTTGGTTCAGGGCAGCAGAAAACCGCTGGACTGCAAACGATTCACGCCTTGCGATTGCATCTGCGCCCAAGCCGCAGCCAAGGAACCATTCATGTCAATCGCACGGCAAGCGTCTTCAACCACGCTGGTATCGAAACCGGCGGTTCTTGCATCCAGCGCCGTCCAAGCCACACAAAAGTCGGTGGCCAAGCCCACCACATAGACACTGCGAATACCGCGTTGCTTTAAATACGCCTCCAAACCGGTTTGGGTTTGCCGATCGGCCTCCATGAATGCCGAATAGCTGTCGATGCCCGCGTGGAAACCTTTGCGAATGATGAGTTGCGCCGTGGGTAAATGCAGGTCGGCATGCAGCGCGGCATCTGGCGTGCCCTGCACACAGTGGTCGGGCCACAGCACTTGGCTGCCGTAAAACATCTCGGTGGTGTCAAACGCGGCCTTGCCAGGGTGGGCGCTGGCGAAAGAAGCATGGCCTGCGGGGTGCCAGTCTTGGGTGACAACAATGTTGGCAAAGACCAAGGCTAAGCGGTTGATGATGGGCACCACTTGGGCACCACCGGCCACCGCCAAATTGCCCCCATCGCAAAAACCGTTTTGCACATCGACCACGATGAGTGCGGCGTCTGGGGCGGGCGTGATAAGCGACATGGAAACTCCTTGAAAAATTAACGCAAACCGTCTTGGCCGACGATCTCTTGCACTTGCAAGCCGCCTGTGCGCGCCTGCGGGCGACCGCTGTCGGTGACCACCACAGCCACCACGATTTCATTGGCGCGGGGGGCGTCCGACACCCGCGCTTCCATGGCGTCGAAATGGCTGCGCACAAAGGCCGCGTCTTTATGGCCTAAAGGCACATCAATCGCGGTTCCCAGCGTGCCTTGTTTTTTGGCTGAGGGCACCAAGGCTGCGCCCTTGCTGACCGCTTTGCGCAAAGGCGCGCCGAGTTTGGGGTGAAGAATGGCAGCAGCATGTTCCAACTCACCGGCCTCGCCCACTATCGCGGCTTTGCCGTAGCTCTGCGCCTCTTCGGGCTTGATGCCCAAAGCTTTGACGCAACGCTCCCCCAGCAACCCACCCAACTCTTCGCCGATATCCATCAGTATGTCTAGGTTGTCGCTGAACTTGCCTGCATAGGGGTTGGCAATCACCGCCATGGCCAAGGCACGACGCGTAGGCGGGTTCACGGCCTGCCCCGCCTCTTGCAGCACTTCATCCACCTGCACAATGATTTTGCGTATCTGCGATTTCATGTCTTGCTCCTGCGTGTTTAACGCAATCCATTCCATTGACTGATGTCTTGCGCGGCCAAACCGCCCACCCGCGCATGCACGCGCGCGCCTGTGCTCATGGCCAAGATGACGATGATTTCATCGCTGCGCGGCGCACCGGGCACGCGCACCTCGATGGCGTCGAAATGGCTGCGCACATAGCTGGCGTTGATGTGTGTCAGCGGCACATCCAGCGCCGCGCTTGGGGGACCTACTTTTTTGGTAGAGGGCACAATCGACAAGGCGTTGCCAGGTTGGCCTGTGCTGGCAGCCCCCTGGCCTGCGGTGTAGGCCGCGCGCTCGCCCTTCCACCCTAGCAACTCGCGCATGGCATAGCCACCGGGCACATGCCACAAAGCGCCGTGCTCTAGCTCGCCGGACGCGCCAATAATGGCGCCTTTGCCATAGCCTTGAATGGCTTCTGGCTGCACGCCCATGGCATTGCACAACTGTTTAGCCAAGTCCACGCCCAAGGGGTTGAGCGCCTCCATCATCGGCAAAATATTGGCGTGGTAGCTGCCCGCATAAGGGTTGCGCAGCACCGCGGCAATGGCACCACGGATCAGCGGTGCATTGGGCGGGGGGCCAAACTCATGGTGTATTTCTTCCACATGGCTGAAAACCCGTAGAACATCAATCAGTGCAGTCAAACCAAACACTCCAAGGTTTGCGTCACGGCCGTGCGGCCCTGACAACATAAATACACCGCAACCACCTGAGCACGCGCTTGCATGGCATGGGCACAGTCTAGCCCGAGTTGCAAAGCCTGCGCCACCTGCGCGGGTGCCAGGCGTGGCACGTTCACCGTCACCAAGCGTTCCCCCAAATCGCTGTCGTCACGCAAGCTGTTGGCTGCTTGGCGTTGAATGGCGGGATGGTCTATGTTCACCGCGTTGGCAATCATGGTGGCGGCCACATCGGCTTGCGCGGCTGTGGCTGCCAAGACGGTGACGCTGTCGGCAATGCCCAGAGAAAAACTGCGGCCATGCCAACCGCTGGTGGCTACACCACGCACTGGCATGCTGTGGTCAATCACAAAGTGGCCGTCACTCAGCATGTCTGTGGTCACATCCGAGGCCAAGGCTTGGTGCAAATCAGACACCACGCCTATGCGCCAGCTGTGTCCCTCTTGCAAATGCAAAGCGATATCGCCGCCGTTGTTCACATAGGCTTTGTGCACACCGTCTTGTGCCAGCAGGCTGATCAACTCTTGCGCCACCGAACCCGCTACCGCCGCCATCGGGGTGACAAAGCCATCATGTGCAGCCCAAGCCACATCTTGTGCGGCCACTCGCATGCGCTGCGCCACCACGCCTTTGAAGCTGCCTGCTCGCAGTGAGGCCACCGGCTGTCGCAGCAGCGGTAACTCGGACACCAGTTCGGGCAACACGGTTTGAAAACGCAGCCAAGCAAGTTCAACCGCATGCTGGCAAGCCTCAGCCTCGCCAAAGGCCTGCAACACGATGTCGATGGGGCCATGCTGGAAATGCCAGCGCCCCTCAGACATTGGGTTGCGTGTGGCTTGCATACTTATTAGCCCAACATGGGTGGGTTGTCCAAGGGCCAAGGGTTGACGCCCGCAGGCGGCGTTTCCCATTTCAGTTGGGTGGGTGCGCCATCGTTGTGCCAAGCCCCATTTTTCAAGCTGTCATCGAGAGATCGCACAAAACCCATGTGGCCGCCCAAAGCTTGGTAGTCAGACAACTTCATGCTGAATTCAATCGGGGCCACGATGGCGGGCGTGGGCACGGTGCCAAAACTGTTGGCGGGCATGCGCAACACGTCCACCATCAAGGTGATGCCGCCACCTGGCCATATATAGGCCGGCGCACCGCCGCAGGTGACATTGACCAAGGCTTTTTTCACCGCCCGCGTAAGTTGTATGGGGTTGTCGGTGACGCCAGAGCGCAGGCTGCCACCCGCACCCGCCAAAAACAGCACAGACACCAAAGAGGGTTCGCAGTTCTCACCAATGCGCTCCACCACATGCTGCACCTCGGGCGGCATCTCGGCGGGCTGGGCTTGCAGCGCTTCATCCAAGACAAACCAAGCCGCATGTTCGCCGGTGGTGGACGTCATCAGCAAGCGTAAACCTGGCCAAGCTTCCTCAGGGTTCCACTCACCCAAAATAGACAGCGGGTCACTGATGTCAGTGCCGCCCCAGCCCGTGCCTGCGGCAGCCACTTGGAAATAGCGCCCCGGCGTGGACTTGCGCCCATTGATGCGTATGCCGCTGGGCGGCATATGCAAACCGCGACCCGCTTGGTGTTCGGTGAGCACACCGGTGATGTGGTCATCCACCACCACCACCTCGTCACACAAGCCCAACCACTGGCGCGCAAACATGCCCACCGCCGCCGAGCCGCAGCCCACGCGCATGCGTTGCTCTGGCACGCCATCGACTACCGGCGCACAGCCGGCTTGCAACACCACCTTTGCGCCGTTTTCAATCTGCACCTCTGCGGCTTGCTGGTTGCCTAAGCGATGCATTAATTCCAAAGCCATGCGCCCTTGTTTTTTTCCGCCGCCGGTCAGGTGGTGCACGCCGCCCAAGCTGAGCATTTGCGAGCCGTACTCGGCGGTGGTGACATGGCCTATTTCTTCGCCTTGGTAATGCACGGCAGCACGCTCATCGCCCAAATACCTGTCGGTGTCAATCTTCACCTTCAAGCTGCAATAGCTGAAGATGCCTTCGGTGACCACCGTGACCATGTCCACGCCCTTGGATTTGGACGCGACGATAAAAGGTGCCGGTTTGTAATCGGGGTAGGTGGTGGAGGCACCAATGCCTGTAATAAACACACCGCGCTCGGCGCTGTCGATGGCGGGCAAGGTTTGGGGGGAAGTTTCTGCATCCAGCCGCGCATGCAAAGCCTGTGCTTCGCTGCTTTGGGATTGTTGGCTTAAGAACACCACGGGGTCGAGTCGCACCAGCAAGCCGCCATGGTTGGCGTAACGGTCGCAAGCACCCACACGCCCCTCAGAAATATGGCACAGCACCGGACAAGCATTGCATTCCACCTTGCCCTCGCGCACCGGCCCATGGCGCGGCTCAACCCGCTGCAAGCCCAAGGGCAAGCCGTCGCTATGGGTGGTGGTTGGTGAAGCCATCCCCTATTATGCTGGGGCGCGTGGCAGAATCATTTTCCAACGCAAGCTTTCAGGAGAAGCCCATGGCCAGCGCCACCCCAGACGAAGCCTCAGGCAAAGTTGTGATTAAAAACATTGGTTTGCTGCTCTCGGGCGACATAGACCAGCCCATCTTGGCGGCAGACACCATCGTGGTGATAGACGGCCTCATCACCGCCGTGGGGCGCTTCAAAGACCTCGACACCGAGGGCGCAAAAACCACCATTGATGTGCGCCAGACCTGCGTGGCGCCTGGCTTGATCGACAGCCATGTGCACCCGGTGTTTGGCGACTGGACGCCCAGACAAAACCAAATCGGCTGGATTGACTCCACCATGAACGGCGGCGTGACCACCATGGTCTCGGCGGGTGAGGTGCATTTGCCGGGTCGCCCCAAAGACATCGTTGGCTTGAAAGCCTTGGCCATCACCGCGCAACGCGCTTTCAGCAACTTTCGCCCCGGCGGCGTGAAAGTGATTGCCGGTGCGCCCATCATCGAAAAAGGCATGACCGAGCACGATTTCGCCGAACTCGCCGCCGCCGGTGTGACCCTTTTGGGCGAGGTGGGTTTGGGCTCTGTGAAAGCGGGTTACGAGGCCAAAGAAATGGTGGCGTGGGCGCGCAAGCATGGCATACAAAGCACCATACACACGGGCGGGCCGTCCATCCCTGGCTCGGGCCTGATTGACAAAGACGTGGTGCTTGAAGCCGATGCCGACGTGATTGGTCATATCAACGGCGGACACACGTCGTTGAGCGAAGCGCATGTCTGCGAGCTGTGCGAAAAATCCAGCCGTGCGATTGAAATTGTGCACAACGGCAACGAGCGGGTCGCCATCGCTGCGGCCAAAGCTGCCTTGGAATTGAAATGCCCGCACCGCGTGATTTTGGGTACCGATGGGCCTGCGGGTTCGGGCGTTCAACCGCTGGGCATGTTGCGCATGGTGGCACTGCTGTCCAGCCTGGCCAATATTCCGGCTGAACTGGTGTTTTGCTTTGCCACCGGCAACACGGCGCGTATCCGCAACCTGAACTGCGGCTTGATTGAAGTGGGCCGCGCAGCCGATTTTGTGTTCATGGACCGCGCCCAAGAAACCGCAGGACGCACCCTTTTAGAGAGCGTGCAACTGGGCGATATTCCTGGCATTGGCATGGTGATGATTGACGGTTTGGTGCGCTGCCACCGAAGTCGCAACACACCGCCTGCCACGCAGGTGCCGGTGGTGGTTTGAATTGAGTGCCACCCACAGTGCTGAGCCACTGCTGCATATTGCAGATGGCGTGGCGGCCATCACGCTCAACCGCCCTGCGCAACGCAACCGCTTGGAGAACGCCGACTTGTCGGTGTTGTTGCAACATTTCGATCACATCAACAATGATGAAAGCGTTCAGGTGGTGGTGTTGACGGCCAACACCACCGATCAACCCAAACCCGTGTTCTGCGCTGGCTACGACATAGGCGGCTTTAGCGATGCAACCCATGGCTCCACCGCTTTTGAAAAAGTGCCCGAGGCTTTAGCGCAACTGCGCCCCATCACCATTTGCGCGCTGAACGGCAGTGTGTATGGGGGTGCCACCGATTTGGTGCTGGCCTGCGATTTGCGCTTGGCGTTAGAGGGTGTTGAGTGGCGCATGCCGGCGGCGGCTTTAGGCTTGCACTACTACCCCAGCGGTTTGCAGCGCTATGTCAGCCACTTTGGTGTGGCCGCTGCCAAGCGGGCTTTTCTCACTGCACAGGTTTTTAATTCTGCCCAATTGCAAGCCTTGGGATTGTTTGAAAGCTTTTCTTGCGCAGCAGATTTTCCAACCCAGCTTGCCTCACTGGTGAATGATGTGCTGGCCTTGGCCCCACTGGCCGCACAAGCCACCAAGCGTTCGCTCAACGAAATAGCCGCAGGACACTACGACGAAGAAAGGCTGCGCGCGCGTGAATTACAAAGCAGCCGAACGGAAGATTTTGCTGAAGGCTTGAAGGCTTTTGCAGAGCGCAGAAAGCCGGTGTTCAGGGGGCGGTGAATCAGGACTTGACATTGCAACGCTTGACTAAAATAATAACAGTTAATAACTTCTAGACACCTCCTATGCCCACCAGCTTTGCCCTTAGCCCCCATTTTGAAACCTTTATCCAAGAACAAATTGAAAGTGGGCGCTTTAACAATGCCAGCGAAGTTGTGCGCGCTGGATTGCGATTACTGGAGGACACCGAACGACAACAGTCACTTCAACTAGAAGCATTGCGACAAGCCATCGCCGACGGTAAGTCGAGTGGTCAAGTCATGGAAGCCGCACCTGTTTTCAAACGACTTCAAACGAAATATAAAAAACAGACCCAGAACCACGTTGGCTGATGCATTTGCTCTTCACACCACTGGCAGTCCAAGATTTTGAACATATTGGTGATTTCATTGCACGTGACAACTCAACTCGCGCCGTGAGTTTTGTTGCTGAAATAGAAGCTCAGTGCCAAAAAATCTGCATCAATCCCGAGGGCTATCAAAAGCGCCCCGAACTCTCGACTGACTTACGCTCTTGCGCTCACGGCAACTACATCATCTTCTTTGAATCAAACGCTGAAGCGGTCACCATCATTCGCATCCTGCATGGTGCAAGGGACTTGCAGCGGTTATTGAATCCATCTCTTTCATCACCGAAAGATTGAATACCTAAGTCCGCCTAGGCATTCGCCAAGGCAACATGGCTTGCACAACAGGTGACACCAAACGCGACATGGTGATGCTTTCGTGAAAGCTTTGCACCTGTTCGCCCAGCAGTTCGCTGTGCAGCAATGCGCGTTGGTAAAACGGTGTGTCCTCCAATTGCTCAGCCACTTGGGCCGTGCCTTCGCTGCGCATGCGTCTGCCCAAACGCCATAGCGTTGATGGCAGGGCTTGGCGCTTGGGTGCTTCAAAAGTCAACACTTCGCCTTGCGGCGTGAAACGCAATGCCAGCAGTTTGTCACCCTGTTCAGGCTGGCCTTGTATGTCGTAAAGCACCGCGGTGCTGCCGTCCTTCATGGGGCTGCGCGACCAGTCCCATTCGCGGCAAGAGCGGTCTATAGGCTCATCGCCCTCATTCGAATCCAAATACCCCTGGCCTTGCCAGCGCTGCGCCGGCGAGTCCATCACCACCTCCACCCGCGCACTCGGTGCCAAAGGGCCCCAGCGGTGCTGGCCCTTGGCATCTATGGGTGTGCTGAAGTTGAACAACTGCCTGGGGTGCACCCGCACTTGTCCGCGCACGCTGTGCGGCCAAGGTACGCCCACCTCATTGATATCGATCACCAGCGATTGCCCATCCCAACGCAGTTGGCTGGGGCCAATGGTGAACTCATGGGCGTCGCGGTGGCAATGGCGTGCGCCTCGCTCGGTCATGGTCCAGCGCTTGGCATTTCGCGAATACAGGGCCACATTCAAAGCGCAATGGTTGTCGGGGTTAACGTCCCCGCTGCGTCTGGCCCATGCGTAATAAGGTGAAAACACACTGCCCACAAACGCAATGATGGTCAGGCCGTGCTGGCCATCGTCGCTTAATGCGTCAAGGTACCACCAGAGGTAGCCGCCACTTTGGACGGCTTGGTCAAACCGAGGTTGGCCATCAGCGCCGCGGCCGCCAGTTGGCCCGACATCGCCGCCATCGGTACCCCCGGACCCGGGTGCACGCTGCCCCCCGCCAGATACAGACCCGGCACCTGGCTCTTGGCGTTGGAGCGGGCGAACGCCGCCATCCATCCATGTGTGGCTTGGCCATACAAGGCCCCGCCCGTGGCTGGAAAGAGTTGGTTGAAATCTTGGGGTGTTGTGCGAATACATGATGCAGAGGGCTCCAACTGTAATGACAAGCCGCAAGCGGCCAGCAGTTCTTGGCTGCTGGCGGTGCAATCGGCCAATTCTTGAGGGCTCAAGCCCCGCTTATCGCCATTGGCTGGCGCGTTGACCAAGCACAGCAATTTCTCGGCACCTTGAACCACTTCGCCGGTGCCTCGGTCTTGGGCACACACATACACCGTGGGTTGAGCAGGTAAACGGCCGTGCTGAAAAATGGCTTCAAACTCTTGGGCGTAGTTTGAGCGGAAAAACACATTGTGTCTGTCCAGTGTCAAACCCGAGGTGGGGGTGTGCAAAGACCAGGTAATGGCGGACAAAGAGCGAGGCTGAACTTTGCTTGTGACCGCCTGCCTTGTCCCTGCGCCAAGCAACCCCGCGCGCAAGGCAGCAATGTCGCCATTAAAAACCACGCTGTCTGCCGCCAAGCTCTCGCCACTTTGCAAGCGCACGCCGGACACGCGTCCCTGGGTGAGTTCTATGCGCTCACACTCGCTGTTGAACTTGAACTGAACACCTCTTTCAAGCCCCAAGCGCATAAGGCATTGGGCCAAGGCATGCATGCCACCTTGCACCGCCCACACACCGTCCATCTCCACTTGGGCAATCAGCATCAAGGTAGCGGGCGCCTCCCATGGCGAGGAGCCGCAGTAAGTGGCGTAACGGGCAAACAACTGACGCAAGCGTGGGTCGGTGAAATGTTTCCCTAAGCTGTTCCACAGGCTGCGCATGGGGCCAACTGAGGCCAGTGTGGCCAAACCGCGTGGCCCTAAACCACCCATCATCTGTGCCATGGTGGGAGAAGGCGAACGTATAAAGGGTTTCTCTAGCGCGTCATAAACCTCGCGGGTGGTTTTACAAAACTGGGCAAAACGATCTGCTTCAGCCACACCGGCAAATGCAACCACTGCCTTGTAAGAGGCAAGTGGGTCGGCAAACAAATCGAGTTGCGAGCCGTCTTCCCAAAAATGCCGCGCCAGCACATTGAGTCTGTGAATTTTCAATTCATCTTCCAAGCGTGTGCCCACAGACGCCATAAGTTGGTCGAACACCCAGCGCATGGTGAACACGGTGGGGCCACTGTCCACCGCTGCGCCATCCACCGAGATTTGCCTTACCTTGCCCCCGGGTTGGTCTGCCTTGTCAACCACCGTCACCGACAAACCTTGCTGCGCCAGTTGCAAGGCGCTGACCAAACCCGCCATGCCTGCACCAATCACCACCACCCGATGTTCAGCCATAAACAGCTTCCTCTTGCGGCGTGACCCATTCGCCGATGCTGCGTAACAAGCGCATGCGCATGAACATAGACTCTGAAAAAAAATCGTTTTTATAAGCTGCTTGTATGGCCTGCTGATGCGCACCTGTGTGCGCATAGTCAAGCATGGCTTGGGTGTCACGCCACACACTGAAGGTGCATTGGCGTACCAAAGGGGCTTCACCCAAACCCATGGCTACTTCGCAGCCAGGGGATTTAACCAAGTCGGCTTGGGACGCGGGCGCGTAGCGCCAAAAAGCCACCGCCTTGGCGGGGCGAATACTGGCGCGAGTGATGGCGGCCATGGCGGGACGCAGGGGCTCAAAGGCGTAGTGACCCAATTTATCTTCAGGCGTCACATCAAACGCATGACCATCCCATGCACCTTTGCAAGAGGTGATGGACAGCAAATGCGCTTGGCATTGCTTGGCTCGTTCGCGGTAAGCCGCCAGCCAAGGGCCGTTTAAAAAAATGTCTGCGTTGGCTGCGTGATCGAAGACGCAAATCAGGCCTTGGTGAGAGGGGCTGGGCCTGAGGCTAAAGCCCCCTTGGTGGCCACTTCCCATGACTTTGGTAAAAAGCAGTCCAGGGGTCTCCTTGAAAGCAGAAGCCCCTTGAACCAAACGTAACCAACCCCAAGCCCGGTGTGCCCTCAGGTAGTCAACCAAAACCACGACGACCACCCCAGAGACGGCAAGAGACACAGGATCTTGGTTGACCATAGGTGTCTCATGCCGCTGTGAAAAGCAACTGCGCCGTACTGCTAATTGGCCGCCACTTGTGCCGCTTTGCTTGATGGCGCTGCCAGCTCGGGGTAGTCTTTGAGCATGGATGCACCATTCAGAGGCTTGTACGCACCTTGGTGGCAAGTGCCGCAGTTGATTTTGGCCACGTCGCCTAGCTCGCCCTTGCG
>Ga0209550_10002090_pt1 | contig 19262 bp, 20 predicted proteins | sample LauGreSuBDMM15SN_2_FD_187567 | JGI IMG/M metagenome (GOLD analysis project Ga0209550, IMG submission 187567) | Freshwater lake microbial communities from Lake Michigan, USA - Su13.BD.MM15.SN (SPAdes) (version 5) | ecosystem: Environmental > Aquatic > Freshwater > Lake | place: Lake Michigan...
CGTAAACAAAATAAATGCCCCGTCATCGATATCTTATATGCTATATGACTATTTGATGAAGGCCGAAAACGCCCGCGTTATCGCATTGTCCGGAACGCCGATTATTAACTATCCCAATGAAATAGGAGTTCTTTTCAATATGTTACGTGGATATATTAAAACATGGACGATGACAGTGTCGGTGAAAACATCCAATAAAATAAACACCGAAACGGTTCTCGGAATCTTGGAAAAAGAGAATGTGAAAATCTATGACTATGTCGAATATAGTGGTAATAAACTTACCATTACTAGAAACCCATATGGGTTTGTGAATGTAAAAAAACGCGGTGTTGCAAAGGGGACGAAACGTCAAAAACCTGTGACCGGTGGAAAGAAAACAAGAAAACAACGTGGCGGTGACATCTTGAAATTGGACGAATATATTCAGGGATCAGAAACTGACCCACAGGACCCACACGACACTTTTGAAAAAGACGCCGATTCTGAACGCGCTTATCGTATCGGATACAATCAAGAATTTCATCCCTACAAAGGAGGGGCGGCCGATTATTTGGAAAATTATAATGGAATAAAGCGCAGTGACGCAGGTGAGATGTCGGACAACGACTATTTAGATATGATATTGAGGATTTTGCAAAAACACGGAATAGATGTAACAAAATCGACAATTCAACTCACATATAACAAAGCATTGCCAGATGATTCCGACGCTTTTTTGAAAACATTCGTCAATGGGGATTCTGGGGAGTCTCAAAACCTGAACTTATTTCAACGCCGCATCTTAGGATTATCGTCGTATTTCCGCAGTCCACAAGAAGATTTGCTTCCGCGGTTCGAATTGACGGACGATGGTGATAAATATCATATTGAGAAATGCGAAATGACACCACATCAATTCGGTCTGTATGAAAAAATAAGAAAGGTAGAAGCAGATAAAGAAAAATCATCGAAAAAACGAAAGGCAATGAAAGATCCCGCGAAAGAATTATTTACAATTGCATCCACTTATCGCATTTTTTCCAGAGCCGTTTGTAATTTCGCATTTCCACCGGCAATCGAGCGCCCTGTTCCAGATAAAATGACAGAAGACAATGACGATGAGGTGGATGAGAGTGAATTTGACTTGGTCAATAAAGACGAAGATATGGGTGAACCAACGCAGACAGATAATACAACCTATGCAAAACGCATTGAGAAAGCACTCAACGATGTGAACACACCAGAGTATTTGTCAAAATCGACGATTGGTGCATTCAGCCCCAAGTTCTTGCGTCTGTTGGAGAACCTTACCGACCCTGAAAACAAAGGACTGCATTTGATATATAGTCATTTCCGCACGATTGAGGGTATCGGAATTATGCGGCTCCTATTATTGATGAATGGATACGCCGAGTTTAAACTTAAAAAGTCGGGGGATACCTGGGAACTGGTAGAAGAGGAAGCCGATGCGGAAAAACCCAAATTTGTATTATATACAGGGACAGAAACCGCGGAAGAAAAAGAAATTATTCGTAATATTTATAACGGGTCGTGGGATATTGTTCCGTCCAACTTGTCATCCATTTTGAAACAACGCGCGGAAAATAATAATCTGGGTGAAATCATCAAGGTTTTCATGATTACAGCATCGGGCGCTGAGGGAATTAACTTGCGAAACACGCGCTTCGTCCATGTTATGGAAAGTTATTGGCATAATGTCCGCTTGGAACAAGTCGTTGGTCGTGCGCGCCGCATCAATAGTCACAAGGATTTACCACCAGAATTAAGAACAGTAAAGGTGTTTTTATATTTGGCAACACTAAGCCAAGAACAAAAAGTGGATGATAAACACATAGAATTACGTATTCGTGATGTAAGTCGCATAGACAAAAAGACACCGATTACGACAGACGAGTATTTATTTGAAATCGCGAGTTTGAAACAACGCATTAACAATCAAATTTTACAAGCCATAAAGGAGACGGCCGTGGATTGTAATGTATATAATGCGGTTCCGAAACCAAAGGGAAGCGAAGACCATTATGTTTGTTATGGGGAAGGGCGGGTAGAATCGAACCAATTTTCGAGTTATCCTTCATTTGATCGTGACCAAGAACGAAAGACGGGATTGGATATTAAAGCAACGACATGGGAAGCGCGGAAAATCGCTATAGGGAAGAAGGAGTATGCCTTGAACGAAAAAACAATGGAATTATATGACTATACGAGTTTCATAGAGGCTCAACAAACGGGAAGCCAACCCCTGTTGGTGGGAAGATTGGTCAATGAAAACGGAAAATACAAAGTCGTTGATGCATAAAGCGATGCCCCAAGTTTACAGTACAATGTGTTTGTGTTTGTTTCCCAAAAACAAACACAAAAAGAAAAATTGAATCAAAATTCGACGCCCTTTACGAAAGGAAAACAACTCTCGAAAATGATGTCCGAATCCCCAATCTTTGATATGTCAGATGTGTACGTAAAACCCGCATTCCCACAAATGCATAAAGCGCGTAGTTATATGTTTGATGACTATAATGTAATACAATTGTGGAACTGTGCTGGAGAAAAGACGTGTGTTTCCGTATATAACAATGAAAGTTTACAAACATTGTATGATAGAGCAATTCATGTTTTGTATGCATCCTCAATGATTTATCCAAACCCGTCAGTGTCGCAGTGTCAAAATCCGGAAACTCACCCCCATGATTATATACCTTCACCGCATGCGTCGAACAAGGAAAATGAATTGTATCACTTGTTTGTTTGTGACACGAAGGACCAAGTTGTAAAGATACCCTGTGATGAAAACACGACATTTGGTGCATTTCGAAATAAATACCCTCGGTTTTTCGTGCCGTCTTCGAAACTTCCTATTTTACAATTGTTGCACATTTATGTATTCGATGATCGAATGGTGGAATATTTGGAAGAAGAGACAAAAAAACTAGAGCAAACAACGTTTTACAAACTGCAACGATTCTTTACATGCAAATTGACGCGATAATGTGTCTCCTATTATAAAATTTGGCAACAAGGGCTTTTTTTGTCGCGCGAAGTCGGTTCTAGGACGACTAGATTTGGGACGACTGGATTTGGGACGACTGGATCATGAACTATCGGAATAAGTTTTTGTATAGGAGAAATCGACATTGTTGGCAAAAGCACATGCATTGAAAACCTCCCCCTCCCCTTATATTTCAACTTCAAACTATTATATATTTCCGCATATATTTCACGCACTGTAATTGCAGTTGTCGACAACAAAATCCCTGAAAATATATTTCCATATAACTTACGCTCTTCCTTATCTAATACATAGTCTTTTCCGTGTCGCATAATCGCGACTACGAACTTGTTCCAAACGTTGGATAAAATGGGGTTTCCAAATTCGTTCACAACATCCGAGTCCAATATAAAATCCATAAGATAAATTATAAATTCAAAGGAATCATGTAGACCCGATGCATCTGCGATATGATCGAAAAATCGCAATTCAATGCCATGATTATAATGTTTGTTAAAATTGATGTCCATTCCGATTTCGGGCAATGGTTTATAGCCAGATGTTTGGTGATACGTAGAATACCACCAATCGTTTATTTTACTGCAAATATGTTTATCCACCGGACATGTCAAAATTTTGCCTGTTCGCATTGTATCCGTGTTATATGTTCCAATCCCAATATAGCGAGATACGGCACATCGTTGCGATGCTTTCGAAAATTCGTCCATGAACGAAAATGGGTCCGGAGAACCATACATGGCGATTAAAAAAGGTTCCATCCATTGAATAACACGGATCGCTTTTTGATGATCTTTGACAAATGTTCTCCAATTTTTTATTCGGCCATATTCATTGAGTTCTGTAGGGAGAGTGATATTATAATGTAATGTGCCATTATTGAAAAAAGCCACGTTTTCCAAGTTTGTCATATACGTTGCAATGGGATGGTTTTGTTTCATAATAGAAACACGTTGGTTATTGTAACAAGATTCTTCTAAATTTACCAACGTGTTGTTGAGTTCTCGCAAAAAGTTTTGTTTGGTGGTTGACAGTTCGTCCATAACATCCTGCAAAGATGCATTGAAAAACTGTTCCGTATTGAATTCGATCGTGTCTCCGTCGAACAACCATTTTTTTTGAAATTCTGAAGAAAATGCGGGGTTTTCTCGCGCCAATGTTTCAAACAGGGTTTCTCCCGAAAACAATGGATTTTTTTTATGATCATTTGCATAAATCGTCTCTGATTCATTGTATAAATCTGTTTTTGTAAAACTATGAGAGTTTATTAAACGTGGAATAGAAATGATGGGTGAGGATAAATTATCCACAAAAGTTTTGCACGCGGGTTTAAAAACACTGGGTTTATAATTTGCGTAGTAATCCAAACAGTACCGTTCCGGTTTTTGTTTATTCAACATATCCATTTTATCTATAAAATGCGGGTTAGATAATTCCAAATACACTTCATTTTCAATGCCTAATCCCCAAAATAGTGTGTTTTTTTGGTATTGACGTTCGTATTTTCGGTGTTTTTCGTCGGGTTTCAAGCGCTCTTTTCCAGATATGGCCTTTTTTGATGTAGTATATTTTGATGTAGCATATTTTGAAAAAAAAAACATCCACTCGGAACTGTATATATTCTTTCAATATTTTATTTTCTAATCGAATCATAGATGAGCAACCCACGCCGTATTCTATATATACGATCGGAAACGATTAAAAACGAGCACCGAACACCTATTGTGCCGAAAGATATCCCCTTGTTACTATCCTATGGATATACTGTGTATATCGAATCGGCGCACAATCGTATATACAACGATAGTGAATATAGTTACAATGGTGCAATTGTAACAGAAAAAAAATGGTGGGACTCTCTGTTTCAAAATGCATATATTTTAGGGTTGAAAGAAGTAGCCGATATTGACAAGTTAGATTCACACACGCATGTTTATTTTTCCCATAGTTACAAAGGCCAAACCCATGCGAAACAATTGTTGGAAACATTTGCTAAAAATCAGGGGACATTATATGATTTAGAATACTTTTTGGACGACGGCAACAATCGCGTTGTTTCCTTTGGATTTTACGCTGGAGTAGCAGGTTGTTATTTGGGATTGCTTCAATATCTCCATAAATCAACGTCGCGAAAAAATATTCCATCTTTACACATCGAAACCTTCCAGCGCGATACGATAAATGCAATATTTGACAAAAAACGAAGCCCTCTTGCATCCTTGCGCATCGCTATTGTGGGAGGAGGCGGAAACTGTGGGAAAGGCGTGATATCTATACTTCAAACATTGGGTGCACATTATGATGTATTTGGAAAAACAAGTGATAAATCAACGCTACATACTTATGATATTGTATTCAATTGTATAAAATTGGACCCTGGTTCGAACGAGGTATGGTTTTCAAACACAACTGAATTCCGAACCCCCCTATTGATAGTGGATATCAGTTGTGATCCTTCTCAATCAAACAATCCCATCTCTATATACAAGGAAGAAACGACATGGGTAAACCCGGTGCTTTCCTATAATGAATTTGTGGATATTATAGCCATCTCGAATTTGCCGAGTTTATTACCCAAAGAGAGTTCGGATTATTTTTCAAGCCACTGTGTGGAGTTATTTGCAGATACCGGTTCGTCTACCTGGGAAAGAAATAAATCTATATATTTGAAACATGTCGAAACATTTATCTAGTCTTTATATAGTCATTATATAGAATACGAAAATATGTTCAAAGACAAACTTCATGTCCCAGAACGATATTTGCCAAAAACGTTGTCAAAACGCGACAAAGAAAAACAACGTCAACACTTAAAACGGTCACGAAAACTGTATCGACAAGGAAAATATTACGAGAGACCACCTGTATCGTCCTTTCATTCCAGAAAATCAAGGCATATTCGTAATGCCGAAAAAATGTATCATGTCGAAAACGTAAAACCATCAAAAATCCTCGCAACAAGGACACAATGTTCTCAACAAGCCTTGGAAAAAATCGTAAATAAAGGCCGAGGAGCCTATTATAGTTCGGGAAGTCGGCCCAACCAGACCGCGGAATCCTGGGGTTTAGCAAGATTGGCAAGCGCCATTACAGGCGGAAACGCAAGTGTGATCGACTATGATATACTGCGTAAAGGCTGTAAACCAACCAGCCCCGCACTGCTAGCCGCAACACGGCTGGCTACGCGCCAGAAAACGCGCAAAAACCATGAAAAATGATCAAAACGCGCAAGTTCTCCGCATGGGTGCGTTTGTTTTTCCAATAATACAAATTCTGCGAAAGAAATATAGAAACAAACGCACTAGATTTCTTATATTATCTAGAAACTCGATGAACGAAGAAAGTAATGTTCTTACTATAAAAACGGTGCAGATTCAACCGATTCGAAATATGATTACAGCGATTAAAGACATATTGACGGATGCTACGATCACATTTACAAAGGATGGCCTAAAGATTATTAATTTCGACAAAACCCATACCATTCTAGTGAACGTGGTCCTCCATTCACATAAATTCGAGCAATATACGTGTCATCCTGAAAAAATTATCGTGTGTGCGAATACAATCCATTTATTTAAAGTGATATCTACGATGTCGAACGACGACACTCTTTCTATGTATATCGATCAGGCGGATTATCACGACGGAATTGTATCGCATCTTGGTCTACAATATGACAATGGAGACATCAAGCAATGCTATAGTCAAAAATTGCGACTTATTGAGCCCGACACGGAAGAATTGGTTGTGCCTGACGTGGAATATTCTACGGTAATCAATTTGCCGACGTCGGATTTCCAAAAGATTATTCGTGACTTGAATGGCATTTCGGATCGTATTGAAATTAAGTCGGTGGGAAATGACCTCATTTTTTCATGCGAAGGCAATTTCGCGAGTTCGCGCATTTATCGCTCGGAGTCGGATGGAAATATGGAATTTATTCAAAAATCCGATGCATCGATAGTGATTCAAGGCGAATTTTCGCTAAAGAGTTTGAGCCATTTTATCAAATGCACGCCTTTGTGTAGCCATTTGGAAATGTATTTGGGTAATGATTTGCCATTGATTGTCAAGTATGATGTCGCATCGCTGGGTGAAATCAAGTTGTGTTTGGCGCCATTACCGCCGTCGTAGACATATAACTCCATCCATTGTAGATAAACATAAACACAAAGACAACATAAATACAATTTCGTAGAATATACAAAAATGTATTTTTCACAGTGTCAAGAAGACATATTTCTAAATGAGACCTATTTTCAGAACAAAAGAGATGGAACATACATTGAACTAGGAGCACTTGACGGTGTATTGTATTCGAACACAAAGTTTTTTCAAGATCAGTTAGGATGGACGGGTATATTGATAGAACCCCACACGAATGCATATCGAATGTTAGAAAACAATCGTCCAAACAACTATTTGTTCAATAATTTAGTAAGTTGCATACAGGAAGAGGTGAAATTTCGATATTTTTGCTATGGACATGCAGCCGTGTCTGGTGTTGAAAATACACTGACACAAATGCATTTCGATGAATTTTACAACCATCCGTCCAATCAAGAGTTGCCACAAGACACCATGATGATAAAGCCAAAAACATTGACAGAAATCGTAAATAGCACACCTTTGAAACACATTGACCTATTGTCGTTAGACGTAGAGGGACATGAATACGAAGTGCTACAATCCTGGGATTTTTCAGTGCCGATAGATGTCATATTGATTGAGATGTTGGGCGTGGAGGCCGAAAAAGAAGAGTTGTGTAGACAGATTCTATATAAAAATGGATATAGATTGGATAGGGCATTTGCGCATAATGAAATATTTGTATTGATTCCTAAGGACGATGTGTAAAATTGAAAATTTTTTTTCGGGACTTTTCGGAGACAAAACAACATCAAGACAACAACAAAACAACATCAAGACAATGTCTGTGAAAATCGACGAGACAACACCAAGCGTGAAGATCGGGACAATTTATGAGGACAAAATCTTACGAATTCTTGGTGGTTGTCTCTTATGTGGATCTACTATTATAAATGCGAACAAGCTCAAAATGAACCAAAGGGGTCATGATATTATATGTACACAAAAAACATGTCCTTGGGCTAGTCAAGTGAAATCGTCTCGTAGTAATGCATTCGATGTCGCTGGTCATTTGACGTTGGGCGGAAAGAGAGACATCATGGTTGAAACAGCTAAAAACCACCATCTTAATTACATTGCCATTGAATATGATCTTACTACAAACAATATAGTCGAAGCGTGGATAAGTGACAGGATTGAACCTCGTAACTTGATTCCCCATTCTGGAAGCAACATGTGCAAGGTCAGTTCGGGTTGGACCAAGATTTCCCTTAGACAGAAACGCGAACCAACTGCTATGCCCAAGGGTTACTATGAGGTTGAGCGTATTGTCAAACATAAAGGCGATACAACAGATTTACAATCCATGTCCTTCAATGTGAAGTGGGTTGGGTATGGAACTAAGGAGAATACATGGGAACCATATAAGAACCTGAAGAATAATTCGGTGTTAAATGCATATTTACGACGCATTTGATGAACTGTCACAAAAACGTGTAAATATTATGTTGATGTATTTTTTATTTGTCGAATCGTGTGTAAAATTGAATAATTTCTATAACGACATGGAAATTATTGTAAGACATATCAATAATTCACAATGGAAATCGACGCATTGGTGTATCTAGCAACCTCCCTGCAGTTGCTTAGTTTTCTGTTCAAACTGCGCACGAACCAACTCAATTACGATATCCCAATAAAAATAGGCATATGGATTGCTTCCACACTAGCATTGTCTTACTCCATAGTAAACGGATCCGCACCATTCATCGTAAACTATACTATAGTGTTCTTCATAAACACATGTAGTTTATCCGTCAAAATTTACCGTAAGTATCAAAATCGTTACCAAACATTGAAAGATCAAAATGAAAGCAAAACACCAGAAGTAGAAATGACAAAGTTTTTGTCAGAAACAAGTGATAATGTCGAACAAATTATGGAAATGTTTACGATAGATATAGAATCAAAATAAAAACAAAAAATCAAACCCTATTGTAAGATAAAACAGAAATATGTCCAACCTCCCGATAGAAATCATTCGCTATATTTTTGAATATATAGACGACATTGACATTCGTCGCGCGTTTGGTTTGTATGGGCGCATTAATATGTCAGACTACCAACTTCCAATCGGGTGCACAAAAATACACCAAAATACGCCGGATAAATATTTTTTTCATGTCCCGAACCTTCACGCCTTTGAAAAACGCGCGGAAAAACGAGTCATTGACGATTTTGTGGAGGTGCGAATTTCCACAGTGGATGAACTCTTCCCACCATTTCCTACCACAATTTTATATTATGTAGCCGTATACCGATTCAAGCCGAAATCTATGAAAAAAAATAAATATGACCTGGAATTGTTCTCTTCCAATATCGCCGATTATTATTGGGATTTTCGTATTTATAGTTACATGCGGAAGTAAACATATACAACTGACCACGGAACAGTAGCATTACAATTTACTGTTGAAAGGTGTAAAATTTGTATTTTGAGTGGTTCAGTTTAGGTAAATTGTTTTTTCTATAATGAATATATAGAAAAAACAATGGAAAACGGGCGAATGATGGTATTACATTCTGTAATAATAGGTATTTTATTATACGTTTTTATGATTTTTATGCTCGGTCAAAAACAAAGCGTGGCCGAAAATAGAAGCATTTTATTGGCGGCGTTGATATTGGTATATATGATTTTATTTGGCCACGGATTACCAACGTCAATCAATAAAAATTTAGTTTGAAGAATTGTAAATTATGATAAATCGGGGGTTTCGTGAGTTTCAATGTTCATTGGTAACACGGTAACATTCTCAGGCAGTCCGGCAATATCTATATATTTCATAACATCGTTGGCCAAATAAAGTGTGAGTTTCATGTTTTTGTTTTCTATAACACATTGCTTTGTCCATTTGTCGAGTTTCAATACGTCATTGAGACCAACAATGCGCCCTATAACACCACAGTGTTTGTCCGGTCGTTTGCCAGGGCGACCATTGGTGTGTTTTATGCGCCATTCGCAGGAAAGGGCGTTTTTATGATCCGGAAACCCGGTGAGCAATGCATAAATTTCCCATCCACCACCTCTTCCATGTGTATATTTTGCACCACCAGTAATTTCTTCATTGTGTTGCCTTAATCTACGTTTTGGATTGTTGGTGGAACCATTATAGGATAAATGGGCATATCTGGGGTTACGGTTACGAAGAATATAACAATACCAGGGACCACGGTTGTCGGTTACAATGTCTTCTTGAAGAGGCGCTAGGTCCGTTTCCATATACAGTATTCGTTGATTTAATATTTTTTTCTGCACCGCACCAGGCCAAACTATATCACAATCACTTTTGACAGATTGACGTTCACTTGCCCCAATACCTCCGTTTTTGTGACATTCTGGATTTCGGTATAGACAATAGAAACATTCTTTTGTGACGCATATTTCGAATGCTGTTTGCATAACACAGCACCTTGTTTCGCAATTTTCAGCCGTTGTTTTCGGTCGATGTCCAGATTCTCTGGAATAGATGCAATCACATGTTCGGATGGCAACCCGTCAATATGAAACCAAATATCATTTGGCATAGCATTGTCAATGAGTTCGAAATTCTCTTTGGCATTTCCGCCAATGGAATAGTCAATGGTGGATTTTATACAGTCTATGTAGACACTCACTTTCTTCATAATGTTTACGCTTGTTTGCAATTCAAACTCATAATTAAAAACATTTCAATTTTCCATACCGCTCGTTTTTACTTGATATAGCGAACGATATAAGTATATATATTCCAAAGAAATATCCATACATCTAACATTCGCGGCGACTGAACTTGCCGATGACAATGTATGCACTGCAAATCTTTTACGTAATGCTTCAACATAATATCCACACATCAGGTTTCTCACGTAGACATAAACAACATTCATTTTCCAACAGGCACATGTTAAGTAATATATATTCTCTATATCTAAAATCAAACTGCATAATAGCAGTGGATTTACAATTTCAAGCATAACATTGAAATTGTGAATCGCACTCAAGATGCCCTCGAATCTTGAATCGTCGCCATAATACAAAATGAAAAATCGAATCCATGCATATCCAGTGGTATTCCATATTCATTGACAATTCGTATATAAAATTTATGCAAGTCAATAGGCTTGTTGTAAATGCGTGTGTCGCTTATAAGAAGTCCATTGGCCACGTTCGCGGGCAAGACGGATCCGTAGGTGAAAGTTCGTTGGTCCACAACAATGCGCGCAATGGCATGTTTTGTGACACGTTCACAAACCAGCGATGATACAAATGCGTGTTGTTTATCGCGGTCATTTTCGTAAATCTCTAAAAATAAATAACGGGGGTGTGTAAAATCGCAACTATTATCCGCAATAAGCACACGGTTCGTTGATATATCAACACAATCCATAGTATATGCGGAATTACAAAACCCCAGTGTTCTGCCGAGATTCTTACTCCATAAAAAAGGAGACGCCGCCGCAAATAGAATCTCATAGGATTTTTCAGACGACATCGAAACAAATTCGACGATAGTAGATGCATTCAGTCGTATTTCCAATTCAGATGTCTCTTCGTTCGAAAACAATAACCTTGAAATCATCGCAACAATGGAGGTCGGCGTGTAGTTTCCATCCGGAACGATTATTTTATACATACGCATTTTATTGACATCCGACACGCCTTTGTGGAAAACAGTCACTCGGAATTCGTTGTTTCCGAGTGTTACACATATGTTGTAAAATGTCATGGGTATTTCTGCGCAAGATACAGTAATCGATTTTACATCTCGTATTTCATATGGAATCCGAATTTTGTATTCACACCGGTCAATAATATATTCTTCATGAAATCGCGAATCGATGTTGATATATTTCATTTTTTCGGCGGAATTCATAGGGAAAAGATTTATCTAATCTATATTGATAGAATAGATAAATCTGTCAAACTATAATCCACTAGAACTCCGGTTCATGCTTTTTGAACAAGCATCCCTGTTTCGATAAATTGGGAACAGGAACAATAATGTTCGGGTCCTGCAACGAGGATACATCCGTCCATATTTTTATAATACAAAAATTCTTTTTCGGCGAAATCGTAATGCCATTGACATGTTTATTAGAATCCGGTTCAATACATAACGACTCGCCACATAATAAATAAAATAGGTTTTTCCAAACTTCAGGGACAAATTTATTGGCCACTTTATATGAAAAACAACCACCGTTTCTATTGCGCGCGTCTTCCCACATGGGCGTAATCCCATCCCGCATCACAAAGAGCATACAATTTTTCACGATGTTTTCATGAACGGATTCATTTAAACTAATGACCTGCTCTACGGATTGAATATTACTCATCAAAATTGTATATCCAGATAACTCCCAATTTTTGTCGTGTGGTAAATGGTAATATAAATTCCATTTATCATGCAGAGTATGTTGTGGGGTAGAGTTATCCATAAAGATTACGCCCGTAAACACAATTGCCAAAAAATCTTTATACTGTTTTCTATGCAACAATCATACAGCCAGTTGACTGTGTTCAATTCGAATCCGATTGGAGTTGTGGCGCGGGGTTAACTTTATCAACAATTTTATATGTATATGCATCAAGCAGAACATATTGATTACTCTTCAGGACAAAACTATGGACATCCGAATCCAACACCTCTAATATATAGGTGTCGTCAAATACATAATTTTCCATCTGATGTTCCAATTCACGTTTCACAAATCCCATAGAAAGAATCTCATTGTTTTCATAATAGATCTCAGGTGACAATTTTAAAACAATACTTTTCTTCATGAGAGGATGTTTGTATTCCACCGATAAAAATTTATATTTCAAGGGTTGTATTGGGAGGCGAAATTCGCTGGTCAAAGAGGCCCGTGCGTTACCAAATCGCACACTATAAATGTATTTATCACCCACTTTCATTGTGACGAGTATTTCTTTTATGTATTTATGGTTCGTAACAAACGAATTGCCGCAATCCACAGATTCCTTGTAATTTTCAATGAAAAAGGGGTCCATCGTTTCGTGGTTAATCGAGGACAAATTCATAAATTCATAAGACTCGATAAAGGAATAGGCGTCTCCCACATAACGATAAGGATCGCGTTTTAATAACATAGATGTGCATATCCAGTTGGTGCGTAGGGGTTCAATTTCCGCGTTGTAAAATTGCGCCGTAAGATATTTTTGAAAATAAATGCTCTTGTCAACGACATCTTTTACAAAAGGAGAATTGGAATAAAGGCGCAATGCAAAGGTCTCTACATTTGCCGTAGCGATGGTGTAATACATAAAGGCTTGCATACCAAGTGATGTGTAGTCTACTTGTTTCACTTTATTGACAAGATCCACACATTTTTGGCGAATAAGTTCAATTACTCCTGTCAAAAATGCGATATTTGGCGTTTGAATTGTATCGCGAAATTCAGAAAAGGAATGCATCGATCTCTGTTCGTGAATATAATATATAGAAAGACATTGCCACATGTTTTTAACCCTTTTACCATAAAATGTTTCGGCTCAAATTGTTTGCAGAATAACGATTTTTTCGCCAATTCCCCTTTATATATTTTGTTCGCGTAAGATAGTTTTTGCGCCGGCGTTTGTCTTGATGTTTGGTGTAATCTTCATATCCGAGTTGTCCAAAATTCACCCACGTGTTATGGATTTTGTCATAGATTTTATATTTTTTTTGTGGATTATTTGCGGGGTATAATTTCGCGGTTTTACCTAAATATCGATATGCCATTTGCTGTGCTTTTGTGGGATTGGAATACAAATGTAATCGTTTCGGATAGGTTTTCTTTTGGGTTTTACACCTTTTCTCATTCAAACCGCCCACTTTGTGGGCGTAAATGAGTGAAGGTAACGTTGCCATTTGGGCTGCTTCGCAACCAACGCAAAATGGTGTATTGTGCATTGGTGCTATATACTAGGGGTGTAAAAAATTGATCGGATTGATTTGGAAAAGATTTTATGTAAAAGTCTCAAAATCGAAACAGAAACGATGTCCACGATTCGAATCAAGAGTGGTCAACCCATCATTTTAAAAACACCCATCGGGATGTCGGTGGATATTTCAACAAATGAAAATGGTGAAATGGTGGTGACGGTTGAAAAGGAACGAGAAAAGGAACGGGAAAAGGAACGGGAAAAGGAACGGACGCCGACACCTCTGCGCATTGAAATTCCCGAAAACATATCAGAAATTGAAGGTTCGGATACGTCGAACATGTTATCGGTCTCGTCGGGCGACATGACCTTTGTGCCAATGAATCTCTTACACCATTACACGGACATACGCAATGGTGTAAGTGACGTGAACACGGAATCGCCGCCGGATTCCAAAAGTAGCAACGTAGGCGAGCAACTGCGCAAACAAAAAATCCTTCGTTTTCATCATTATCGGTCCATGTCGTTTGAATACGACAATGACTCGTATTCCCATATAAAAAAGACTCTACAGAACTCTATAAAAAATCAATTCGAGGTTGAAACTACGGTGTCTCATTCTCCGTATGGCTATTCAGCAGAATCGCGCCCGATATTGACGGGGTTGCATATTGCAATTTTGGGGAATTATTTTGCGGGAACAACCATGCAAAAGAATACCCTTGAAAAAATATTGACAATATTTGGTGCGACATTGATAAAACATGTTCAACCCCACGCGGATCTTGTTATCGTCGGATTTTGTGGATACCACTATGCCACCGAAACCCAGCATGTTACAGAATATAACATTCCCGAAATTCATCATGTGGGAACATTCTTATCTTGCATGTATGAGTTTGCAATGAAATATGCAGCTAAAACACATCACCGTATCCAACTCCTGAAACAGCAAAACCCAAGACCACCAGTGCCAGTGCCATTTTCATTTCCTTTCCCAACGCCGGCTCCGTCAGGTGTTCAGTTTCATATGGGTGTAAATTATAAGCAATTATCCGGGCTTTCACGATCAAAACAAGAAAGGGAGATGGAAAGATATAATCTATCGGAAGAATCCAAACAAATTGTGCAGAATAAACTTTCAACCTTGCCGAACTACGCAACAAAACGGTAAACGAATTATCCACCCGGCGAAAATTATATTTTGAAAACCTTTTTTCATTTTTGCAAAATACAACGAACATGTTTAGATATCGAGCGAAACAGTGTTCTTCGCTGAGTTGTTACGACGACGATTGGTGCGTTTCGGCAACGACGTGTTTTGCATATCCTTCAGAGAACTAATCGATATCATAGAATCGTCATCCGGTGCAGTCATTGTAATATTCGGGGTTTCCTCATGAATGTTTACGGTCCGCGTCTTGAGTCCTGACAAAATGTTGTCGATATCCGACGTCTGTGGGCCACGCATATCTGGCCTTTGTTGTGCTTGCGCGGGCGATTGTCCTTGTCCTTGCTGGGCCATGCGAACACTTTTTTGTTGATGAACACTTTCGTAATTTTGACCCATTTCTACACCCTGTTCACGAAACATCGCACCGCGACCCGCCTGAATATCAGGTCGATTCCCAGGAGCCTCTGTATACATCATACCGGGGCGAGGAGGGGCCGGTTGTGACTTTGTTTCTACCGGAGCAGGAGGAGGGGGGCCACGAGGTTTATTTGATTGTTCTTGCATCAAATGGTTCGCAAATGCAAACGCCGGGTTTTGTTGCTCCATGCTATTCACAGTGGCGTTCGTAAACATTTTCATTAACTCAGGACTTTGGCGAAGAACATCATTAAATGCGGGGGTAGACGAACTCAACATTTTATTACTCATATTTAACACACATGCACTAAACCCGATTCTTAACAAAAGAGAGATTTCGGGGGCCAATTTCCCACCCTTGTATTTTTCATACAATTCATTGAATATTTCGTCATAACTATCAATATCTTCACTGACTTGTTCTCCCCATCCATCCAAATTCAAATCAAAGGGGTTGAACACGGCATTCGCATATTCCATGGAATTGATAAATGTCATAAACCACCACCCCTGTAACTTCACACTGTCCTTTTTGCGCTTATCTTCCAATGCGCTTTCATACTCATCTTCAATCTCGTCATAGGGCGAGTCTATCGTAAAATGAGAACTGTGTTTCACCAATCCCTTGTCACGCCATTCTTCCAATTTTTTCAACATAAGTCGCTTCTTGCGTCTTCGTTCGCGGTCGTTCATTTTCGCAGAAGAAGGCGCACTATGACTATCATTCAATGGTATTTCATTCAGTTTGGAAAATCCATCCCATGTCTTTGTGTTCCCAGCACTGTCTCGGGTGGCAGCGCCAACGTTGGAATCCGTAACATCAATGCGAATCGGATCCGGTGACGAATCGTTTTGAGTGGGTCCTAATCCAAATAAGTTCGCGGCACTATTGAATAGGCCATCGGTGCTAAATCCATTGAGTTTTTTTGTCTCTCCCGATAATGCGTTGAGTTCATCCTCCAAATTATTCAATTCGCCTAAATCCAATTTGGTGCTAAACGACGCCGACTTTTTTTTATCATTCATTAACAATTCTATTCCGGGTCCAAAATTGACACCCATTTTTTGCGAACCGCTCCCTGGATCGTTCAATGAGAAAGAAACGGGTTCCAAATCACTCAATCCAAGATCAATAACTTCCATATTATGATTACTGTATAAATAATAAAGTTTGTCTTTACGCAGTTTATACCGTTAAGTTTATATATTTTTGAGTCATTGTGTTATTATTCGAAATTCGTTACTATACCGAATTTTTTTATGATGTTTTGCATACCACAACCCTTGTAAAAACGAATCGGCTAAATCGTCCTTCTTTTTACTCTCTAAAAATAGGAGTTTCTGTTCTTGAAATTCGGGATTCGCATTCAAGAGTTGTTGCGTGTAGTCTACACCATCCCGTTTATGGTCTCGATAACTTGACTTATCCCCATTGTCACCCTCTTTTTTACAGAGTGTGGAGAGAACCACGCCCGAAATATCTTTGAATTGGTTCAATTTATGGATTGAAGATACAAATTCAATATGTGTGTCCGAATTTTTCATAATGAAATATTGTGCCAACATGCCTTGTATTGTCTTCATTCGATTTGCGATCGGAGAAATTTGGTTTTCAATCACCACATGTGTGGTGTGATCTATCCCGGAAACGTCGTTCAAAAGGGTTTTCATCGTTTTCCCAATACATATAATGTCAATCTCATCGGCATGTTTCGCTTTTTTGAGAACTAATGCATTGAAACACCGCTCTTTATAAAAGTTGTCTAGCGTTTCCACTGCCACTTTTTTTGTTTTTGGTATTTCCTGTGAAAACAAATGGTGTGATTTTCCAATGGCAATCAAGGATTCCAAGGGTTGTTTTTGTAAATATGCATGGGTTCTCTCTTTGGTGGGAAGAATAAACCCCGAACAATCTTGTGTGGCCGAGTTCTCTTGTGTGTGGGTTTCGCAATAATACCCGCCGTTTTTCTCATATTTGGCAGGTTTTGCGCAAGGTTTTGGTAAAGCCCGTTTCGATTTTAGAATTTTCAAACAACTACATATCGGTGGCGGTGCTTGTTTTTCCATCATGGTGAGAACCCCCCAATTTTTTATAGAAAATGAGTTGGAAACGTCGATCATGCAATAAGCCATGTTTTTGATACCAACATCAAAACTTAGGATGCGCATACAAGTTTTCGTATAGTGTATAGATACAGAATAAGGGTTCTATATCTATTTGTAGAGATAGTATCTAAGGGATAGATCTTCATTTGCGTATAAATGCATCTTGTGTCACAACCGGCGAAATGCGACGGGCATCCAATTGCTCACGTGACAAATATATATCTTTTAAATCACTCGCTTCGTAACCGTTGGGTTTCGACGTATCCATGCCGGAAGAATAAAGATAAGGCGTGGACGTAAACCCAAGGATGTTATTCTTATCGATGGACGGCAATTCCGCATATCTTGTGAAATATCCCGCATCGGTGGATGCTTCGCGGAAATTATACTCCATGATTTCTTTGGCGTGGTTTGTTAAATATCTGCGATATTGCCAATTCGATTGTATGTTATTCGAACGAATTAATTTCTCATTCAAAACGGCCTCGGGTTGATAGGAAGCAGTAATCGCGCGACCATCGTTCATCAAGGGTGGAAATTCAGGGTATTTATTATTCGTTCGATATCCAAGAGCAGATTGGGGAACGGTTTCTTTGATGATTGGATATGCGCTAGAAATAGTTTCAAAAGAATTTATGGACATATACTCTATACTTATACATAGAATATATATTTTTTCTACCGATATGAATTTACTCCTCGGATTCTTCTAACATTCGGACCAAGTCTATTTTTTTCAACCGGCTTGGGTCACTCGACAATCCTTTCGATATCACCAACGCTTTCAAGTTTTGCAATGGCATTCTACGATACATATCTTTGGGAATTTCCTTCGATGTATTCGGTTCCGTGTTTTCTAAAGTTGCGACAGGTTCTTCGGCCGTTTCAGTGGCGTCGATTTTTTCAACCCGAATGGGGTCTTCTGACTGAAGATCTTGTGGTGGTTCGAGCGTTTCTTCTGTGGAATTTTCAAGTTCCATATCCGATATATGATCGAGAATGTTCTCGTCAAGTTCAATCGTGTCACCAATCTCCACATTTATAATTTTAACAGAGTCAATGCTGGATACAGTTTCGACTAAAGGGGGCATTTTATCATCATCATCGGATTCCTCGCCATCGTCGACTTCGCTTTCTTCGTCAGTGCCGTTGTCGTCAGATTCGTCATCGCTACTGTGATCACCAACATCACTGCTATCTTCACTTGTTTCATCGTCGTCGGACACAGGAATTTTAGAAGGATCGCTATTAAATGTCGCATAGGGAGATAAACCGGGGCGCAATTGTGAAAAAGGGAACTGTTGTAATACGACTTGTGCATTTCTCACAGCATTCAGCTCCTTTACCATTCTATTCAATATGTCAAACATGGTGTCACATTTTTGTTCCAACGTTGTTACCCGCTGTTTAAAATGATATACCAATAACAAAATCAATACAAAAGTAATTCCTAAACTAAGAAAAAAAAACGTTTCAATAAAATTAAAAAATCCCATAGTAGAATACAACTCTAAAAAATAATGAAAATTCAAACGAAC
>Ga0209550_10002092_pt1 | contig 19241 bp, 16 predicted proteins | sample LauGreSuBDMM15SN_2_FD_187567 | JGI IMG/M metagenome (GOLD analysis project Ga0209550, IMG submission 187567) | Freshwater lake microbial communities from Lake Michigan, USA - Su13.BD.MM15.SN (SPAdes) (version 5) | ecosystem: Environmental > Aquatic > Freshwater > Lake | place: Lake Michigan...
GGCCAAACATGGAAGTTGATAACCAACGGAATCAATCCATTGCATTTTACAAGGGTTGTTCGTGCAGACAAAAAACGCCCAGGTTTGCTTTATGGTGGAACTGAGTATGGAATCTATGTTAGCTATGATGATGGCGCAAATTGGCAGTCATTCCAATTGAATTTGCCAATCGTTTCCATTACAGATTTGACCATTAAAAACAACGACCTGATTGTGGCTACGCAAGGACGTGCATTTTGGATGATTGATGATCTTTCATTGGTTCAACAGATGGATCCTTCTATCAAATCAAAATCACTTCATTCTTATGCAGCTAATCCAGCTTATAGAATGCCTGCGGTATTTAGCCGTTGGGGTGCTATGGCAGGTGTTCCAGCCAATTCAGCAATGAATCCTCCAAAAGGAGCTGTAATCAATTTCTATGCTGGAAATGTAACTGATTCTAGTACTGCCTCGGTTGCTGTTTTCGATAAAAGCAAAAAGCTTATCAGTCGCACAACAACTGAAAGCAAAGACAATGCTATAAAATTAGCCAAAGGGAATAATCAATTTATTTGGGATCTTCAATATCCAGGTTCAGATAAAATTGATGAGTTGATTTTGTGGACAGGTGCACCAGGCACTATTACAGCAATCCCAGGAAACTATACTGCCGTAGTGCGTGTTGACAAAGATTCAGTTGAAGTGCCATTTACGTTGCTTGCAGACCCTAACTACAAGTGTTCTCAAGATGATTACGAAGCACAAATGAAATTCCTTTTGCAGGTTCAGGGTAAATTTAACGAAGTAATCAAGGGCATTAAAGACATCCGTCAGGCTAAATCTCAAATGAGTGATTTCGTTGCAAAACAAGGCAAGGCTTGTCCTGCGGAAGTTAAGCAAATGGCGGATAGTTTGTCAAAAGCATTGACTGCTATCGAAGAGAAATTACACCAAACGAAAGCAAAGAGTGGACAGGATGTATTGAACTTCCCGATCCGTTTAGACGATAAAATAGGCGGCGTTTTCGACATGGCAAGCAGTGGTAACATGGCACCTGCAAAGCAGTCTGTAGCTGTTTACAATGAACTTGCTGCACAAGCTGATGTTGAATTGGCTAAAATTAAGGCAATCGTTACTGAAGGATTAAAAGCATTCAATAAATTGGTGAGAGAGAAGGAATTGCCGGTTGTGGTAATCAAATAAAAAATGAAGAATGAAAAGTGAAGAATGAAAAATGAAACAGCCTGGCATCGATGTCAGCTAGTTCCTTCGCTGCGCTTATAATGACGTCTTTGTAATTCATTGAAAATCAATATGTTAAAATGCAGATTTTTCTATCAAAGACTCCCCTCCTGGACAGGAGGGGTGCCGAGACAGATGAGCGAAGCGAATCTGGCACGGCGGGGTGGTGGAATTAAATTAAGGAAATCCACCACCCCGGCCTCTGTCTCGTCACCTTCGGCGTCTCGCCAGAGTCCACCCCTCCTGTCCAGGAGGGGAGTCTTGTGGCTAGACTTCAACAAATACTGTATTTTACACAAAAAAACACCGTTCTTTTTTAGAGAACGGTGTTTTTTATATTTGACATCAACCCACAACAGGTTGTTTAATTAAACTTTAAACCTCAAACCTTAAACTTTCTTCACTTGCCTCACATTCGTATTCCCACCGCCATCTAACGTCATATCATGCGGCTTATTGGTTTTCCAAGCACCCCTGGTGAAGTCTGGTACATCAACGGAACTCGATCTTTTCTTTAAAGAAGCTTCGCTCAACGGACCCACAACACTCCATGCTGCGGCATCATAAACATCTTGGTCTAGTGGCAAGCCATTGCGAAGACAATCAATCAATCTCCAGTCCATGATGAAATCCATTCCTCCATGTCCGCCAACATTTTTAGCGATTTCGCCAATGTGCTTCACAATTGGAAGCGTGTATTTCGCCTGTAATTCCTTCATTTCTTCTGGCTTTAACCAGCTATGGCCAAGCGCGATTTTTTCAGGACCAGGATATTTTTGAGCCATTCCTTTTGTTCCGCTCACCAAATGAATTCTTGAATATGGTCTAATTGTTGATACGTCGTGCTGCACCAACAATGTTTTACCAAAATTTGTTTTGATGATGGTATTGTTCATGTTACCACGATAGTTCTTGTTGGCATATTCTTTGAAGAAATCATCTTTTGCAGCCAACTCATTTGCCATCTTTCCCATGGTGAAATCGTTCGTGCTCATGGAGGTTAGGTAATCAAATTTATCACCTCTGTTGATGTTCATGCATTGGGCGATTGGACCTAAACCATGAGTAGGGTATAGACTACCATTCCTGGTCATGTTCTCTTTCAAACGCCACATATCAGCATATCCATCTTTATCAAACAAATAATCTTTGGTAAGATCGTGATTGTATGCTCCTTCTGCATGAATGACTTCTCCCAAAGCTCCATTACGTGCCATGTTCAAGGTCAATAACTCAAAAAAGTCATAGCAGCAATTCTCAAGCATCATCATGTGCTTTCTGGTCTTCTCGGAAGTTTCAACCAACTCCCAACATTCGTCAACTGTTTTTGCTGCAGGCACTTCTGATGCCGCATGCTTGCCATTTTTCATGGCATAAACAGATATCGGTGTGTGAAGATCCCATGGTGTGGTTACATAAACCAGGTCTATATCATTAGATTCACAAAGCGCCTTCCAACCTTCTTCACCTGAGTAGGATTTTGCTTTTGGCAATCCTTTTTTGGTTAGGATGTTTTGTGCTTTGTCAACCCTGTCTGGATATTTATCACACAATGCCTTTATCTCAACTCCCTCAATATAACTAAGCCTGTCAACAGCACCTGGACCCCTTTGTCCTAGTCCAACTACGCCTATTCTAACCACAGGAAGTTTGGGTGCGGCAAATCCACACATGTTGAAAGGAGCAGCTTGTGTAGACATGCTATTTGCATAACTGGAGGTTGGAATTCCAGTAGCAACTGCTCCAGATCCAAGGGCAATATTTCTTAAAAATGAGCGACGATCAGTACTCATGAAAAATTGTTTTAGGTGAAAACTAAAGATAAGGAAAAAGTATTCAAAATCAAGACCTCCAAACCTTAAACCTTAAACCTTCAACTAATTTATAAATTCAACCAATAATTCATCTTAAACACCAATGCCCTATTTTTATTTTTCATAAAAGGATCCGTGAAATAGTTGTCTGAATACACAATGAACAAGTCACTCATGGGTTTGTATCTCCATTGTACTCGGCTGTTGATGTTGAAGTTGTTGCGCTGGTTGTTGTATTGTAAAAAGGTTGTCCAAAACAAGTTGTTAGAAAAATTGATTTCAATTCTTGGTGCTATTAGGAACAAATTACTCTTGCCGTACTTTTCAGGAAAAGTCAACTTAGCTTGTTGAACACTCACAGAAAAATTTCCCCAAGGTTGTACACGGTAGTTTGCCATTACTTCATATTGTAGGATAGTACCATTGAAAAACTGACCTGTTCCAAATGTTGTACTGTACGAAAACTTTTTTCTGATGTCAGACATATAGATCACCACACCTGTTGCTGTTTTGTATTTACCTGGTGGTATTGGCGCTTTGTCTGTAAATGAAGTGTTGAATAAAAGGTTGTTGGGATTGTAACCTCCTTTCACAATCAAATTCGATGCATTTTTATACATAATATTTAATGTAACATCATGGTTGCTTTCATTAAATGTTCCATCTAAATTGAATATCATATAATTTTCTAACCCCAACCTGATTTGATTTATTTTTTTGTTTTTAGGGAAGAAAGTATGTCTGATCTCGTTGAACAATTGATTGAATCCTTTCCTTGTAACAGTCCCCAACAAGGCATCGTAGTTATCTATTCGATTGATGAATCCCATGTCTGCATAGTACTTGTCTGTGATGGTGCCCGCATCAACAATGATATTCCATTGTTTAGTAAAATAGCCACCACCCGCATTGGTATAGTATTGTGGGGTTTTGATCATTTCTTTGAACGACATATGATATCCTGCCCAAGCATTCCATTTTCCAGATGGATTGATAAAATTATATTCAAGACCTGTATTCCTGCCATAACGATCTAGAGGGTCTGTAAAGGAATGTTTTTTATCCTCAAGTCCCTGCCTGTTTAAAAAATATCCTTTGATGGATGACCTTGCTTGTACTTGCTGATTAAACGTGATGGCAGTATAGTTTTGAGCAGCTGCATCACCTTTTGCAAGGGTTTGCATGTTCATCATACCAACCCTGGTTTTCTTGCTGATGTTCCCGCTTATACGTGCCCCTGCTGCAATGGGAATCTTGTTCCCGAACTTATCTAGTCCTATGGTTCTTGAATAAAATGGACGTATTGGAGGAATCCCGTATGAAGAAAACAAATCATCATTTTCCAAGAAAAATGTTCTTCTTTCGGGAAAGAAAATATCAAACCTGGTTAGGTTTGTAACTTGTTTGTCTACCTCCACCTGAGAAAAATCCGGATTGATGGTGAGGTCTAGGTTCAACGAAGAACTCAAGGCTATTTTGGCATCAAATCCTGCACTTATTTTAGCAATGGCAGGACTCCCATCTTCGTTGTTTTTGGTGATAGAACCAGAAGAATATGGAATGATGGCTATGTTGGTACCTGGCGTAGGTGGGGGAGTGTCCCAATTCAATGACCCAGAATACCCAAAATCATAAAAAGGGAAATTGGTTGGCATGTCTGTCCAACTAGAAAACTCATTGCTCTTTACATCATTTCTTAAAAAGTTTACACCCCAATTTGTTTTTCCTTCTTTGAACCTCAGTGTTTTAAAAGGAATGGCTATTTCTGCAATCCAATAGGTCTCATGCCTTGTGGTTGCAGAATACCACTTATTATCCCAACTGAAGCTCATCTCATCACTGCTTGTTCCTGCTGAAATTAGGTCCTCCGTTTGAACATTGTATGGCGTCACTGCAAAAAGAAAACCATTGGTACGTTGGTTCACCGGATCAATGGCAATGGCTACTGCATCACTTGTTAGAAAGGTTTGGTCTCTTTTTAATGTTTGCGCTACATAAAAATTTGTATCAATCGCTTTAAATGAAACATATAGAAATTGATTGTCATAGGTCATTTTAACGTAGGTCTGCCTATTCGGATTCCCCACATCATTTGGCCATTTTCTATAGAATTGTGCAGTTTCTTCCGCATCGTTCCATGCACTTTCATCGAGCACCCCGTCTATTTTTACCGCTGAAATGGCTTTTTTAATGGTCAATTTAAACTGCTCTTGAAAGTTTATTGCAGTTTGGGCTGATGATTTGAACCCGATAAATAAAAGCATCAAAAGTGCGATTTCAACTTTCCTTTTCATGAATTAAAAGCGTTTTAATTAACCTTACTTCTCCTAAACGGGTGCAATTTCACCATTTTTGCATTCAAAATATCATTAATTATTGCAAGAGGGTTTATGTGCGGATAAATGGACGAACTTTTTTGAGTATTTAATTTACTTATCTTGTAGCCATGCTTTATCGATTTGCCAAACTATTGATGTGGATTACCCTGAGGATTTTTTTCAGAAAAATCAGAATCATTGGGACTGAAAAATTATTGAACAACAAGCCTGCCATCTTGATTGCCAACCACAGTGCTTCTTTTCTTGATGCGATGGTGCTTACTGTATTCCTAAAAAGACCAATGTATTTTTTTGTACGAGGGGATATTTTTCATCATCCTCTTGTCTATAAAATTTTTACCATGATCCACATGGTACCTATTTTTAGTGGTGATGATGGGAAGGACAACCTCGCAAAAAATAAAAATACGTTTAACCGCGGTCGCGATATTTTGCAAGGGAATAAATTATTGCTCATCTTTCCGGAAGGATTTAGCAGGTTGTCTAAATCAATTACCCCTTTTAAGAAAGGAACCGCGAGGGTGGCTTTTCAGACGGCATTTGACAGCAATTTGAAAGAAAATTTAACCATAGAAACTGTTGCGCTCAATTATTCTTTTCATGGATTTCGATCAGACTTGGTTATTCGTGTTGGAGATTCAATCGACATTGCTCCATATGAAGATCTTTATAGAAACCAGCCTAATCATGCCATATCAAAATTGACACTTAACATGTATGATGTTTTTGAGAAAAATGTATTGCATGTGGTTCAACCAGAAAGAACACTATTTATTGAATCTTTATTGAAGATGCTTTTTGTGGATGTTCAAAATGATGCTACTTTGTTTTTTGAAAAGGGAAGATTGGTATGTACCCATGTTTCCTCATTGACTGAAGAAGCGTTTTCTATTGCACAACAGGATTTGATTGATTATGAAACAAAAATCTTGAATTATGGAATTTTAGATAAAGAAATAAGTCAGCCTCCTATTGGGTTATTTGGACCAACATTTTTATTGATGTTATTTTCTCCTTTTGCAATGCTCGGGTTTTTCCTTTGGCAACTTATTTTTAAATTGTCAAAGTGGATAGCTGACAAAACAGTAACCAGGGATGATTTTTACACAAGCGTTTTCAGTGGTGTAGCTGGTGTACTTGGACTTATTTGGTGGTTGATAATATGCATTGTTGCATTGATTAAGGGTAATTCGGTTGGCTTTATGGTTGTATCTGTTTCCCCCATTTTTTATTATTTTTCTTTGATATGGATGGAAGAATTGCGCCACCTAAAATCATCATACAAAGCTCGATCCCTTGTTAAACAACAATTAAGTTTACATCAATCATTGGTTCTTTGGAGAAAAAAAATCGCTTTTTGGAATTGATTATTCATCGTTGCTTAGTAAGTCAGGCCTGCATTCTGAAGTCCTTTGTAATGCTTGTTCATATCGCCAGTCCTCAATTTTTTTATGGTCTCCACTCATCAAAACGGCAGGTACCTTCCAGCCCCTGAATTCTTCGGGCCTTGTATAAACAGGGGGGGCTAATAAATTGTCTTGAAACGAATCAAACAAAGCGGAGGTTTCATCATTGAGAACGCCTGGGATGATTCTCCCAATCGCATCTACAATAACAGCAGCAGCAAGTTCACCGCCACTCAACACAAAATCACCGATAGAAATTTCTTTGGTGATGAAGTGATCTCTTACTCGTTGATCTATTCCCTTGTAATGACCGCAGATAAACAACAAAGATTTTTTCAAAGAAAGGGCATTGGCCATTCCTTGTTCAAAAACAACCCCATCAGGTGTTAAATAAATAATTTCATCAAAGGCAAATTTGGCATTGAGTTCTTCGATGGCATTAACCAACGGTTCGCACATCATAACCATCCCAGCACCACCACCAAATTGATAGTCATCTACCATGCCATAGGCATTCACCGCCCAATCACGCAAATGATGTATGGTAACTGTCATCAAACCTTTATCCGCCGCCCTTTTCATGATGGAATGGCTGAATGGACTTTCTAATAATTCTGGAACTACGCTTAAGATGTGGATGGTCATGGTTTTATTTTAAACAGCCAGGGACAAGGGACAGGGGACGAGGGACAGCCAATACAAATGAAAAATGAAGAATTAAGAATGAAGAATCGAACAGCCGAACGGGGATTTGTATTTGGCTGTTATATTTTTCATTCTTCATTTTTCATTCTTCATTTAATCTCATTTTTCATTCTTCATTCTTTTCATCATTGTCCACAAAATCATCCAAATCCCTTCGTTCTTTTTTTGTTGGTCGGCCAATTTTTGATTGTCTTTTTCCTGAGTAAAAACTAGCTGCTTGTGATGCAATTCTTTCTACTTCTTCAGCAGGGGTTTGATCTTCATAATACTTTATAGCTTCACTGTATTGCAAGCGACTGTAAAGAAGGTCTGTGACTTTTACAACCCATTTTTTTTCCATGGTTTTGACCTCATAAACATCTCCAATCTTCACAGCCCTAGACGCTTTCACAGAGTCTCCATTTAGTTTCACGCGTCCCTTCTCACAGGCCGCAGAGGCTACCGTCCTGGTTTTGAACAACCGAATTGACCATAAATATTTGTCAAGCCTTAACTTCTCTTTATCCATCGTTTAAACATTAAACTTTCAACTTTAAACCCTTCAACCCCTTCAACCCTTTCAACCCCTTCAACTAAACTCAACCCCTTCAACTACTCCGCAAAGTACTCATGAAAATACGGTATTGTCTCAATCCCTTTATAGTAGTTAAACAAATCATACTTCTCATTTGGCGAATGCAGGTTGTCGCTGTCTAACCCAAACCCCATGAATACAATTTTTACCCCTAATTCTTTCTCAAAAAGTGAGCAAATTGGAATGCTTCCGCCACCTCTCACAGGAACTGGTACTTTGCCAAAAGTCTTTTCAATGGCTTTAGCAGCTGCTTGATACCCTTTTGAATCTATAGGTGTAAGATAGGGCTCACCTCCATGATGTTCTGTAGCATTTACCGTTACGCCAGCTGGTGCAATATCTCTGAAGTATTTCAATAAAATGGAGGTAATTTTTTCTGAAGATTGGTTTGGTACCAGCCTTGCAGAGATTTTTGCTGTGGCTTTTGATGGCAACACTGTTTTTGCTCCCTCTCCGGTATATCCACCCCAAATGCCGTTGACTTCTATAGTTGGACGAATACCCGTTCTTTCGTTGGTGGAATAGCCAGCTTCACCGTGCAAAGCACCAATTCCCAAATCTTGTTTATACTCATTTTCATCAAAGGGTGCTTTTGCCATCAAGGCGCGTTCTTCAAGGCTAGATTCAACAACATCGTCATAAAATCCAGGGATGGTAATGTGGTTGTTTTCGTCATGACAAGATGCAATCATTTTAGCAAGGATGGTAGCAGGATTGGCAACAGCTCCTCCATAAACTCCACTGTGTAAATCCCTGTTTGGTCCAGTTACCTCAACTTCAATGTAACTTAATCCACGCACCCCAGTATCTATCGATGGCGTGTCCATGCTAATCATGGCAGTATCGCTGATGAGCACCACATCCGATTTTAATAAATCTTTGTGGGCAGCTACAAATTTTGCTAGATTGGGAGAACCAATTTCTTCTTCCCCCTCGATGCAAAACTTTATATTTGTTTTCAATGTCTTTTTTGCCACCATCATTTCGAGGGCTTTAACGTGCATATAAAACTGGCCTTTGTCGTCGCAAGCACCCCGTGCAAAAATCTTTCCATCGATGATTACAGGCTCAAATGGACCGCTTTTCCAAAGCTCAAGAGGATCGGCTGGTTGAACATCATAGTGCCCATAGACCAGTACCGTTGGCCATTCGGGATTTGAAATCAATTCACCATAAACAATGGGATGACCTTCAGTTTGATATATAGTAGCCAGTGATGCACCAGCATCAAGCAGAGATTGTTTTACATCTTCTGCACAATGAACCATGTCATCTTTGTTTTCTGCCTTTGCGCTGATAGATGGTATGCGCAGCAGGTGTAGGAGTTCATTTAAAAATCGCTCTTTGTTGTCTTCTAAGTATGTATTCATATTATTTCTCAGTTTGAAGTTATGCTATGCCTTGTTGAAATCCGCTAAGTTAAAAGGTAACCCAAATCTAAATCAGTTTAGTAAAGAAAAATCTTTAACAGGCCTAAAAAAACATTAACAAAAGTTTGTTAATATGAAAAGCATCCTTATATTTGAGCTACGATTGCTTGTCATACTCTAGCCTTTGTAATTCCATCCAAATAATTTTTGGAAAGATTTTACAAAGGCTGGATTTTTTTTGTGATGATTCTATCATATAGCTTGACTAAATCTCTCTTCTGCTGATTTCCAGTTAATTAGGTTAAACCAATTGCTCACATATTCAGCCCTTCTATTTTGATATTTCAAATAGTATGCATGTTCCCAAACATCCAATCCCAAAATAGGCATTCCTTTTATTGGGGATATGTCCATAAGTGGATTATCTTGATTTGGAGTTGATCCAATTTGCAATGTTTTCTTTTCATCAACATATAACCAAGCCCAGCCACTTCCAAAACGAGTCATGGCGGCTTCACTTAGTTTTGTTTTAAAATTCTCCATGTTGTTGAAGCTTGTCATAATAGCGGCTTTTAAAGCCCCTTCCTGCAAGGCTGGTCCTCCTGGTGCTTGCATGGCTTTCCAAAACAGTTCATGGTTATAATGCCCTCCGCCGTTGTTTCTGAGCTTAGGCGAATAGGTGGAAATGGTTTTAAATGCATCTTCTAATTTAATATTTTGTCCTTTAAATTCCACCAATGCAGCATCATTGAGATTTTTTGTATACGCAGATGCATGCTTTGTGTAATGAATCTCCATGGTCATGGCATCAATTATTGGCTCCAACGCTTGGAAGGAGTAGGGAAGAGGGGTCTGGCTAAATGGAACAGCTTGTATCAGTTGTGAGGCCATTGCTGAGCCTGGTATTGCTGAGATGGCTCCAAGCGCAATGCTGCTTTGAAGACTTTGTTTCAAAAATGTTCTGCGTGATGGGTTCTTTTTCATTGTGGACTTGTTTTAATTTGATGAATTATTTTTTTTTGTGCGCAACAAGAATTTAATTTTAATGGTTTTAATGAACCTAAAGTAGAAATCATAATTGAACAACTGTGAGTCGTTCATCGCTTTATATACAAGGAAAAAGCCAATTGGTAGTAAAATGTAAGTAGCCATCCAAATTCCTGCAAATGGAGTCATTACATCTTGGCGAACAAATTTTTCACCAAACATATTGATCAGGTGCCAAATCAGAAAAAACACAACTGCTATCACCAATGGCATCCCCAGTCCACCTTTGCGAATAATAGATCCCAATGGTGCCCCAATCAAGAAAAGTACCATACAAGCAAAGGCCAACGAATATTTTTTATTCCATTCTATTTGATACAGACGCAATTCTTGTATTTTTCTCGCATGGTCTATGGCTATTAAATCCAACGAATTTTTTATCAAGCTAATTTTATCTGATGCTTTGCTATAAGCCACATTCCTGGCTGAATCTGGAATGAGTTGTGTATAGGTTTTTATCCCTTTCTTAAAAATATATCGTTTCTCTTTCCAACCTTTTTCAAAATGCTTTCCAAATAAAAAATAGCCGGTTACTTCATTCATCATCCGTTGTCCGGATATTTCTGTGATTGCTTTATTTAAGGAATCGCTTGATTTTTGTAGCTGCCTCACATTCAGCATTTGATAGCTTCCTTTGAACATGCTGTCTGGTGTTTTGAGAACATCAAAACTGCTTAAATCAAGTACCTTTTTGTAGTTCTTGAACCCAAGTCTGTAATAGTCAGTAGAAATGGAATTATATGGACCTTTTTCTTGATACCTCCATCCATTTTGTAGGTCAAACTCTAGAAATTTTTTATCGTCACTGATTTTCATGGTGCCTGTCTCTGCAACTATGAAATTGTCTTGAAGGGCATATTGGTTTTCATAAATAACCACTTGGCTGATGCCATTTCCATTCTTTTCTTTTTTGCCAACTTTTATAGCAAAGCCAGGTATTTTGTCATAAAAAATACCTTCTTTAATGTCGAATGCTGGTTTGGCAACCCGAATGTCGTAAAGCATCGTGGTAAACTTCAAGTTGGCAACCGGAATAACAAAGTTTGAAGTAAGAAACGCAATCACTGAAATAAAAAAAGATACAACCAGCAGCGGTCGCATAAATCGGAGCAATGATATTCCGGCAGATTTAATGGCTACAAGCTCGAAGCTTTCTCCAAGGTTGCCAAATGTCATGATGGAAGATATCAAAATTGCAAGTGGAAGCGCAAGGGGAATGGCTGTGGCCGTAACATATACAGTTAGCTCTAGTATGCTTGAAAGTTCCAGGCCTTTTCCTACAAGGTCGTCTATGTATTTCCAAAAAAATTGCATCACCAGCACAAATAGGGTGATGAAAAATGTGGCTATGAAAGGCCCCACAAAAGACTTCAAGATTAATTTATCAAGTTTCTTTATCACGCTGTGAGTTGTACGTTGCTGGTTGTGGCTGAACCCACAACACAAACTAATTTCCTAATCTATGAAACAAATCATTCACTTGAAATTCCCACAGCCTGGTTTGGTCTGCAATCTCTTTTTTTTCTGCAAAATCTTTGATTACAAGTATTGTTTGGCTGCTTACTTCAGTTTTTTCAATTGAAAACTCAAAATATTCTTCTTTGGGGGCATGCTGCCATTGGAACCGAATGTACTTGTTTTCTTGGGCTTCCAACACAGCTGCCTTATCTGTGGATCCATTCCAAGAAAAACTAAATACGGTGTCTCTCTCATCTACTTTATCTGCAAACCATTCTTGCAATCCCGCAGGGGTTGAAAGGAATTCATACAAAATTACAGGTGAACACCTAACTGGAAATTCTATCGAAAAAAGTTGTTTGGCCATTGTTGTTGGGTTAATCTTTGAGCACTTTTCTTGTCTCTAATCCTTGCAATGATAGAAAAATATCAGTATTGAAAAAATATAATTTAATGTTTCTTTTCCTCTTTTTTGAAGTTTTTTTCTCTTTTAAAAAAAAATACTATTTAATTCATTGATTATCAACGATTTGGTAATTTATTATAAAAATCACAAATTATTAAATCTTTGTATTTAACAATAATTTTACAGTCGGCTCGTTTAAATTATGTCTCATTTAAACCCTTAGTAGCTATAATCCTAAACCATTTCCCTATGAGCATGCGTCAATTGCGTATCAGTAAGTCGATCACATCGCGTGAATCTCCAAGCCTCGAAAAATATTTACAAGAAATAGGCCGTGTTGAAATGATCAGTGCTGAAGAGGAAGCCCAATTAGCCATACGAATTAAAAAAGGAGATCAGCAAGCATTAAATAGGTTAACAACAGCCAACCTTAGGTTTGTAGTGTCTGTCGCAAAACAATATCAACATCAAGGATTGTCGTTGCCCGATTTAATCAATGAGGGAAACATGGGACTAATTCGCGCTGCCAAGCGTTTCGATGAAACAAAGGGTTTTCGTTTTATTTCATATGCAGTTTGGTGGATTCGTCAATGCATTTTGCAAGCCTTAGCCGATCAATCGCGCATTGTGCGTGTTCCATTAAATAAAGTGGGTGTCAGGAATAAAGTAGCCAAAGCAGTGCAAGAATTTGAACAACAATTTGAGCGCGAACCAAGTATAGAAGAACTTTCTGAAATCCTGTCAATGGATCTTGAAGAAGTTGCCACTACCATCAACCTGTCAAATAGACACGTGAGCCTTGATTCTCCAATTGGTGATGATGGTGAAACTACCATGGTTGATATCATGGAGAACAATGAAGCTACTCCAACAGATCAGCAAAGCCAAGATGAGTCTATGACATATGAAATTGAATTGGTTTTAAAAAGCCTCCCAGAAAAGCAACAAAAAGTACTAAGATGCCTTTATGGAATAGGGATGGATACCCCAATGGGAATGGAAGATATTGGTACACAATTTAACCTCACACGTGAAAGGGTTAGGCAAATCCGCGACAAAGCTTTGTCAACCTTAAGGCAACATGCTACTTCGATGAGATTAAGAAGTTTTCTATAGCATTCACATCACATAGTTTTCTTAGCTTTGCATGATTAATGAACATCTTTGATGTTCATTTTTTTTTAATACATTCAATATATGTTTGAAAATTTAAGTGAAAAGATCGCCTCGGCGTTCAAACAAATTAAGGGAGAAGGTAGGATTACAGACCTAAACATCGCCAACACGGTAAAAGATATCCGTAAGGCGCTGTTGGATGCCGACGTTAACTTCAAAATTGCCAAGGAGTTTACCGACAAAGTAAAGGAAAAGGCTGTTGGTCAGAAAGTACTTTCAGCAGTGAGTCCTGGTCAACTCATGGTTAAAATTGTTCAAGATGAGCTAACCGAGTTGATGGGAGGTGCTGCCAGTAATTTCGAGATAAATGGAAATCCAGCCATTATTTTGATTGCCGGGCTCCAAGGTTCTGGTAAAACAACATTCAGTGGAAAGCTCGCCAACTACCTGAAAACACAGAAAGGAAAATCTCCATTGCTTGTAGCGGCCGACGTTTACAGGCCTGCTGCGATAGATCAGTTGAAGGTATTGGGTGGACAAATTGATGTTGATGTATTTGCAGAACCGGAAAACAAGGATCCCAAATCCATTGCTCAAAATGCTTTAAAGTACGCCCGTGCTAACAATAAAAATATTGTCATCATAGATACGGCTGGACGATTGGCTGTAGATGAAGTGATGATGAATGAAGTAGCTGGGTTAAAGGAAAGCTTGAAGCCACAGGAAATTCTTTTTGTGGTGGATGCCATGACAGGTCAGGATGCAGTGAATACAGCAAAAGTCTTTAATGAGCGACTAGATTTCACAGGGGTTGTTATCACCAAAATGGATGGCGATACAAGAGGTGGAGCGGCTTTGTCAATCAAATACACCGTAGAAAAACCCATTAAGTTCATCAGCAATGGTGAAAAGTTGGATACATTGGATGTTTTTTATCCCGACAGGATGGCCCAACGAATCCTTGGGATGGGAGACATTACCAGCTTAGTTGAAAGGGCTCAAGCCAACTTTGATGAAGCTCAAGCCAGGAAATTAGAAAAGAAAATCAGGAAGAATCAGTTTGATTTTCAGGATTTCCTCGATCAGTTGCAGCAAGTTAAAAAAATGGGTAACCTAAAAGACTTGATGGGAATGATTCCAGGCATGGGTAAAGCCATGAAGGATGTAGACATCAGTGATGATGCTTTTAAAGGCGTGGAATCAATTATTGGTTCCATGACACCCTTTGAAAGAAGCAATCCAGATAAAATTGACATGAGCAGAAAAAAACGCATAGCTAAAGGATGCGGCAGGCAAATGGATGAAATCAACCAGTTTTTCAAGCAATTTGAGCAAATGAAGCAAATGATGAAAAGCATGGGGAACATGCCGGCTATGCCGAAGTTTGGAAGAAAATAGCCTATTAGTTTAAGGTTTTTGGTTTAAAGTTTCAAGTAATGCATGCTGTAAACCTAAACTTTAAACCAAAAACAATAAACTATTTTTGCTGTTTCGCAACACTTCATTAACTTCGCACATTAATTAGAAACCAATTATTCATACCCAATAAAAATTTCAATTTTTTATGGCTGTTAAAATTAGACTTCAACGTCACGGAAGCAAGAAGCGCCCTTTCTATTTCATCGTAGTAGCAGATGCACGTGCACCTCGCGATGGTAAGTTCATCCAAAAAATCGGAACTTACAATCCACTTACACACCCTGCAACTGTACTTATCGATCGTCAAAAATCACTTGAGTGGTTAAACAACGGTGCTCAACCTACGGATACTGTTCGTAAAATCCTTTCAACAAAAGGAGTACTTTACTTGAAACATTTGTTGCGTGGAGTTACACTAGGTTTGTTTGATCAAGCTGCTGCAATGACCAAATTTGAAGAGTGGCATCAAGATCAAGAAGCAAAATCTAGACAACGTCAGGATGACGCAATGCGTGCTCGCCGTCAACAAAGAACCCGTGGCCCAGTTAGCCGTCCACAGGTTTCAAGAAATGTTGAACCAGTGCAACCTGCTCAACCAGATATTACCTCAAATCCTGAATAACTTATTTCAGATAAAATACAAAGCCTCGTTTTTAACGGGGCTTTTTTATGTACCATGGAAGATTATGTTAGCATCGGAACACTGGCTGCAACCTTTGGCGTAAAAGGTGAGATTGTTGTAAATCACCATTTAGGTGGGCAACCGAACCTTGCTGGGATTGAAGTTTTTTTCATCGAGGAAATCAAAGACAGGTTCATCCCATATTTCATCACAGAATTGAAAATTCGGTCTGAAGGTGAATTGGTGGTGTCTTTTGAAGGAATTTCCACTCCTGAAATTGCCAGAAAATACCTAAAAAAGAAAGTTTGGCTCAATGCTGCTGATGCGAAACGCATCGCGTCAAAAAGTGCTCCGATTTCATTATTGGGCTTTTCCGTCGTAGAACAGAAAAAAGTTTTGGGGACGGTTCTAGAAGTGATAGAGCAGCCCCTTCAAATCCTTTTGCGCATTGAAATGGAAAAAAAAGAAGTGCTTATTCCAATAAACGAAAGCACCTTGGTTAAAATTGACCACAAAGCTGAGAAGATTCATGTTGATCTTCCTGATGGATTATTGGATATTTATCTATCTTGATGTAATTTATAACCTGAAATTAGCTTGTTTTTAGGAAATTCAAATGGGGGAGACGCAAACACATATTGCCCACTTCGACTTGGATGCTTTTTTCGTATCCGTTGAATGCATCTTGGATCCTTCTCTCAGAGGCAAACCCATCATTATTGGGGGAAGCAAAGAACGTGGTGTGGTAAGCACCTGCAGTTACGAAGCCAGAAAGTTTGGAGTTCATTCTGCAATGCCCATGGCCAGGGCTATGGCGCTTTGTCCACACGCAACAGTTGTTAAAAGTTCTTTTGGTCAGTACGGGAAATTCTCACAATGGGTTACTGATATCATCGCAGCAAAAGCCCCACTTTTTGAAAAAGCATCAGTGGATGAGTTTTATATAGATTTAACAGGGATGGACAGGTTTTATGACCCATTGAAATGGACAATCGATATGCGGAATGAGATCATGGATACGACACAATTGCCGATTTCATTTGGACTAGCATCCAATAAAATGGTGGCTAAGATGGCTACAAACGCTGCAAAACCCAATGGGTATCTACAAATTGTTGAAGGAAAGGAACGTGAATTTTTGGCTCCACTTTCTGTAGGCGAAATTCCAGGAGTAGGAGAACACAACCTCAAGAACCTCAATACACTTGGAATTCTTACGATCAATGACTTGGCGGAATATCCCGTTCACCTGTTAGAGCAATATTTCGGTAAGTATGGCGAAATTTTAAAAAGGAAAGCGCTTGGTACTTACGCAGGCTCTATCCATACCCACCACGAATCAAAATCAATTTCAACAGAAAATACTTTTTTTGACAACACAGACGATGTTGAATTTTTACTGGCGGAGTTGTTGAAAATGACTGAAAAGCTAGGCTTCCAGCTTCGGAATGAAGATAAAATGACGAAATGCGTTGCTGTGAAAATCCGTTACCCCGATTTCAAAACTAATACAAAGCAAGTAGCCATCAATGCCAGTTCCTATGATGATGAACTGGTGAGGGTTGTAAAGGACTTGTTTCAGCAATCTTATGATCCAAAGCAACAGGTTAGGCTCATTGGGGTTCGGTTTAGCGAACTCATACCAACCAGCGTTCAAACGAATCTTTTTGAAAATAAAGTGAAAAAAACACAACTTTACGGCGCTATTGATGATGTGAAAAAAAGATTTGGAAAAAAAATGTTAAGAAGAGGGAAATAATAAATATTTTTTAATAATATAAGTCTATTGTTTTTGTAGAGTAATTAAAAAATGATTACTTTGTTGATAAAATAATAACTATGGGACTAAGACTAGGCGACGCCGCACCAAACTTTAAAGCAAGTACAACTGAAGGAGAAATAGATTTTTACGAATACCTGGGCAATAGTTGGGGTGTGCTTTTTTCGCATCCTGCAGATTTTACACCTGTATGTACAACGGAGTTGGGCAGAACAGCTCAGTTGGCTGATGAATTTAGCAAGCGAGATGTGAAAGTGCTTGCGGTTAGTGTAGATCCTTTGGATAAGCATGAAATTTGGGTGAAAGACATCAACGAAACCCAACATTGCCAAGTAGGATTTCCAATAATTGCTGATGAAAACAGGGTGGTTGCAGGTTTATACGATATGATTCACCCCAATGCCTCCGCAACTTTTACTGTTAGGTCTTTGTTTATCATTGGTCCAGACAAAACCGTCAAACTCTTCATAACATACCCCGCATCAACCGGAAGAAATTTCTTTGAAGTGTTGCGAGTAATTGATTCTTTGCAGTTGACTGCCAATTACAGTGTTGCTACGCCAGCTGATTGGAAGGCCGGTGAAGATGTTATTGTTGTACCAGCCGTTTCTACAGAAGATGCTAAAACCAAGTTCCCAAAAGGGTTGAGGATTGTGAAGCCTTATTTGAGGTTCACCCCACAACCTAATATTTAGAGTTTTTAGTTTAAGGTTTAAAGTTTCATATTGTTGGTTAAACTTTAAACCTTAAACTAGAAACTCTAAACTAACCCCCTTAAACTAAAAACCTTAAACTAAAAACTCTAAATCGTATCTTTGCTGAATGAGCACTACGGTTAAGCCTAACATTAGGCATTTAAGCATTGAAGAAATTACAACCTATTTCGAATCAATTGGCGAAAAAAAATTCAGGGTAAATCAGGTTTGGGAATGGCTATGGCAAAAAAATGCACCCGATTTTCAATCCATGTCAAATCTTTCCAAAGAGCTTCGTACCAAGCTAGAAACTACATTTGATTTCACTTCACTTACTACCGATGCCACACAATTTAGTGATGATGGCACTGTAAAATCAAGATTTAAAACGTTCGATGGTCATAAAGTAGAGGGCGTTCTTATCCCTACCGAGGAGAGGTTAACAGCTTGTGTTTCCTCTCAAATTGGGTGCAGCCTCAGTTGTAAATTTTGTGCTACGGGGTATATGGATAAGAAGCGAAACCTTGTTTATGATGAGATTTATGACGAAGTGGTGTTGCTCAATCAGCAGGCCATGAAAATGCATGATAAGAAGCTAACCAATATCGTTTTTATGGGGATGGGAGAACCGTTGCTCAATTATAAGAACATGATGAAGGCAGTTGAACGAATCACTGCACCAGATGGTTTAGGGATGAGTCCACGCCGAATCACCGTTTCAACAGCCGGTGTGGCAAAGATGATCAGGCAGTTGGGAGATGATCAGGTTCGCTTTAAGTTGGCTTTGTCGCTTCATGCACCAACCGACAAAAAGAGAAACGAAATCATGCCCATCAATGAAAGCAATAATTTGCAATCATTGATAGATGCTTTGAACTATTTCTACAAGCAAACAAAAAGTGAAATCACTTTAGAATATATCCTTTTTGATAACTTCAATGACTCATTTGAAGATGCTGATAATTTAATCAAAATATACAGGCAGATACCTGCAGATTTGGTCAACATCATTGAGTACAATCCAATTGAGTACGCGAGGTTCAAAAAACCGACAGAAGAAAAAACTGCTGAATTTATGCGACATCTTGAAAAGAACCGCGTGAATGCAAGGTTGAGGAAGAGCAGGGGAAAAGACATCGATGCGGCATGCGGACAGTTAGCGAATAAATAGTTTAAGGTTTAGGGTTTAAGGTTTATATATTATATCATCCTGTTGAAAAACAGCAAAACAAAAAAATGAAACGTACAGACAATTTCTCCAAGTTC
>Ga0209550_10002093_pt1 | contig 19229 bp, 20 predicted proteins | sample LauGreSuBDMM15SN_2_FD_187567 | JGI IMG/M metagenome (GOLD analysis project Ga0209550, IMG submission 187567) | Freshwater lake microbial communities from Lake Michigan, USA - Su13.BD.MM15.SN (SPAdes) (version 5) | ecosystem: Environmental > Aquatic > Freshwater > Lake | place: Lake Michigan...
TGGGGTGGGGGCACGATGCAGCACCATTTATCAACAAACGCCAAGTGCCCAAGGTTTAGTCCCGCAGCCTTTTTGAACCACTGACAACGGTGCCACGCGGTGCCCCCACCCCGTCCCTCCCCCAGAGGGGGAGGGAAAGAACGCGGGGCCTGGACCTTGCGCTCTTTTCCGCACCGTTAATAATCCATGGTTATGGAAACCAAATGGTTAGAAGATTTTGTAAGCCTTGCTGAAACGCGCAGTTTCAGCCGCTCCGCGCAGCTGCGCCATGTGACCCAACCGGCCTTTTCGCGGCGCATCCAGGCGCTCGAAGCCTGGGCCGGCAGCGACCTGGTGGACCGCAGCTCTTACCCCACGCGGCTCACGCCCGCTGGCGAGACTTTGTACGCTCAGGCGCTGGAGATGCTGCAGGGCCTGCAGTCCACCCGCGCCATGTTGCGCGGCCACACGGCTGCGGCGCAAGACGTGATTGAGTTTGCCGTGCCGCACACCCTGGCTTTCACCTTCTTTCCGTCTTGGGTCAGCGCCTTGCGTGAGAATTTCTCGCCCATCAAGAGCCGCTTGATCGCTTTGAATGTGCACGACGCCATGCTGCGCTTGGTCGAAGGCAGTTGCGATTTGCTCATGGTCTACCACCACGAAGCCCAGCCTATTGCCTTGGACCCTGAGCGCTACGAGATGGTGGTGCTTGGCGATGAGTCGCTCGCGCCTTACGTGGCGCCCGGTGCGGACGGCGCGCCCCTTTATGTCCTGCCTGGCCAGGCCAGCCGCCCCTTGCCCTACTTGGGCTATGCGCCGGCTGCTTATTTAGGCCGCATGGTCGATTTCCTGCTCAAGCAGTCTGGGACCAGCATTCACCTGGACCGCGTTTACGAAACCGACATGGCCGAGGGCCTCAAGGCCATGGCGCTGGAGGGCCAGGGCTTGGCTTTTTTGCCGCGCAGCGCCGTCAAAAAAGAGGTGAAGGAAGCTCGCCTGCTCAGTGCTGGCGTAGGTTTGGAGGTCATCTTGCAGATTCGCCTCTACCGTGAAAAGCCTTCGGGCAAACAGCCTGCCAAGAGCGCGGCCCAGGCTTTGTGGTCGTATTTGCAAAGCCAGGTGAACTGAAGGGCGGCCTCGCGTCCAAGCTGCTCGGTCCTTTGCCCGTGAGTGCCAGACACCTTCATCACGATGGAGGCGCAGAGGCGATGCTTGTTGTGCATGAGATGGCGGCATTGGTGTGCAGCTGTGTGCAAGACAAAGCAAGTCAGCGTCTTCAATGACATGCAATGAAAATGCCCCGACTATTAATTAACCATTCTTTTCATTTCATCGCTTTTCGATGTGCCCAAAGCCTTCGCAGTCGCATCACAATACTTATATTGCTTTCGATCTGCGGTCTGACCTGACCTCTGTGCACTTGGCCTCTGAAGCGTTTTGAGGGTCATGTAAGTGCACTTTGAACCCACCTCGCGGTGGGTTTTTTTTCGGGGTTCATGGCTTGGCTTGATCTAGCGCTAAATAGTTAATTTATATAAATGAAACATGATTTAAACTTAATTTGACATGAATCTTGTGAAGATTAAAATAAAATGCAAATTTGAAAATAAATTTTTAAAAGCAAATCACTGGTCGATGAAACAGGTTTTGTCATGCATATGAATAACCCCGCCGTACCTCCCAGTTCTGCCGACCAAGCCTTGGGGGCTTACCTGAGTTTTTTGCGCGTGGGCGCCGGCCTGGACACCGTGGTCCTGGCGCGCCGGGTCAGTTTGTCGCCCGCCCAGGTGGCGCAATTGGAAAGTGGCCGCAGCAGCCTGTTTTACAACCACCGCATTCGACTCCAGGCTGCTCGCAAAATCATCTTGCTCCTTGGCGGTGACTTGGCAAAGCTGCCTGACCATGTGCCCCAAGCCTTGTCTGTGCCTGGCGGCGCCGTGACGCACCGCCCTGAGGCCACCAAGCCAGTCGCCCCCCAGCCGACCCAGCCGACCCAGCCCGTGCGCCCGGCGGCGTCCTCGGCTGCGACTGCTCAGCCTCATGGACTCCCAACCAGACACTTGGCTACCGCTTTGGGTTTGGGTGCGGTATTGCTGGGCTTGGGCATTTTGGCGGGCACGCCTTGGAGTCCAGCCGTCTTCCCCACAGTGGCGCATCCTTCAGAGACTGACTCCGCTGTACAGGCGGTGCGTCCAGACGTGGGTGCAACTGCGGCCTCGGCTGAAGGGGCTGCATCGGTGGACCTCAAGCCCATGGAGGTGGCCGCCGCCGTTTTGCCTGCAGGTCCAATGGAAACATTGGCCCCTTCGGTGGGCGACAAAAGCGCCAGCAAACAGGGCGCTGAATTGCTCGCTTGTGCCTGGCCCTCGGGCGCTGCGCCCGCCTTTCAACCCCAACAGGCCCGCAAGCCAGGGGACATGGTGTACGTGGTCAGTGAGGTCAGCCAAGTGCTGTGTGTGGCCGATGCGGACGGAAAGTCACAAAGCAAACGCCTTGAAGCCGGGCAGGCCCAGAGCTACTATGGCCGGCCGCCTTGGCAGCTGATGTCCAGTGCGCTTCAGCAAACCCAGGTGTACTTTCAAGGCTACAAGGTGCGCCTTCCTTCCCAGGCCCAAGACCGGGTTGAGTTGGTCGAATTGCGCTGAGTCGGCACAGGCCGACATCACCCGTCAAGGCAAAGTCTTGCCTCGCCACTTTTGAGAAGGTGTCAGGGCACATGGTCGGCCCAGCGATAATTTAGACACCATCACTGGAGAACCCATGACTTTGTCCAAACGTGAATTTCTCGCTGCAGCCTGTGCGGCGTGGGCGTGTCCCTTGTGGGCCCAGGGCAAGCCCCTGATGGATGCGTTGCACATGTTCGTGCCTGCAGCCCCTGGCGGCGGCTGGGACGCCACGGCCCGTGCTGTCGAGCGCGCGGCCAAAGCGGCATCGCTGGTGGGCCAGATGTCGTTTGAAAATGTGGGCGGTGCTGGCGGCATGGTGGGCTTGCCCCGATTCGTCAATCAGCGCAAAGGCCAGGGCCAAACGCTGATGGTGGGCGGCTCGGTCATGGTGGGTGCTGGCATTGCCAACAAAAGCCCGGTGACCATCAAAAATGTCACGCCCATTGCCCGCCTGACCGAAGAGGCCGGCGTGATCGTGGTGCCCAGCGGCGGCAAGATCAAGACCTGGAAGGAGCTTGAGGCGGCTCTCAAGGCCAATCCCAAGGCCGTGTCGGTGGCCGGTGGCAGCGCGGGCGGCACAGACCATTTGATTTTGGGCATGTTGATCAAGGCGCTGGGAAAAAACCCGCGTGAGGCCGCTTACGTGGCTTTTGCCGGAGGCGGTCCGGCCAACGCCGCCATTTTGGGCGCGCAGGTGACGGCCGGCATTTCTGGCTATTCCGAATTCGAAGAACAAATCAAGGCGGGGCGCATGCTGCCCTTGGCCGTGTCTGGCAAAAGCCGCATTCCCGGTGTGAACGTGCCCACCCTCAATGAGTTGGGCGTCGGCGTGAGCGAGTCGAACTGGCGCGGATTGTTTGCACCACCCGGTATTTCAGAGCCTCAGCGCAATGCACTGATCGACTTTGTGACCCGGCTGCACGCCTCAGCCGCCTGGAAGCAGGAACTCGACAGCCGCAAGTGGACCGATGCCTTCATGACCGAGCGGCCTTTTGAACGCGAACTGGCCAAAGACCTGGCCGACAAAGAGGTGCTGATGAAGGAACTGGGCCTGGCATGAAGCCTGTTCATGTGGCCTTGATGTTGGCCATGGTTTGTGGCGTGGCCGCCTGGCAAGTGACAGCGATCCCTGAGTCTTTGATGCAAATGACTGTGGGTTCTGCGCTGGTGCCTGCGGCGGTGGTGGCGGCACTGTCGGCCTTGGTGCTGCTTTTTGGGCTCAGCGCCATGAAGGGGCGCCAGGTCGACGAGAGCCAAGCGCCCGATCAATCGCCCTTGCCGGGCTCGGGCGCGCGCATGCTCAGCTTGCTGGCTGGTGGCTTGGCCTTCATGGCGTTGGTGACTCCCTTGGGTTTTATTGTGCCCGCCACGCTATGCGGCATGGGTGTGGCGCGGGCATTCGACGCCCCTATCAGCCCGAAATCAGCGCTGATTTGCGGCAGTTTGGCCGCGATTTTCTGGCTGGTTTTTGCGCGTTTGTTGGGCGTGGGACTCGGCCCTGGCCTGCCTTGGCTGATCTGAGTTTTTCAGGAGCCCTGCATGTCTTCTTTTGACGCCTTGATGGGCGGCTTTGCCAATGCCTTGCAGCCCGTCACGCTCATGTGGGGCTTTGCCGGCTGCTTGGTGGGCACCTTGGTGGGCGTGTTGCCCGGCATAGGCCCGGCCCTCACCATTGCCTTGTTGCTGCCGTTGACCTACCACGTGCCGGCGACCAGCATGTTTGTGATGTTTGCGGGCATTTACTATGGCGCGGCCTATGGTGGCTCGACCACCTCCATTTTGATCAAGACGCCGGGCGAGGCCTCGTCGATGATGACGGCCCTGGAGGGCAACAAAATGGCGCGCCAAGGCCGCGCGGGCCAGGCCTTGGCCACGGCCGCCGTGGGCAGTTTTGTGGCCGGCACCATAGGCACGGTGGCGCTGACCTTTTTTGCGCCCATGGTGGTGGAGGCGGCGCTGGCTTTTGGCCCGGCCGAGTACTTCAGTTTGATGGTCTTGTCTTTGGTGGCGGTGTCGGCCGTGCTGGGCAACTCCATGCTGCGCGGCCTGTTGGCGCTGGCCGTGGGTTTGCTGCTGGGCCTGGTGGGCCTGGACCTGCAGACCGGTCAGCCGCGCTTTACCTTTGGCCAGGCGCAACTGCTGGACGGCATTGAGGTGACGGTGGCGGCGGTGGGCTTGTTTGCCGTGGGTGAGGCGCTGTATTTGGCCTGGCAGGGGCGGGAAGCCAAGGCGGGCGAGGTCTTGAAAGTCTCGGGCAGCCTCTGGATGAGCCGGCAAGACTGGGCGCGTTCCTGGAAGCCCTGGCTGCGCGGCTCGCTGTTTGGGTTTCCCATAGGCGCGCTGCCCGCGGGCGGGGCCGAGTTGCCCACGCTGCTGTCTTACTACACCGAGAAAAAGCTCAGTTCGCACCCTGAGGAGTTTGGCCACGGCGCCATTGAAGGCGTGGCCGGCCCGGAGGCGGCCAACAACGCGGCCGCCGCCGGTGTGCTCATGCCCTTGCTCACCTTGGGCATCCCCACCTCGGCCACGGCCGCCATCATGCTGTCGGCCTTTGAAGGCTATGGCATACAAACTGGCCCTCAGCTGTTTGCCTCGCAAAGCAGCTTGGTGTGGACCTTGATTGCCAGCCTCTACATTGGCAATGTGATCTTGCTGGTGCTCAATTTGCCGCTGGTGGGCTTGTGGGTCAAGCTGCTCAAGATCCCGCCGCCCTGGCTGTACGCGGGCATCATTGTGGTGTCGACAGCGGGGGTGTATGGCGCGGGCAACTCCGTGTTCAACGTGGGGCTGCTGTTTGTGTTTGGCCTCATGGGCTATGTGATGCGGCGCTTTGATTTCCCGGCGGCGCCCTTGATCGTGGGTTTGATCTTGGCGCCCATGGCCGAGCAGTCCATGCGCCAAGCGCTGACCATCAGCATGGGCGACTGGAGCACCTTTGTGACGCGGCCTCTGTCAGGCGCTATTTTGGCGGTGGCCGCTTTGCTGTTGATTGCGCCGCCGCTGTGGCGCGCCGGCTTGCGCTTGCGCGCAGCTTGACTTCAGTGCGCCGCAGCCAGGCTGCGCGCCACCGCTTCGGCCACCTCAATGCCGTCGACCCCGGCCGACAAAATGCCGCCTGCATAACTGGCGCCCTCGCCCGCCGGATACAGGCCGGGCAGGTTCAGGCTTTGGTGGTCGGCGCCGCGCGTGACGCGCACGGGCGAGGAGGTGCGGGTTTCCACGCCTGTGAGCACAGCGTCGTGCCGGTCAAAGCCTTTGATCTTGCGGCCAAAGACAGGCAGGGCCTCGCGCACGGCTTCAATGGCGTAAGCGGGCAGGGCGGCGGCCAGGTCGGTCAGGTGCACGCCGGGCTGGTATGAGGGCAGCACCTCGCCCAGGGCCTGGGACGCGCGGCCGGCAATAAAGTCGCCCACCAGTTGGCCAGGCGCTTCATAGTTGCTGCCGCCCATCACATAGGCCTGCGACTCCAGCCGCCGCTGCAAGGCCATGCCCGCCAGCGGGTGCACCCAGCCGCCGGGGCCTGGCGCTTGGCCGGGCAGCAAAAAGTCGCTGGGGTTGATGCCCACCACAATGCCGGCGTTGGCGTTGCGTTCGTTGCGCGAGTATTGGCTCATGCCGTTGGTCACCACGCGGCCAGGCTCTGAGGTGGCGGCCACCACCGTGCCGCCAGGGCACATGCAAAAGCTGTAAACCGAGCGGCCGTTCTGGGCATGGTGCACCAGCTTGTAATCGGCCGCGCCCAGCAGCGGGTGGCCGGCGTGCCGGCCGTGGCGGGCGCGGTCAATCATGCCTTGGGGGTGTTCCACGCGAAAACCCACCGAAAAGGGCTTGGCCTCCATGTAGACGCCGCGCTCATAAAGCATCTCGACGGTGTCCCGTGAGCTGTGGCCCAGCGCCAGCACCACGTGGCTGGCGTCCAACTCATAGCGGCTGGCGTCGCTCAAGCGTTCAATCACCAGGCCGCGCAGGCACCGGCCACTTGCGCTTTCTTCAATGCGCAGGTCGCACACGCGCTCTTGAAAGCGGATCTCGCCGCCCAGGGCGATGATTTGCTCGCGCATGTGTTCCACCACCTTGACCAGCTTGAAGGTGCCAATGTGCGGCCTGGCGGTGTAGAGGATGTCATCGGGCGCGCCCGCCTTGACGAACTCGTTCATGACCTTGCGGCCCAAGTGGCGCGGGTCCTTGATTTGGCTGTAAAGCTTGCCGTCAGAAAAGGTGCCGGCGCCACCTTCGCCAAACTGCACGTTGGACTCGGGGTTGAGCACTTTTTTGCGCCACAGGCCCCAGGTGTCTTTGGTGCGTTCGCGCACTTTTTTGCCGCGCTCAATGACGATGGGTGCAAAGCCCATTTGCGCCAGCAGCAGCGCCGCAAAAATACCGCAAGGCCCAAAGCCCACCACCACCGGGCGCTGCTTGAGCGTGGCAGGCGCTTGCACGGGCGGGTGGTAGCTCAAATCGGGCGCGGAGCCGATGTGCGGGTGGTCAGCCAAGCGCTGCAGCACCTGCGCCTCCAGCTCGGGCGCCAACTCTACATGGGCGATGTAGACCAGCGAGACCACATGCTTGCGCGCGTCAAAGCTGCGCTTGTGCACATGGACGTGGAGGAGTTGATCAGTCGCCAGACCCAAGGTGTGGGCTATCAGGTCGGCCAATGCCGTGTCGGCATGGTCCAGCGGGAGCTTGAGCTCAGTGAGTCGAATCATAGGTAGGGGGATCTGTTTTCCGGATCAGCCTTTCATTGTAGAAGGCAGGGGATAATCAGCCCTGTGAAGCACGCCAGACCGTCGCTGGTGCAAGCTGGGAAACCAGGCACTGGAGGAAGGTCCGGACTGCACAGGACAGCGCAGGAGGTAACACCTCTCCACCGTGAGGTGAGGATCAGAGCAACAGAGACGAGCCGGTTCAGTCCGGATGAAACGGGCAATCTCTGCGCGCAGCAACACCAAGTAGGCCAGCGTTGATGTGGTTCCGCAGAGCTGGCGGGTAGGTGGCACCGAGCCGGGTGGGCGACCCCCGGCCCAGATGAATGGCGGTCACGCCGGTCTTCGAGAGGAGGCCGGTGCACAGAATCCGGCCTATCGGCGAGCTTCACACTTTTTTAGGCGCTCAGCTTCGGGTCGCTGCAAAGGCAGCGGCTGCATTCCGCACCAGGCTCGGATGGCAGGCGCCCAGTTTTGGGGTCTGGCCATGGGGCGGCACTGAGAAGCAGTTGTCATTGAACGGCAGCTCCAGCGCGTCGCATTAACGCATCAGATTTGCTAGCACTGATGCGCTGATCAAGCTGTTCTCGGGGCCGTTTGGGCTCTAAGAATAAGAGCTTGTCGGAACCTATTTGCAGCTGCTTGCGAGCACCTGCGCATGGGAGGTGTCGCGTACCTTTTTGGGTCGGCCGCCCAGTTTGCCATTGGCCCTTGCCGCAGCGGCTTTGGCCTGCGTCGACGTCTGACCGCCGACCTTGCCCATGGTTGCAGCCATCCACTTGCGAGAGCCCAAGAAGCCGTCTAGCAGCGCCGGCAGATACAAGTCGACATCCAGCGCGGGAATGTGCAGTCCCAAGCCCGATGGAGAAATTTCGATCTCTGCCAGGTCGCTCGGAGTGGCCTTTTCCAAGCCTTGTGCGTTGAGCGGCTTGAAGGTGATGCCAAGACCCGTGCTCAGCTCAATCACCACGCGACCGCTGCGACGGTCATAGCGTGCCGACATGGCCGTCGCAGTCTTGGCCAAGCGTGCGGCACCTCTGGCGTTTGCCGCTTCAAACTCGTCTTTATGGACTGCCATGAATCTTGCTCCATTCGGCGCACAGGTGCGCCAATCGACTCCCGAGCGCTGTCTGAATCCGGCTCACTTCGGCCTGCGAAAAACCGTAGTTCTCTCGCAGTTCTGGCGACTCCTCCGGACAGTTCAGGTTGAACACGGCCTCACAGCCTTTGCCTATGACTTGGACGTGCGAGGGACGATGATCGTTGGGATAGATCACCACGCGCAGTCCGTTCACTCGATCTACTGTCGTCATTTTATCAAAAACCTAAGCAGTTGGGTTTTAGCGCTCCATGGCGATCCGCTGCGGCCAGGGGCGTACTTGTAAAACGTCGCCGGGCAGTTGCCGAGCGCCTTGCAGATTTCGCCCGGCCGCTTATAGGGATAGGAGACGCCCTCACCGGTTTGCACATTGGTGCCGTCCCAAAGTGGCGGGTCCATCGTGATGCTGCCCTTAGGCCCTCAGCGAGGCAGGCGCCCTGTGCGCAGGGCGCTTGCCCAGTCTGACCGCCCCCGTCTGTCTGCCAACCGCGCCATGGACTCGTGGTCGTAGGGCACGCTGATGAGCTCGCAGCGCCATGGGCCGTGGTTTTTTTCAAGCACCGCGTAGCGCGCATCGGGGCTGGCGTTTTCTATGCGGTGGTAGCTTGAAAACGCCGTGGGATGGTCGTCGTCGTAAGCAGGCAGGCCCACGCTGCCAGGGTTGACGATCAGCAAGCCCTGCGCCGTGTGGACACTGCGCGCCACATGGCTGTGGCCGCACACAAGCAAACTCACATGGCTAGGAATGCGGCCATCCAGCCTTTCTTGGATTTCGACCTCACTGGCCAGGCGCACCTCTTCTTGCACGGGTGTCTCCAGCAGGTATTCGGTGTCATGGCGCGGGCTGCCGTGGCACAGCGCGACATCTGGCCCCAAGTGTTCGGGCCAATGGCGTGCTTGGTGCAATTCGGGGTGGCAGGAGTCGGCGTGGCTGGCCAGCCAAACTTTGTCTGCGTGACTCAAGCAACTGCTGGTGTAAGCGTCTGATGGGTTTTGCCGCTCCAGCGGCACATGGAGCAGTTGCCGCTCGTGGTTGCCCGCCACATGCAGCCAAGGCAGCTGGCGCAGCAGCTGGGCTGTCTCTGCAGGCAAGAGCGGCCCGCTCAAGGTGTCACCCAGGTTCACCACTTGATCGACTTGCCTGGCCTGCAGGTCTGCGATGACCGCTTGCAGGGCAGCCAGGTTGCCGTGAATGTCGGAGACGAATGCCAGTTTCATGCGGCTCTGATGTTCTTGAACTTTGAATGACTTGTCCTGCGTCCTACAACTGTTCGCCCACCACCCACTCAGCGGCACGGCCAGCAGCTGCGGGGAGAAGGCCACCAGATGTCGGCCGACGCAGAGCTTGATGTTGCGCTCAAAGCGTTCTGGTTTTGAGGGCTCCTATTTCAACAAAAAAGGGGGAGACTCAAGGTAAAAATAGGTGTGCGGCACATGAATATCAGCCATTGCATGGCCGATATTCAGCCAAAAATACGGCCCTTGAGGAGTTTTTAGGGTGCGTTGTCGCAAACATCAGCGACAGTTTGAATAGCTTTTTTTTGATTCAAAGTTGAAGCTAATCTTGACTTAAAAGATGCTTTTTTCTAATATGCATCACGCATCACGCATCACGCATCAATTACGAAAGGAGCTTCACATGCGTACCACCCTCAGCATCGACGACGACGTGCTTTTTGCCGTCAAAAGCATGGCGCAGCGCCAGGGGCGCAGCGCCGGGGAGGTGTTGTCTGAGCTGGCCCGCAGCGCTTTGCAAGCGCCCGTGGCCACGGCAGCTGCATCCAGTGCACAGAGTGCGCTCGATGCCCAACTGGCGGCGTTGGGTCTGACGCCTTACCGCGCGCCTGACATTGATGTGGTGAGCCAAGCGCAGGTGGATGCCTTGCGCGAAGCTGAAGGCGTATGACGCCCGACTCTGCCTTGCCAGAGGTGCGTGAGGCCTCGCCAGCCTATTTGGTGACGCGGACTTTGGTGCAAGGTCGAATCAGCTTGCTCGATGTGAATGTACTGATTACCTTGTGCGACGGCCGCCACCAGCACCATGAACTGGCCGCCCGCTGGTTTGTGGCGCACGGGCCCCAAGGTTGGGCCAGCTGCCCGCTGACCCAAAACGGGGCTTTGCGCATCATGGGCGCGCCGGCTTACCCTGGCGCGCGGCCCATGGTGCAGGTGTTTGCGCAGGTCCAGGCCATGTGTGCCAGCGCGCACCATCATTTTTGGCCCGATTCACTGAGCTTGTTGCAGCCTGGCACGCTGAACACCACGCACTTGCTCGGCCACCGCCAACTGACCGACGCTTACCTCTTGGCCCTGGCCGTTCACCACCAGGGCCGGCTGGTCACCTTGGATGGCGGTCTCACGGTCAGTGCGGTGCAGGGGGCCGCCGCCAGTCACCTGGTGCGCTTGTTGCCTTGACTGGCCTCTTTACAGGTTAAAGCCACCCAGGCTGCGCAGGCGCTCCACATGCGCGAGCAGCGAGCGCTTGGCCACTGGCCAAATGCGTGGGTCCACGTCGTCATAGGCCAGTTTCACCCAATCGTCCATGCTGCCATGGGGTTGCGCCTGCATGACCCTCAGCACTTTGGCCTCGCGCTGCAGGCGGTGGGCTTTGAGTTTGGCAATGGCGCCTGCCGCGTCGCCCAGCACGTAGCCGTGCGCTGGGGCAATGTATTCAATGCTATGTTGGCTGCAGGCTTGGGCCAGCAGGTCCAGGGAGTCCAGGTAGTCGTTCATGTTGCCGTCTGGCGGGTCGACCACGGTGGTGCTGCCGTTGAGGATGTGGTCGCCTGAAAACAGCAGCCCGTCTTCTTTGAGCACCAGGCACACATGGTTGGCGGCGTGGCCGGGGGTGTGCAGGGCCAGCAGGGTGTGGGTGTGCTCGCCCGAGCCCAGCACCAGCTCTTGGCCATGGGCCATGGGGCGGTCGGGTGTGAACTCGCTGGCCGCGCGCGCGGTGGGCGCCGAGGCCAAGCCCCAAATGGGTGGTGGGTTCTGGCACAGCGCCTGCAGCGGCTTGGCGCCAGGCGAATGGTCGGCGTGAGAATGGGTGCACACAATGTGACGAATGTCCCCGCCAGCGGCCTGCCACAGCCTGTGCAGGTGCTGGGCATCGGCCGGGCCGGGGTCTATGCAGATGTAGCCGGTGCGGGGGTCGCCCACCAAATAGCTGTTGGTGCCGGGCCCGGTCATCACGCCAGGGTTGGGGGCGGTCAGGCGCTGCAGGTTGTTGAGCAGGGCTGCGGGCTGCTCGGTTTGCCAGTCCAAGGCGTGCAACATTTGCCCGTCGGGGCAGACCATGGCCAGTTCGCCATAAGGCGCTTCATGCTCCATGTAGCGCGCCTCTTTGCCCTGCAAAAGCCCGGCGCGCGGGCAAGAGGTCCACAGCGGGCCTTGGGCGCAGGCGCTGAGCACTTGCTCCACCGTGGCATAGGCCTTCATGCGCTGGAGGGTTCGTATGGTCGGGAAAATCAAAAACATCTGGCCCGCCTCATGGCGGGTCAGCGCCTCGGCCGGCCGCACCCACACCGGCTCAAACTGCTCGGACTCGTCTGCCACAGGCTCTTGGCCCTCAGGCATGCGCGCCACCAAAAAAGGCACGTCAAAGCGGCGCGTCAAATCGCGGTCTGTGACCCAGTGGGCCAACTGGAACACCTCGTCGGCGGCAGGCTTCAGGCCCAGGGCTTGGCATTGGGCAAAAAAGGGCAGCTGCCGGTCCATGGCGGCAATGTCTGCGCTGCCCGCATGGGCCCCGTCGGCGCGGCGGGCCAGCAGCACGCCCAATTCTTCAAAACTCTCGCGCAGGGCCGCCAGGGCCTGGGTCAGTGCGGAGTGGTCTTGGGCAGGGCGGCGCAAGCTCATGGCGTGGACCTGGTCCGAGCTGTCCAGTGCGTCAATGCCGCCGCCGGGGAACACAAAGGCGCCGGGCGCAAAGCTGGCGGTGGCTGAGCGGCGCGTCATCAGCACCTCCACCCCTTGGGGGCTGTCGCGCAACAGCAACACGGTGGAGGCGGGGCGCAGGGGGGCGGGTTCACGTTGGGCGTGCAAAAGCTGGGAAAGGCGTGGCATAGAAGCGAAGAGTTGGTTCGATGGCGCATGGTAAGCCAGTGGCGTCAGCCGTCCGATAATGCCGCCATGCGAATTCGTTTTACCAAAATGCAGGGCGCGGGCAACGACTTTGTGGTGCTCAACGAGACCCGTGGCCCGCTGAATTTGAGCCCGGCACAGTACCGCTTTTTGGCCGACCGCCATTTTGGCGTGGGTGCCGACCAAATTTTGAGCGTGCGGCCTGCGCCGGCCGGCAGCGCCGGCATTGACTTTTCTTACGCCATCCACAACAGCGACGGCGGCGAGGTCGAGCACTGCGGCAATGGTGCCCGTTGCTTTGTGCGCTATGTGCGCGACCAGGGCCTGACCGCGCACGATTCGGTGCGCGTGCAAACCCTCAATCGCGTGCTGGATTTGCATTTGCAGCCCGACGGCCGCGTGCAGGTGGACATGGGCGCGCCTGTGTTCGAGCCGGCGCAAGTGCCTGTGGATGTCAGCGGGTTGCTGCCGCGCCAATTGCACGGCTGGGACACCTGGCCCTTGAGCTTGGACGAGGTCACCGTGCATGTGGCGGTGCTGTCCATGGGCAACCCGCATGCGGTGCTGCTGGTCGACAACGTGGACACCGCGCCCGTGCTGCAGTGGGGGCCGCAAATTGAAAGCCATGTGCGCTTTGCCCAGCGGGTCAATGCGGGCTTCATGCAGGTGCTCTCGCGCCAAGAGGTCAAGCTCCGCGTGTACGAGCGTGGCGCGGGTGAAACCCTGGCCTGCGGCACCGGCGCCTGCGCGGCGGTGGTGGCCGGTATTCGCCTGGGCCTGCTTGATGATGCGGTGGAGGTGCACACCAGGGGCGGCCCGCTTCGCATTGAGTGGGCGGGCTCGCACAGCTTGGCAGCTTCAGTGCGCTTGAGCGGTCCGGCCACGCGGGTGTTTGAGGGCGAGATAGAGCTGCCTGAGAATCTGGCAGATTAATTGGCCAATTTTTTCAAACCAGAGACAATCGGATGATGACCCCTCACGCCCTGACCAACCCCATCACCGAAGACGACATTGCCAACTTCTTGGTGAACAACCCGGATTTTTTTGAGCGCCACGCGCAGCTGCTGTCTGCGGTGCAGCTCTCCAGCGGCCATGGCGGGCGGGCGGTGAGCCTGCAAGAGCGCCAGGCCGAGATGCTGCGCGACAAGATCAAGGGCCTGGAGCAGCGTGTCATTGAGATGATGCGCCACGGCCAAGACAACAGCGTGATTGCCGACAAAATGCAAGCCTGGACCCGCCAGCTGCTACTGGCCGCCCAGCCGGCCGACATTCCCGGCGTGATTGCGGCCGAGCTGCAAAAGCAATTTCTCATTCCGCAGGCTGCCATCAAGGTCTGGGGCGTGGACGCAGCGCATGCCGACCAAGCTTTTGCAATGGGTGTGAGCCCAGAGGCCCAGGCTTTTGCGTCATCGCTCATCCGCCCCTACTGCGGGCCCAACACAGGCTTGGAGGCCGCACGCTGGCTGCCCGATGCCGGGTCTGTGCAGTCCATGGCCGTGGTTGCGCTGCGCGCAGGCGCCGCCCCCGAGGCCTTTGGCGCCCTGGTGCTGGCTTCCAGCGACCGTGAGCGCTTTGCGGCCGACATGGCCACCGACTTTTTGCAGCGCATTGGCGAGCTGGCCAGCGCTGCGCTCTCGCGCCTGCGCAGCGTGGTGCCGGCGGTGACAGCCTGAGCCCCATGAGCCTCAAAGCCGCCAGCGAAGGTGGCGATGGCGCGTCCCATGAGCTGGTGGCGCGCTACCTCACTTATGTGCGCGTGCAAAAGCGCCTGGCCGAGCGCACCCAGACCTTGTACGCGCTGGACCTGCAAAAACTCCAAGCCCTGGCGCAAGAGGCAGCGACGCCTTTGGTTGCGGTTGGCCCCCACCACCTCAGGCGCTGGGTGGCCCAAATGCATTCTCGCGGTCGCAGCGGCCGGGGCATTGCGCTCATTTTGTCGGGCTGGCGCGGCTTTTACGCCTGGCTGGGCCGCGAAGGGCTGGTGGCCAGCAACCCCGTGGTGGACGTGCGCCCCCCCAAAGCGCCCAAGCCCTTGCCCAAGGCCCTGGGTGTGGACGAGGCCGTGCAACTGGCCGCTTTTGAAGACGAGGACAGCTCGCCCGAGCTGGAGGCCCGCGACCACTGCATGACCGAGCTGCTCTATGGCTGCGGCCTGCGCATTGGCGAGCTGGTCGGGCTGGACGCGCTGGCCAGCGCCCAAGCCCGTGGCTGGGTGGACCTGCAAGAAGGGGTGGCCCATGTGCTGGGCAAAGGCGGCAAGCGCCGCAGCGTGCCGGTGGGCGGCCCTGCCCTCAAGGCGCTGGTCGCCTGGCTGGAGCTGCGCGACGCGTGGGCCATGGCCGCGCCCGAGCCCTCGCCCGCCTTGTTCATCGCGCGCCATGGCAGGCGCTTGTCTACTCGGCAGTTGCAGCTCCGGCTGAAAAAGCGCTCACAGCGCGCGGGCCTGGCCACGCCCGTGCACCCGCATGTGCTGCGCCACTCTTTTGCCAGCCATGTGCTGCAGTCCAGTGGCGACTTGCGCGCCGTGCAGGAGTTGCTCGGCCATGCGCACATCAGCAGCACCCAGGTCTACACCCGGCTGGACTTTCAGCACCTGGCCCGCGCCTATGACGCGGCCCACCCGCGGGCCCATAAAAAATAAGCCCGCACAATCTGCCCCATGAAAGTGATTCGACTCAAAGAGGGCAAAGAAAAATCCTTGTTCAGAAAACACCCTTGGGTGTTTGACGGTGCGGTGGCCAAAGGCAGCGGCGATGCGGGCGAAACCGTGCGCGTGGAGTCGCACGAGGGCCGGTTTTTGGCCTGGGCAGCGGTCAGCCCGCAGTCGCGCATACGCGCCCGGGCCTGGAGTTTTGACGAAAACCAGCGCATTGATGCGGCTTTTTTGTCGCAGCGCGTGGCCTCGGCCGTGGCCGCCCGCCGCTTGTGGGACATTCAAAGCGACGGCCTGCGCCTGGTGCATGGCGAGTCCGACGGCTTGCCCGGCCTGGTGGTGGACCGCTATGGCGACACCCTGGTGGCGCAGTTCGGCAGTTGCGGCGCCGAGCGCTGGAAAAAAGTGCTGGCAGACGCCTTGCTGGCCCACACCGGCTGCCACAAGTTGTACGAGCGCTCTGATGCCAGCGTGCGCCAGCTCGAAGGCCTGCCCGAGCTCACCGGCTGGCTTGCAGGCGCGCCCCAGGCCGGAGAAGACCCGGGTTTGGAGCTTGTCATCCGTGAGCACGGCTGGCGCTTGGGCCTGAACATTGCCGTGGGCCATAAAACCGGCTTTTACCTGGACCAAAGGGACAGCCGCAAGCGTTTTCACGACTGGACGCGACAGCGCCGCTTTGAGCGCGTGCTCAATTGTTTTTGCTACACGGGCGGCTTTACCGTGGCCGCGCTCGTTGCCGGGGCCAAGCATGTGACCTCGATCGACTCGTCCGCCGCCGCTCTTGCGCAAGGCCAGGCCAACCTGCAGCTCAACGGCCTGGGCGCCGAGCGCGCCAGCTGGCTGGACGCCGATGTCAACGCCAGCTTGCGCCAGTTTGTCAAAGAGGGGCGGCGCTTTGACGCCATCGTGCTCGACCCGCCTAAGTTCGCCCCCACCTCGGTCCATGCCGAGCGCGCCGCGAGGGCTTACAAAGACATCAACCGCTTGGCGCTTTCACTGCTGGAGCCCGGCGGGGTGTTGTTCACTTTTTCGTGCTCGGGCGGCATCAGCGCCGATTTGTTCCACAAAATCGTGGCCTCGGCCGGCATGGACGCCGGGGTGGACGCCTTCATCAGCGAACGCTTAGGCGGTGCGCCCGACCACCCCATGACCGTGAATTTCCCCGAAGGCGAGTACCTCAAGGGCCTGGTGCTGGTCAACAAGCCCTGAGCCTGCGCACACCCTGGCCGCTACACTTTCTCTCCTTTTCAACGCAGCGGCCCTCGCCCAAGGGCTTGTCTGCTGCTTTTTTCCTGCGAGACCCCATGAGCTTGATTCCAGTCACCATCCTCACCGGCTTTTTGGGCTCGGGCAAAACCACCTTGCTCAAGCGCCTGCTCACCGAATCACACGGCCACAAAATTGCCGTCATCGAGAACGAGTTTGGCGAGGAAAACATCGACAACGAGATCTTGGTCAGCGACACCACCGAGACCATTGTGCAAATGAGCAATGGCTGCATTTGCTGCACCATCCGCGAGGACCTGCGCGCCACGCTGCAGCTGCTGGGCGCCAAAAAGCGCAAGGGCTTGTTGGACTTTGAGCGCATTGTGGTGGAGACCACGGGCCTGGCCGACCCCGGTCCGGTGGCGCAAACCTTCTTCATGGACGAGGAAATTGCCGAGCAGTTTTTGCTGGACGCCGTGGTCACCTTGGTCGACGCCAAGCACGCCCAAAAGCAGTTTGACGACCGCCAAGAAGCACGCCGCCAAGTGGGCTTTGCCGACCAAATTTTCATCAGCAAAACCGACCTGGTGGAAGCAAGCGAGGTGGACGCGCTGATGCACCGCATCAAGCACATGAACCCGCGCGCGCCCCAACGCGCTGTGCATTTTGGTGAGGTGGCGCTCAAGGAGGTGTTTGACCTGCGCGGCTTTAACCTCAACACCAAGCTCGACATTGACCCGGACTTTCTCAAGGAAGACGGCCATGATCATGACCATGCCCACCACGACCATGACCATGAACACGGCGAGCACTGCGACCATCCATCGCATGCGCATGACCATGGTCACGACCACGCCCAAGGCCATCACCATCGCCATGACGACGATGTCAAAAGCTTTGTGTTTCGGTCGGACAAAGCCTTCAACCCCGCCAAGCTCGAGGACTTTTTGGGCGCCGTGGTCAACATTTATGGCCCCCGCATGCTGCGCTACAAAGGCGTTTTGCACATGGAGGGGAGCGAGCGCAAGGTGATTTTCCAGGGCGTGCACCAGCTCATGGGCAGCGATTTGGGGCCGGTCTGGACCGAGGCTGAGACGCGCACCAGCAAGATGGTGTTCATCGGCATTGACCTGCCCAGAGATATTTTCTTGCAGGGTCTGGAGCAGTGCCTGGTTTGAGTTAGTCTTGCGCGCCAGCAAATAAGTCGCCCTCGGGGCGAATAAAAACTCAAGCGGGAGGGCGCGATGTTTGTCTCCAATCACCAAGAGTCCGGTCGGCCCGGCCGGCTTGCCCGAGAGCTACCGCTAGAATCGCGCCCCAACCCAGACCGCCGGGTGGCGCAGGCCGAGGGCAAGGCGCATTCCAACACCCCATCGCGCCCCGGCACACAGACCCCGCACCCGCACAACAACGAGAGACCGGCCCAGGAAGAACGGACGAGATTGCAGCGCCCACGCGCCATGGACAAACGGACAGCACCCCCCGGTGCCAGGCCCAGCGTCATGCTTTCTTATCTAGACCCCGAGGCCTCCACGCAGAGGAGACCCGCCTTGAAAGCCACCGCCCATACCGCCTCACCCACCGCCCAAGCAGGTCTTGCTCGCCTGGACAAGCCCGATGCTGCCGCTGGCGAGCGAGCTGCTGCCCAAGCCGCCAGCAAAGCGGCCAAAGCCAGTCCCAAGCCGGCCCCGGCCGCTGGTAAAAATGTGGGAAAAACCGCCGCCAAGGTCCTGGTCAAAACCCCTGCCAAGGCTGCTGTGAAGGTGGCTGCCAAGGCCGCACCTGTTAAAACTGCAGCTGTTAAGACGGCAGCCGTTAAACCAACACTTGAAAAAGCCGCCTTGAAAGAGGTGGCTAAGCCCGTGAAGGCGACCGCCAAGACGCCCGCCAAGCCTGCAGTCAAGGCCAAGGATGCACCCGCCAAGCCTTCAGTCGAGCCCGTGGCCAAGTCCCCCGCTCAAGCGGCTGTCAAAACCGCAGCCAAGGCTGCCCCCAAGCCTGCCGCAGCCAAGCCGACGGAGGTCAAGGCGGCTGTGCCGGTGGCCGCTCCCCCGCCGCAGGAACCGCTTGCCGCGCCGCAACCCATTGTTCGCAAAACCCGAGGCCGCTCAGGTGCCAACGCCTTGCCCGCGCCCGCGCCCGTCGTGCCCACGCATGCCCCTGACGCCGCCAAGGCCAGCTACATGCTGGCCCATGAGCGCGCCGTCGCCCCACCACCTCCGGTGGTGGTCATTCGCAAGGACCCCAAATTGGCCAACAACTGGAAAAACAAACCTCCCGAGCAGCTCAGCGATGAAGAGGTCATGGCCATGCCTGACACCGAGTACATGAACGAGGTTCAACTCGCCTTCTTTCGCCTCAAGCTCACCAAGCTCAAGCAGGACATTCACAACAACGCCGGAGAAACCACCGAGCACCTGCGTGAAGAAACGGTGGTGGTGCCCGATCCTGCGGACCGTGCCACCATTGAGGAAGAGCACGCCCTGGAGTTGCGCACGCGTGACCGAGAGCGCAAGCTGCTCAAAAAAATAGAGCAATCGATTCACCGCATTGACAGTGGCGATTACGGCTATTGCGACGAGACGGGCGAGGCCATTGGCGTGGGTCGCTTGATTGCGCGCCCCACGGCCAGCTTGTCGCTCGAAGCGCAGCAGCGCCGTGAGCTCAGGCAAAAAATGTTTGGCGACTGACCCCTTCGCCAACTTGTCTTTCAACCTAAATCCGGCATTTGGGCGCGGACTAGGGGCTGACGAAGCAGGTCTGTGGCTAGGCGCGAGTGCCCCCCGGACTGCCTGTCCGGGGGGTGCGAGCAACAACGCCAGAGGCCTGAAGCGGCAGAC
>Ga0209550_10002095_pt1 | contig 19194 bp, 11 predicted proteins | sample LauGreSuBDMM15SN_2_FD_187567 | JGI IMG/M metagenome (GOLD analysis project Ga0209550, IMG submission 187567) | Freshwater lake microbial communities from Lake Michigan, USA - Su13.BD.MM15.SN (SPAdes) (version 5) | ecosystem: Environmental > Aquatic > Freshwater > Lake | place: Lake Michigan...
GCGCGGGGGCGGGAGCAATGGAGAGCGTGCGGATGTGACTGTGCACACGCCCGTCCCCTGCGCGCGCGCGCGCGCCGGCGCTGAGCTCGCCAGTGAGTGCTGCGCGCTCGGGAGTGGCGCGCTCGCTTGCCTGGGCACCTGAGAGCGAACACGTGCCGATTCGTGCCGTTGTCTAGAAGATGCGACGGCGCGCGCTTGCGTTTTTCGCGCCCGAATCCCGCGACTTTCTGACGAGCCTTCGTGGGTCACAGTCACCGGTAAAAAGACACCGGGGGAGCCGGGACACAGTTACCGTACAATTGTACGAGTCTCGATATCATCGTGACTACGTAGGGGTACTGAAAAAGAGATCTCATCAATGTCAGAGTTCAGGCGTCGTCAGTCGATGTTGCCCGCGTCCGCTCCGCCGCCGCTCCCGGGATCGGTCGTCTTCGGCACCTCCGGCCTCGGCGGCGTCATCGGCTGGATTTTTATCCATCCGTTCAACACGTTAGCCATCAGAATGAACCTCGCGGCAATGTCGCAAGCACCTCCAAAATCCACCTTGGGTTTCGCGAGTGGTATCATCAAGCAAGAAGGCTTCGGCAGCCTGTACGCGGGCCTCGGCGCCGGCTGCTTGCGCCAGGTCTTTTATGCGACCTCGCGCTACGGCCTCTTCGAGACCTTCCGCGACATTCTCGCCAAGTATCGCAAGACGGACTTTGCGCAGCGCTTCGTCACTGCTTCTGTGGCCGGCGGCTGCGCAGCGATCATTTCGTGCCCGATCGAGGTGTGCCTCGTGCGCATGTCGAATGATGCGGCGCTACCGGTGCAACAGCGCCGCGGGTACAGCTCGGTCTTCGACGCCATCGTCCGCATTGCGCGCGAGGACGGCTTCAGCGCCTTTTACAGAGGCTCACAGCCGTTCGTGACGCGTGCGATGGTGGTCGGCGGCACGCAGGTCGCCACGTACGACCAATTCAAGCAGCTGTACGCGCCCTACCTCGGCAACGGCCTGAGCAACACGGTCAGCTCCTCCATGTCCGCTGGGCTCATCTACTCGGTAATTACGATGCCGCTGGAGACTGCGAAGAATAGGATGGCGTTCCAGAAGGCAGACGCCGCGGGCATGCTGCCGTACAAGTCGACGGTGCAGACCGTCTCCACGATCGCGCGGACCGAGGGCGTCCTCGCGCTCTGGAACGGCTTCTGGCCCTACTATGGGCGCTGCGGAGGGTGCGATCTCCATCGATCTCCATCGATCTCCATCGATCTCCATCGATCTCCATCGATATCACTTGATTGCCCTTGATTGCCCTATTATGGGCGCTGCGGAGGGTGCGCCCGCCGCGCCTGCGCGCGCGCTGTCGGCGCTCCCGACGAGTCCCTGTGATGCATGCTTGAGTCCCTGTGAATGCATGTCTGTGTGCGCCGATCCTCACTCTCACGCCCTCCTTCACTCGCGCTGCTCGCAGGCATACCGTCGCGATGTTCTTGGCTGTCGAGGAGCTGCGACGCATCTACGTGAAGTGGCAGGCTGCCAAGGAATAGTGAAACTCGCTCACGCTCTCTTCACGATTCCTTCTAGCGAGAGCGGCGATCCGTGATCCCTATGTCAAGAAGAACGAATGACCTGGCCAGAAGCATCGCCATCAGTGCCCACGCGCATCCCATGTCGCACCCCATGCCGCACCCCATGTCGCACGTCTCGAGTCTCGAATAGGTCACTGCCCCGGGGGGGACTCACGCGCTTGGCTAGTAGCCACCTAGCCGCCTCACGGAGGGCCGACCGTTCCTCGTCTACAACTTACTTCACCATGAGACCAAGCATGTCGCCCCGGCTGGATGTGGGTGATTCCATGACGGAATGCTTCTATGTAGATGCCTAGATAGCACTTATCCGAGGATGGCGCAGCCCGCCTTACGTCGTACTAGCCGGAGTTGCGTAATGTTTGGCGCGTTCGCACGCCCCACTCCGGTCGGCTGCGATCTCGGCAGTTGAACGGTTGCCGGTCGCGGGGCCCGGCCGCGGCGACCCCGCCCACGGCCGGGCCCGTCCGCCGTCGCCGCCCGACCGGCCCCCGCGGCACCCGCGGAGGTGGTGCTCCGCCTTGGTGTTGTGCGCGACTTTTCTTATGGTCGATACGTACGTTTACCAATCGTGTCGTGTGTCTCAGATGTGAACTCACTGAACACGACATGAGACATGAGACAACCAAATACATCACCGCACGCTAGAGCCTAGACCGTGCCCGCGAGTCAGTCTGAGCAACTGGTAGAGCACGGCCAAGGGCCCAGCCCCAGGCAGAGGTCGCGGCGCCGTTGTCATCGGTTCCCATCGCCTTCTTGATGTACGGCTCGTGGTGCCGCTCCCCTGTGAATCCAATTCCGGCACGCCTCGTGAATGAGGACAAATCCGCCGGGGGCGTGCTGGTCGAGTGCAGCTAGGATGCCACCGACTGCATACCACGGGCGCAGTGGACTGGGCACATGGAGCACGGCACGGACAGCCCGTCCGGAGCTCCCGGCGGGCTGGCGAGCGGTCTCAGCGAGGAGCGTGGCCTGCTTGCTCGAGCACGAGACGCATTGCGGGTAAAAGCGCTGCTTGACCGGGCGGTTCAGGAGCCGTCGCCAGGGCGATGCGTTCAGAGCGCGCACCTCGGAGAGGGGTGGTATGTGGTCAGCATTGAAGCGCACCGGAAAGCGCGCGCCGCAAGTGTGGCAGCCAAAGCGTCGGCCGAACTGCTGGACGATGGCACGCTGCGATGCGTCCGCATAGGACAGCGTCGCGGGAAGCGAACCACGCGCAGTCCGTGAGAATGCTCCAACCGAGGACAGACTGGATGGTGACAAGGCCCAGAAGCGGCCTCCGAGTGCCACAAATAATGTACCACCCATGAGAGCCGACGTTATGACAGTGGCAGTGTTCACGCCTTGGTGCAGAGGGCCAATGCCCCGCTCGCCCAATGCCCGATTGGAAGCCAGGAGCGCCGCAAAGCTTCCCAGCGCGACGGTGGCAGCACCAAAAGCGTTAGGCATCAAGCGCAGGCCCATAGTCATCGTCCCCGTATCGATACCGAGCGCGAGCTGCACAGCTTGCGAACAAGCGACCGTGCCGGCGAAGGACACGTAGCCCGCGGCGATGGAAAGGAGCTTGCGGTTGGCGGCGTCGATCGTCGACATTTAAGAGGCGAAAGTGTGAACGACCCGTGGAATTGTGAATACAAGAAAACATGCAAGAGCACACGCCGCAAGCACGCGCACGCGCATGCTCTGCATCTCATATCGCGTTAACGTTCAGCACGTGTTAGACTTTTCGAAAATCGGGTTTCACATTACATAGTTTCAGCTTTGATTCACATTTCTCATTTGCAAAACGTATTCGTATAAAATTAATAGAAAAAGCCAAAGCATTCACCTGCAGCCGCCAAGCGAAGGCTGCTCAAGTTGAGGCCCGGGAGACACCGAGGCCGCGCGCGCACGCGCGAGCCTCTACCGGCGTTCCGGGACATGTTGGCGGCGCGCGAGCGCACACCGGCTCTAGGTCTAGAAACGCCGCCTGACGGAACTCTGGTCGAAGACGGCGAGCGCGGAGCAGAAAGCTTGGAAGGGCGAGAGGCACCCTTGCAGGTCGACGTTGAACATCTGGCTGTTGAGCTTGCCCACCTGGAGCACGGCCTCGTTGGGCACGAGCGTGTCGGCCAGCTGCACATTCTTGTTCGACATGCAGCACGCGCGCCCCTCGCAAAAGAGTTGAAACATCTGCTCGTCCGCATTCCAGCGGGGTGGCACCAACTTCAGGAGCCGGGTGCCCGCGGGGGGGGTCTGCTCCTCCGCGCCCTGGGGCAGAGCCTGCAGCGTCTCGAGCAGCTCGACGCAGGTCTGGGGCAGCGAAGGCACCCCGCGCTCACTCGGCTGGTCCGGTGCGTCCGCTACCTCGACCGCCGGCACGAGCACGCGCATCGTCATGGGAACGCGCCGCGACGAAGACTTGTTGAAACACATCGCGACCATTTGGCGCCGCAGCCGCTTGCCTGGCGGTGGCTTCTCGTCGGGCGTCTCCACCTTGACGCCATCATCGTACGCCACAAAGTTGGCGCCGCTCAGGTTGTACGAGCGCACCTTCCCGCAATAAAACAGGTCTTCGGGCAGGTAGCCGAGATTCTCCTCAACGTCGACGAGGCGAGGGTCGTCGCGGGGCAGCTTGATCACATACTGCGAGTTCTTGAGCGAGCCCTTACGCGTGCGGCTCGCCTCGAAGATGCAGATGCGCCGGTCGGAGCGGCTGCCGAGGCGCAGGTAGCAGCGGTAGTTGTTGCTCTTGCCCACGCGCAGCACGTCGAGCTGCACCTCATGCGGCAGCCCATGCGGCAGCACGAGCAGCCGCTTCATGTCCGTCTCGCGCGTGTGCAGCAGCGCCTGCAGCTGTGCGAGTAGCGTAGGCCGCAGCATCTTAGTCGGCAAGACGGCCGCGTCACCGAGCGCATGCGCGGGCGTTGGGGGCGGCCCGCCGTCATAATGAGCCGCCGTCGCGGTCGCCGTTCCGCCGCCGTTCGCGCCGCCGCTGCCGCCGCCGCGCGATCCACCCTTGGTGGGCGCCCCTCCTTTGCCAGAGGCGGCCACGTTGCCATCAGCGTTCGTGAGGATGCCGGTCGCGCGCTCGTCGTCTTCCTCGCCCTCGTCCTCCTCGCCCTCGTCCTCGTCGCCCTCGCTTTCGCGCGAGTTCGTGAAGAGCTCCGAGCTGTGAACGTGCACAGCTCCCGAACCCCGCTTGCCGCCGCGTCCAGCGCCGACGCTTGCGCCGGCGCCGTAGCGAGCGCCTGCCGCGCTCCCCTGCAGCAGCTTGCGCATCGCGTCCGAGGTCGCCAGCTGAAAAGGCGTCTCGCCGTTACCGTCGATGATCTCCGGCTCGGCACCCGCTTCGAGGAGGACGCGCACGATTTCGGTCTTGTCGCGCGCGCTCGCCAGGTGGAGAGGGTGGTCGCCATTCGCGTCCATCCGATTCGGGTCCGCTCCGTGTGCGAGAAGCACCGTGGCTGCGCGCACCTTGCCCCCTGCCGATGCAAGGGAGAGAAAGGTCTTGCCGGTGCGGAGATAGCCGTTCGGGTCAGCTGGCGGCTCGTCCTCGCTGCCGCTGAGCAGCTCGGCGAGCATGTCTGCACGGTCCGCCGCGATTGCCGCCTGCATCGCCAGCCGCAGCGCCTCATGCGTCTCCTCATCAACCACACGTTCTTCGCGCCCCGCTCGCACTGAGTCGCGCGCTGCAGTCAAGGCGGGACTGCGCGCTGCCTTGACCTCGATGAGCTCCGCAGGCGGTCGCGTTGTGGTGAGCTCCGCAGGCGGCGACTTGCGGCGCGCGCCCGCTTGCATCGCGCGCACCGGCGACGCCTCCTTGCTGCTCGTGCCATCCTCATCCTCCTCAGTCACCCCTCCGCCGAGCGACGAGCCTGTCGGCGCACGCTCGTAGCTCGATGGTGCTTCATTCCCCACAGTTACGTTAGGCACGCCGCGGCCAATGAACGTCTTGCGCGTGGGCAGCGACGCGAATGTGATGTCGCGCACCATATCGCGGCAGTCGGCGCGCTCGATCTCCGCCTCCATGGCGTCCGCCACCTGCGTCGGCAGAGCGCGGAACGAATGCGCGCGCACGCACCACACGCACGCGAGTCAGGCACGGGCTGACCGAATCGGAGCGGCGGGGGGGCTCGTCCCGGCGCGCACATTCATCGGCGTCCTTTGCGGTGGGCGCCAGAGCGTACGGTTCATCGACGGCGCGGAGCTCGCATCGTCGCTGGTGCTGCCCGTCGAACCAGCTGAAGCCGCAGCAGCGGGGGCCGAAGCAACGGGAGCCAACTCGCACGTCTTCGCGAGAGCGAGGCGGTTGGCGCTGCGCGCCCGCGTGAGCCGCGAGGCGTACCGATCGGTCGGCGCCCCGGCCGCAGTTGGCGGCACAGGCGCAGGCGGTGGCATCGGCACGAGGCCATTGGACCTTAGTGGCAGCGGGGGAGGCACTGCCGTCTCGCCCGCGGTGGCCTTGACCCTCAACTGGCGGCCGCGAAAGCCGGGGCCAGTTGAAGCTTGCGCCGATGGAGCGTCCTGATCGTCGTCGAAGTCGTCGCCCTTGCTGGAAAACATTGTGGACGGCGCAGCGCGTGTCGGTTCGAGCAGAGCAATCGAGTTCTGAGCGCCGTATTCACATGAACTGTGGAGGATCTTCGCTAACCATGCTAGGCCACGGGACGAAAGCACTCCCAGCTTACTGCAAAGGGTGGGTGACAGCTTTCAATTATTTTGGGTTTCATTCGGATTCGAGATTCGAGATTGACATCACCGACATTCTCTGCTCCCTGCGTGACCGAGAAGGCGTCCATAGGACACCAAGATGCTCTCCGCCGCTGGGGCCGCACTCGCCATGCTGGTGGCTACACCAGCATTAGTTCCGTCGGCAACTGCCGCCGTCAGGCCATCCGTTTGCATCGCCGGCGGTGGCATTGGCGGCCTGTTCACCGCCGTCACGCTCCGCAGGCAAGGTTTTGACGTCGCGGTCTTTGAGCGAACGAGTGAGTATCGCCCATTTGGTGGGCCTATTCAGATCGCCTCCAATGGGCTAGACGCGGTGGGTCGCATCGACCCAGTTTTGCTCAAAGATATTCTGGCGGCGGCCACTTGCATCGGTGATCGAAAGAATGGGCTCAAGGACGGTAAGTCTAACGAATGGTTTGCCACATTCGACCTGAAGAGCCCCGCCGAGAAGCGCGGCCAGCACCCTTCGGTGGTCATCGATCGGCCGGTGCTGCAGGAGCTGCTGCTGAAGCGCGTGGCCGACTGCGTGACCACGGGAGTCGAGGTGGTCGGTTGCGAGCAGCACGAGGGCGACGAGGGCTCTTCGCGCCCGCACGGCTCGGTGACTACGCTGCTGTCCGATGGCCGGCGCCACGAGTCGGACTTTCTCATCGGCAGCGATGGGATCAAGTCCAAGATACGCTCGGTATTCGACCCGGATGAGGGGCCACCCTCGTGGTCAGGCTACACGTGCTTCGCCGCCATCGCCTACTGCGTGCCGCACGACATCGCTGAGGTGGGATACAAGGTCTTTCTTGGGCGTCGCAAGTACTTTGTGAGCGTCGACGTGGGCGGCGGGCGCATCCAGTGGTACGCCTTCCTGAACATCCCTCCGGGTGGCGTGCCCGAAACGGCCCGCAAGGGCGAAGGCGCGCTCGACTTCCTTCGCACCGAATTCGAGGGATGGTCCGAGGAGGTCTTCCAACTCATTGACGAAACGCCCTTTGCCGAAGTTGAGCAGCGCGACTTGTACGACCGGCCGCCGCAGCTGACGTGGGCGATGAACCGCGTGTGCCTGCTCGGCGACGCTGCGCATCCTATGATGCCCAACCTCGGGCAGGGCGGCTGCATGGCGATCGAAGACGCGTACGTCCTCGGGCGGGAGCTGGGGCGAGTCGACAACCAGCCGAGCGCCATCCCGCTCGCTCTCAAGCGGTACAACCAGAACCGCGTTGTGCGTGCAGCGGCTGTGCAGGGTATGTCACGCGCGAGCTCGGCGATCCTGTTTCAGTACAACCACCCGTTCAAGCTCGTGTCGGCATGGCCTCCGCGTGTTCAGAACATCAAGCCCAAGTCGATCCTGACGCGCATGGGGCAAGGCTTCCTGCAGGCGGCGGCCTTCCCGCTCCAATTTGAGTTCCTCTTCGATTTCCCGGGCCCTCTCGCCGAAACGCGCGTCGAGGGCCTCTCGCTGGCAGAGAAGGTGCTCATGGGTGTCGAGGTCGCAGCGAGCCAGGGCATCGGGCGCGCCTTGGAACGCGTCACCTACCTCGATCGGTTACGCCCGAGCAGCGTGGAGCCGCCATCGCGGCCCGCGTGAGCGGCTGGGGAATGCGCGGCGGCTCTGGGGTGGAGGCGATGCGCGATGGGGTGTCGCATGAGAGAGAGAGGCGGGGCGGCGCACGCGCGCGCCCCCGCACTGGCCCAGATGGTTGCAGTGGCCCCGCACCAGGCCGCTTGTACATTGCACACGGTATCCCACATGATATGGGGGTTTTCAATACAAGAAAGTGTACAGATTCCATAAGTATCCAGGCGACAACCGGAACCGCTGTGGCCACCCTGTGCCCGCTCAACTTTCTCAAGCGGACTAACCTTAAGAATCGACAGAGAGACAGACCATGGAGTTGGAGACCATGGAGACACAGACATGAGACACATGCTCGACTTCGCTGTGGAGGCAAAGTTACGTGAACGAGAACGTGAACGCGAGCTGGTACCTCCCGTGCCTGAGCTCTTCTAGAAGAATCGAAGTTTGCGAAGCGAAGCTTTTTTGCCGAACCGAGGTCCGTCCTTCCGTTCATGGCATTCCTCGTCCTTGGCGCTTGCTTGGCACTCCGCGGCGGGGCTCGGCAACCACCATTGGCCCCAGGTGCAGGCGTACGGGCGGTGTCGACTGCGCACCCGCTTTTTGGCAGTGCGGACTCTCGACGTGAGGCACGGCTGGCGGCACAGTTCAACGAATGGCCGGCCACTAAGCGCCGGCCGATGCAGCCTCCTGAACCTGCCTTGCGCAAGGGTCAGCTCTCGGGCGAGACTCGGATTGCGCCATACCAGCACCAGCAGAACTGGCAGCAGAACTGGATGGGTCCACAGCAATGGAAGGGGCCGGCATACCAGCCCGTGCCGACTCCGCAACAATGGAAGGGTCCGGCATACCCGCCGAGTCGTCCGCAGCAGTGGATGGGACCGGCGCTTCTCCGCAACCTTCCGCCGCCGACGACACGGCACCCTGGCGCCGGCATGCCAGCAGGCGCCGAGCTCGGTCTTGCATCTCGGGTCTCCGCGAGCGCACCACAGAGAGTGGGATCCAATCCGGCGGCCGGAGCGTGGCCTCCCACTGCTTCACAAGCGCCAACACGGTACCCAGCGCCAGCACGCCCTGCGCCAGCACGCCCTTCGCCAGCACGGCGCTCGGCTGCCGCTCCTCAGCAGCAGGCTCTCGCTGCTTACGGCGGCGCGGCGGCTCAGACCCCGCCGCCAGCAGGCTCTGGACTCGGCCTCGCCTCTCGCGTGACTGCGAGCGGCATTCCGCAGAGTTTCGCTCGTGCAAACACCGGTGCGGCAGCGCAGTACTCGCCGGCGCGCCCAGCACCAACGGGGGGCTCCGGCACCGCTCCACATGGCCTCGCCTCTCGCGTCGCTGCGAGCGGCGTGCCGCAGACTTATGCGCGTACAAACGCCGGCGCGTTGCCAGCGCAGTACTCATCAGGGCTCCCGGCGCTCATCTCGGCGCCGATGGCAGGCCCGAACGCTGGTCAATACAGCACGCTCTCTCAGAAGCAGGTTGCGGCGGCTCAACACAGCGCGCTGCTCCAAAAGCAGGTTGCGGCTGCGCAGGCGAGTGCGATTGCCGCGGTGCGCGCGGCAGCCGCTGCGTCCCTGAAGGAACAAGTGGCCGCGGCGCAGGCGCGCGCGACAGCCGAGGTGTCCGCGGCGACGGTTCAGTTGCATCGGCAACAGGCGTTGGTGGACAAGGCCCGTAACGCGGCCGAGGTGCGCGCGGCGGAGGAGGCTCGCGCGGTGACCAAGGTGCTCCACAATGAGCAGATGTCCCAAATCCAAGCTCAAAAGGAGCAGATGTCCCAAATCCAAGCTCAAAAGGAGCAGATGTCTCTCATCCAAAAGGAGCTCCAAAAGGAACAGATGGCGGCGGCACAGGCGCGCGCGGTGGCAGCGGAGCGGGCGGCGGCGGCTGCATCGCTCCAAATGCAGGTCGAGGCGGCAGAGGAGCGGGCCAGGGCAGCTGAGGAGAGGGCGGCGGCTGAGGAGGGCGCAGCGCAGGAGCGGGCGGCGGCGGCTGAGCATCCCGAGTCGAATGCTTCGATTGATGACTCTTCGTCGCAGCCCTTGCAAGCGACGGCAACACCCAGCACGATGGCGAGCACGACGCCGTACTGGCTCGAGCTGCTAGCGGGGCGCAACTTCGATCCCCTGGGCGAGAAGGAGGTGCTCTCGGCCATGTCCGAGGCGGCGGTCCTGGCACGCTCCTCCGCCCTCTTGATCTCGGAGGAGATCTCGGCGGTGTCATCGGCGGCGTCGAAGCTGGACGCCCAAGTGGTCGCGCAGGTGGAGCGAACGGAATGGCTTCAGTCGCTCGACGTGTCGATGTGGTGCAGGGCGGCCATGGCGCTATCCGAGGCGGCGTCCGAGGCGGCGGGCATGGCCGAGCTCACGGCCATGTGCGACTCGGGCGACGACGTCTCGTGTCGCATCCTGTCTGAGCAGCAGGAAGATACGGCGACGTGGCGAGCCAGGCTCGGCGTGCCAAACTGGGGCGAGGCAGCGGCAGTGCTCTCAGTCGCCGCGTCAGATGCGGCGGCCGTCTCGGCGGCAGCGCTCGAGGCGCTCGAGGGCTTTGGCTTCCTCAAGAACCGGCATCTGATCAACCCGAGCCTCAGCCTCGGAGACGACAGTGAGTAGGAATCCTCGCAGCTTCTGCCGTACACTGGAAAATTGGAAAGAAGCGAGAGAAGCCACGTCCGAATGGTGGTGAGCGGGACACGATCACTGTGCACTGTGCGCTTCGGGTCGACTTTGTGATGGTCAGTGACGCGTGCTCCGTTACAGCACAGCAAAGCCACGGGTCGCGTAATTCCGCGTGTATCATCTGTAAAAGTTCCTAATCGCTAACGTGACGTTTTACGAACACACGTCGTACATCTCGTACATGCGCTCGCTGTCGCTCCTCGCACGGAATCAATTTCGTCGAAATCCGCGAATCATCGCGATGTACGATGCGTTAATCGTGCGCGGTTGCCGTACAGGTACACAGGTCAGTGGTCACAGCCCACACCCGTACCGTGAAATTCGAGATCAATTACTAGTCGGACTTAGTGATAACTATTTAATTTGGAACCTGGTCTAAAACGATCCGCGTTACCCCAGCCTTACGCGCCTTACGTTACGTATATCGTTCAGCAGTAACCGACATTAGTATCTCTCTTACACGCAACACAGTAATCAGCGTGGGTCGAACACGCTACAAGCTAGTAGAAGTTGTGAACTTCGCTCTGTTATGCTTGGGTCCCCTCCCTCGCCACGTGCCCATTGCCGAAAGGCGTGTGTTTATGGTTTGTGACGATGAGACACTTGGCGACCGGAGGTCTTGCTGGAGAGCTTCCTCAAAAGGCGTCGTCACCTGGTGCAGCCGATGGGCAAATGACGGCACTTGAAGCGAAGCCGACCGGTTGGCCTTCCATTTGTATGCGTGGTAGAGCATCGGGCGGTCGAGCCTTTGCAGTGCTGCATCTGGCACGCCGCCGTCGTTCTTGTACGAGTTTACCCATCGAGTTCGCGCCCAAGCTATCTCCGCGGCCGACGGAGCTGTGGCCGATGCGCCCAGATCTGCAACCAGTCCTTGGCGGTGTCGCTTTGCGGTGTAGAACAGGTGCAGGCGGTCGCGATCAAAGAGCGATCTCATGGTGCACCAGGAGTTCATGGCACAGACAGAACTCGCACGCATCTCGCAGAACATAGCCGCCTGCGGCTGCTGCATCATCTCGAGCATCGCACCGAGCAGGCGATGCGTGAGTCGATAGACTTCTGTAACACAGCGATGCACAAAGGTGTGATTGACGATCGACACGTTGCGCTTTTTCCGATGAATCCAGGCGCGCACAGCCCAACTTGGGTTGGGACAGAGCAAATCATGGTTAAAGAGCCGGCGGCCGTCGTAGACGTCATCGCCGCTACCTGGAGGGACACGTCTGGAGGGGTTGGCTACGTCCACCGGGTTCGACCTATCTATGTGAAAGGGTTCGTGCAGGGCACTCCACGCTGACAAGACAGTTGTCACGTCGCCCGTCCACACGACATCCCACTCCAGGAACCAGAAGAAATGGACATGGTGAAGCGTTCGGCCGAGAAGATGATACCAGAGAAGATACGGCGCGTCACAGCTGTGCCAACACCATCCTCGCTCCCCAATTTCCAGCGGGTGCGTTTTGCAACCAGTCCTCTTTTGGTTCTCGTTCGGTTGGCACCAACCAGTCTGATTGAACGTCCCGGGCGCTCCACCATAATTATGATTGAATACGGATCGAAGTTCCGTAAATGCTGGCAACGCATTCACCACATCGGTTGCGTTGGTGCATGTCACGTTGTCAACAAGCGGCCAGGCCTTCTGCAGCAGGGTCGAACATGGTTCCGAGTCGCCACACGAGGACAAAACGACGTGGTGCTCCGCAAACGACGAACGCAAAATCTGCTCGCGGGCAAGCAGCAGCATGGGCTTCATCACGAGCGTATGCGTCCACTGCACTATTGCAAGAGGTGCCGTGGCCGACGGCAATGTGTGTTCCATGTTGCACCACGCTCTGTGCTTATCCGCGGCGCGAAATTTTGATGAGGTCCAATCAAACGTTTCCGAGCCACCTTTGATGTTTCTCTTCAAATCTCTTGTTGTACCTCGCCTCGATCCTCCAGTCTCATCTCGATTTTGATTGAAAAGTTTCGCTTCGTCCCGAGCGCGGCGCGTCGGGCGCGGACGGCGGGCGCGCGGCGCGCGCGCCGCGTGTGGAGAACACCAAAAATGGCGACGGCCGAGGTAAACGACGAGACTCTGCTTCTGGGCGCGGCCGAGGCGGGCGACACCGAGCGCTTGCAGCTGCTCATTGGCGCGGGCGCCTCTGTCAACACTAAGCGTGCCGACGGCTCGACTGCGCTGCTGCTGGCGGCCCTTGGCGGTCACACGTCAGTGCTGCAGTTGCTACTCACGCACGATGCCGACGTAACGATCGCAAAGGAAAACGGCGCAACGCCCGTGTTTGCCGCCGCAGCCGTCGACGCCGTCGGGTGCATCCAGCTGCTCTGCGCCAAGGGCGCCAACCCCGACGCTCCCAATGTGCACGGCGTGACACCGCTGCAGATGGCGGCGCACAAGGACCATGCGGCGTCGGCGCGTGTGCTGTTGCAGCTCGGCGCGGCTCCCACTGCCACCGACCAGGCGGGCAACGCCGCGTTGCACAAGGCTGCCCGCGCGGGCGCGCTGGAGGCGATCGGCGTGCTGCTCGCGGACGCCAACGAGCGCGGCGGGGCGACGCTCGCACGGGCGCTGCTCACACAGCCCAATGGAGCGGACAAGACACCCGTCGAGGTGAGCCTGGAGGCGGGCAAGCTGCCCGCAGCGCTTGAACTCGTGCAGGCCGAGCGCGCCGTCGCGGGCGTCCTCGCCGCAGACGTAAGCCGACTGGACGTGGCGTTGGCGGCGAAGGACGCTGAACGTGTGAGTCTCGAGGCGTCGATCAACCACGCGCTCGAGGCGCGCAAGGCCGAGCGCACGCGCGCGGCGGAGGCGTTGGCAGCGCATGCCGCGGAGGCCTCTTGCACTCTCGTGGTGCTCACGACAGCGCTTGCGGACACCGAGCACGGCGCGATGGACGAGGCGGCGGCGCTGGTCGAGGGAGCGTGCGCCGAGGCGCACGAGGCGCACGCCCAGCTAGAGGAGGCGCACGCCCGCCTCGAGAAGGCGCAGGCGGAGGCAGCCAAGATCGCCGAGGCTGCTCTCGCCCTCAAGCAGCGTCGCGACGAGCTGGAGCTCGAGCGCGAGCAGCTCGCCGATGAGTTGGCGGCAGCACGTAATGAGCTCGGCTGCGCGGCCGCATCGCTCGGTGAGACGCGCGAGGCGCACGCGCGTGCGCTTGACGAGCTACGCACGAGTAAGGAGGACGTTGCCGAGCTTCGCGCGGAGCTCACGGCAGCGCGTGAAGAATTAGGTGGAGGCACATATGCGGCGATGAAGGAGGCGCTCAAGGACTGCGCCCAGCGCGCCGCCATGGCAGAGGAGCAGAATTTACTCGGCGAGAGTGCGCGAGCGGTGGTGACGGCGCTGCTCGGGCGCGAGGTGGCGAGCGCGGAGCACACGCTGCTGGCGGCCGAACAGGCGGCCGATGAGCACTTGGAAGAGCGCCTCGAGCAAAGTGCTCACGAGCACGCGAAGCAGATTGAGGCGGCACGCGAGGCGGCGGAGGCGGCGGAGGCGGCGGCTGCTGAGGCGCGCGCGGCGGCCAAGGCGGCCGAGGCGGAGGCGTCAGCCCTCCGAGAGCGCGCGTACGCAGCCGAGGAAGCGGCGAAGCTGGCACGTGAGCAAGGGCTGGCCGCGGTAGGCTCGGCCGAGGCCGCCATGGAGAAAGCTTATGCAGCGGCGGCAACGTCCGACGCCGCGAACGCGGCCGCCGCACTGACGGCGGAGCAGATGGCGAAACTGACGGCGGAGTTGGAGGAGGCCTCTGCCAAAGCGGCGGCAGGCGAGGCGGCGGCTGAGGAATGGAGGCAACGGGCCCTGGCGGCCGAGGCCGCGTGGCAGGCGGGTGCGGGCGCGAGCGACGAGATCAGTTCGGCGGCGGCGGCGGCGGCGAGAGAGAAGGGTGAGGCGGCAGACAAGGCCAAGGAGGAGGCGATGCGCTGGCGAACAGAGGCCAAGGCGGCGGCCGAGAGCTGGCAGCAAAAGGCGATCGCCACCGAGGCAGCACGCGAGGAGGCGGAGGCGGCGATGGCGGAGGCGAAGCTGCGGGTGCAAGCTGCCGAGGCTGCTGAGGCGGAGGCTACCCTTCGAGCAACGGCGGCCGAGGCGGCGGCCGCCGAGGCTGCCGCCGCGGCGGCGGTCGCCGAGACGAAGGCCGAGATGAATGCCGCTGCCGAGATCAAGGCCGTCGCAAGGGCGTCTGCCGCCGAGATGGCGGCCGCCCAGTTTGAGCAGCGGGTGTGGGCGGCGGAGGCGGCGGTCACGCAGGCGATTAAGAGGGCTGAGGCGGCCGAGGCGGCCGCTGCTGAGACAGCGCTGGTGGCCAAGAAGGCGGCGGAGGCGAGTGCAATCGAGGCGCAGGTCGCGGCAAGGGCGACTGCGGCGGCCGTGGCGCAGGAAGCGGCCGTGGCAGCAGCGGACGTGGCAGCAGCGGACGTGGCAGCAGCGGGGGCGACCGTCGGGGCGGCCGAGGATGTGGCGGCGCAGAAGGTGGCGGTGCCGGCGGCGGCAGCGCAGGCGGCGGTGGCGGCGCGGGCGGAGGCGGCGCCATCGATGGCAGTGGCACAGCTCGAGGCGCAGCTCGAGTTTGCTGATGAAGCGAGAGCGGCAGCAGAGGCAAGGGCGGCGGCCGCCGAGGCGAGGGCGGCGGCCGCGGAGGCAAGGGCGGCCGCCGCCGAGGAGGCAGCTGCCAAGGGGAGGGCGACAAGCAACAGGATGGACGACGGTAAGGGCGTTGGCTTTGGTTGGGATGGGCGCGGAGTGCAAGCGCCCGACGGATTACAGCTCCACCCAATCGGGCTGTTCGACGAGCTGGAGCCCACCTATTCGCCGGATCGTCGAACCCACAATGCCTTGCCCGAGGCGTCCGCAGCCGCCGCTGTGGTGCCAATGCGCACTTACGGCGGCGGCGGCGGCGCCTACGGTGGCAGCGGGAGCGCAGGCAGCATGCTGTCAGAAACGGACCTCGCGGCGGTGGCCGGTCAGGTGGCAGGCGAGGTGGCTGGGCAAGTGGCCAGATTAGGATCGGCCGTCCTTGGGCCTGTGGGCAAGTCGCTCGTGTCGGGCGCCGTCGCGGGCGCGGCCGCGACGGCTCAGACCGTGATCCAGACCGTCGAGAAGTTTGAGGACCAGATCTCTCGGCGCGACCGCGCGGCGGATGCTTCGTCGGGTTCGTCATTGGCCGCGTCACCTCATGCTCGCGCTGACCTTGATCTCGCCGCTCAGATCGCAGCTCGGACGGCCGAGCTGCAAGCTTATCGGCAGAGCTTCCGCAAGCCCGGGGCCAGCGTCCTTGATGATGATGAGGTCATCAGGCTGGTCGCGCCACCTCCGCAGTCGCCATTCAGTGGCGACGACGCCTCGCAGTCGCCTTCGATGCCGCAGGTGCCCAGGCCACAGGTTCCGAAGCCGCAGGTCCCCAAGCCGCAGCTCACGCGGGAGTACAAGAGTTTTGAGCATGGCAGGCAGGGCCCGGCTCAGCCCCAGGTGCCCAGGCCGCAGGTTCCGAAGCCGCAGGTCCCCAAGCCGCCAGTGTCCAGGCCTCACCTCTTCTCTGGCGAGGCTGAGGCGGGCGCGCCGGGTATGGCCGAGCCGGCGGAGGGCGAGGAGGAGGGCGAGGAGGAGGGCGAGCGAGGCGAGCGTCTTGTCACGCTGTACAAGCCGACCCAGTCGCAGAAGGTGGGGATCCGATTCTTCTCTGAGGAGGAGGCGCGCGCACGCGGCGTCACGGGCCTTCCTACAAAGGGCCTTCGTGCCCGCGCCATTGTGGGCGCCATCGTGGAGATGGTGGTGGCGGAGGGGCCCATGGCTGACCTGGTCGCGCGCGGCGACCGCATCATCTCGATCGACGGCGTGCTCATCGAGACCCCGAACCAGGCCGCTGAGGTGCTTCGTCAGAGCGAAGGCCACGTGCGCATCGGCGTGCTACCGCCGCTGCATGCCATGGACCTCAGCGAGCGTCACGCCAGCCTCGTGGACCAGGGCGCTGCTGCCTTCGAGCGCGGGCTGCGGGCGCGGATGGAGGCGAACGGCCCAGCCGCCGCGCCGGCGCCGAGTGCCGAGCCACCGGCCGGTGGCTCATTTTGGGCGATGGATGGGGGCACAACTTCGATCGAGGGCGCCTACGACGACGCGTACAAGCGCGGCATGGCGGCGTACAAGGCCCAGTCATACGACGAGGCGGAGGCGCTCTTCCGCGAGGCGCTCCAGCTGAAACAGAGCCTCGACCCCGGAGATCCCCAGCTGGGTGTCGTGTACAACAATCTTGCGGCCACTCTCGAGAAGCGCGGGTTGCCGCGTGAGGCCGAGGCGCTCTACCTCACGGCAATCGCCATCTGTGAGCGCCGTCTGCCGCCCAACCATCCGCGCATCGAGCACATACGAAAGAAGCTTGCCGAGCTACGGACGACCCTCTGCGCTTTCCCGGGCCTCGCACCGCCGCCGGCAGCGCCTCGGGGCGCGTTCGACGATTTCGTGAGCGAGTGAGAGTGTGCGGCGCCCGAGCGGGCGAGGGGCGGGGTGGCTAACGGGATTGAGATCGAGAATGCGGTACGGCGTTTGGCAATTGGCGAACACCGGCTGCATGTTTTAGTACAGGAGCTGAAAAGTTTAGCGCCCCAAGTTGATCTTTGGACACGGAAATTCAAATAAAGATCCACAGCACCGATACCGGCCTCGCCAGTTGTTCGCATACACGATACAGACGTTTCCACACCAGCATGCTACAGCATGATGACCGCAGCTACCAGTCAAATCGAGAACCACTCCATGGCGTGGTACCACTCCCACACCCTGCCCGGCCAGTGCATGTCTTACAGGTCACTCCGGAGAGGGTCTACCATTTCCTCTCGAGTCGAGTCGTGCTCCTGTGAACTTGAGGTGCAGGCCGTTGCACGGCGCTTGCATGGCATGTTCTCACTTCATCACGCTCAACATGCGGCGATCTTGCGCTCCCATGCCCCAACCATCCCTCGCATGCATAGTGTTTTTCTCGGACCGCTCGGATGGCAGCTTACCCCCGCAGAGTCCGGATCGCAAGCTAGAGCTCATCGGCAAGGGACGTCAAGAGCACACATTCGCCTGCCGAGAGTTCGGGGGCACTCGCCGCGATGGCACCGAAGGAGGATGCGGTCGCCGCTTCTGGCGAGCCGACGAGGGTGGGCGGTGGCGGGGCTGGGGCAGGGCCAAACACTGACGAAGCTGCCGGGGCGGGCATAAAGGGCGATGTAATCACCGATGCTGGGGAGCCAAAGAGGACCCCACCAGCAGGCGGGCCGCCAAAGGGAGAGGAGGAGGGCGCAAAGGGCGGTGCGGTGGCCGATGCTGGGGAGCCAAAGAGGACCCCACCAGCAGGCGGGCCGCCAAAGGGAGAGGAGGAGGGTGCCGACGCGGTTGTCGCTCCCGGCCTTCCCTCGGCGCCGAAGGAAGGCGCTCCTCCAAATGGAGAGGTGGCGGCGGCTCCTCCAAACGAAGAGGAGGCGGCAGCTCCTCCAAATGGAGAGGTGGCGGCGGCTCCTCCAAATGGAGAGGTGGCGGCAGCTCCTCCAAATGGAGAGGTGGCGGCGGCTCCTCCAAACGAAGAGGAGGCGGCAGCTCCTCCAAATGGAGAGGAGGCGGCAGCTCCTCCAAATGGAGAGGAGGCGGCAGCTCCTCCAAATGGAGAGGAGGCGGCAGTGCAGCTGCCGCCTCCGAAGGCAGGGGCAGCCGCCGGCGCCGTCACTCCAAATCCGAAGCTGCCGGCCGCAGAAGAGATGGATCCGCCAGTAGCACTGAAAGCTATTGGTGCGCTCGCCACCGCTCCCGCTGCCAGTGGCACGATTGATGGCATCAGCGCCATCTTGTCCGCGCTAGGCGCGAAGAGGCCGGTGGGGAGGGGGATGCAGCCGTCCCTGCCCCAGCCCGTTGGAGGCGGCTTGTCGCCGGTCGAGGCGACCGAATACATCATGCTCGGAGGCTGATTTGAGAGGCTCGATGCAATCCACCACTTGCCATCGCGCCGTGTGATCGTACTCGTTGCTTGTACATTACCAAAGGCTACGCTCGGGTCGCCGACCTTGATGTAGCAGGGCACCCCATCCTTGAGCCCCGCGGCGACGTCCACCTTGTACTCACCTTGGACATGGTCGTAAGCACCGGCGCCCTCCACCCGAAGCACGGCTGCACCCGTATTACCCTTGGCGTAATCCTCGAACCGGAGCTCCTCCAACGATTTGGCTTCGTACTGAGGCATCTTGGTGATCGAGCAGTACTGGTATACCTGCACTTGGCCGGGCGCGCCCGCGACCTGCTCCCTCTCCTGCACCGGCTTATACGGTGGGTTGCCCGTGCCGGCCGCGGCCGCCCCGCCAAAGCCAGCGGCACCACCGCCAAAGCCAGCGGCACCACCGCCGAAGCCGGCGGCACCACCGCCGAAGCAAGCGGCACCACCGCCAAAGCCGCCGAACCCGACCGCGGGCGCGGGCGCGGGCGCACCAAATGTTGAAGGCGCGTTGAAGGGGTTGACAGCTGGCGCCGGTGCGCCTCCGAAAAGGCCGGCGGCTGGCGCCGGTGCGCGACCGAAGAGGCCGGCGGCTGGCGCGTTGAAGGGGTTGACAGCTGGCGCCGGTGCGCCTCCGAAAAGGCCGGCGGCTGGCGCCGGTGCGCCTCCGAAAAGGCCGGCGGCTGGCGCCGGTGCGCCTCCGAAAAGGCTC
>Ga0209550_10002096_pt1 | contig 19191 bp, 9 predicted proteins | sample LauGreSuBDMM15SN_2_FD_187567 | JGI IMG/M metagenome (GOLD analysis project Ga0209550, IMG submission 187567) | Freshwater lake microbial communities from Lake Michigan, USA - Su13.BD.MM15.SN (SPAdes) (version 5) | ecosystem: Environmental > Aquatic > Freshwater > Lake | place: Lake Michigan, USA...
GCTACTGGCTTTACTGATTTTTTAGGAACAGGTTTTACCACTTTTTTTGGAGCACCCTTTACTACTTTTTTAGCTGGGGCTGCCTTTTTTACAGGCTTTAGAGCCTTTTTTTTTGTTGCCATACTATCTATTTTTTCAGTACGTTCACTTTTAATATAGCTTCATTCACTTCAATATCAACCCCTTCGGATAAAGTTGGTTTAAACTCAAGTGAATCTGCTAGAATTTCGCCGCAAATATATGCTTTATATTCATTTAATGACATTTCCATTATATCATTCACCTCTACTTCCACTATAATTCTATCTGCAATTTCAAAATTTTGGTCTTTTCGTATATTCTGAATTTTATTAATAAACTCTCTTGCGTTTCCTTCTTTTTTTAAATTATCCGAAATATTAATATCTAAAGCAACTGTTAATGAGCCTTTTGAAGCTATCTCAAAGCCAGGTATTTCATCGGTAACCACTTCAATGTCTTCTTTATTTATTCGTATAGTTTCGTTATCAGTTGATTGTAAAAGTATGTCTTCGGTATCTAATTGGTTAATTTGATCATTGGTAAATTTTGCAATTTCATCGGCTGCCCATTTCATTTTTGCACCCAATTTTTTACCTAGGGTTTTAAAATTTGCTTTTGCCTTTTTACGTATAAAGTCGTTATCGGCATTTAAAATTTCAATTTCCTTAATATTCGTTTCGGCCTTTATAATTTCCGCAGCATCTTTTATGTTTTTTATCATGCTTTCGTCCAATGCAGGTATCATTACTTTTTGCAGCGGCTGGCGAACCTTAATATTTACTTTTTTACGTAACGATAAAATTAAGGAAGAGGCATCTTGTGCTAACTGCATCCTTTTTTCTAAATCAGCATTTATTAGCGTTTCATTTACCTTCGGGAATAAAACATGGTGTACCGATTCGTTTGAATAACGACCACTTACTTCATTTAAATTGGCAAACAACCAATCGGCAAAAAACGGTGCTATTGGTGCAATTAATAAACTCAATGTTTCTAAACATTCGTAAAGGGTTTGGTAGGCACAAATTTTATCTTGCTCATACTCTCCTTTCCAAAAACGGCGACGGCAAAGGCGTACATACCAATTACTCAAATGCGTATCTAAAAATTCTTCAATAGCCCTACCTGCTTGCGTTGGCTCGTACTCATCCATATTTTGCTGTACGGTTTTTATTAAGGTATTTAGGCTAGACAAAATCCATTGATCAATTTCTGTTCTATCTTTTACAGCAATATACTTTTCTTTAAATGCAAAGCCATCAACATTAGCATACAATGCAAAAAATTGATACGTATTGTAAAGTGTACCAAAAAATTTACGTTGTACTTCTTGTATTCCGCTAATATCAAATTTTAAACTATCCCAAGGGCTAGCATTGGTAATTAAATACCACCTGGTAGCATCAGCACCGTATTTAGTTATGGTATCAAACGGATCAACAATATTGCCTAAGCGTTTGCTCATTTTTACGCCATTTTTATCTAAAACCAACCCATTGCTTACCACCGTTTTGTATGCCACACTATCAAATAACAACACAGCTAAAGCATGTAGGGTATAAAACCAACCTCTTGTTTGGTCTACACCTTCGGCAATAAAATCGGCAGGAAAATTTTGTTCAAATGTTTCTTTGTTTTCAAACGGAAAATGCCATTGTGCATAGGGCATTGCGCCACTATCAAACCATACATCAATAAGGTCGGGTACTCGTTTCATTGGGTTACCTGTGGTAGATACTAAAACAATATCATCTACATAAGGTTTGTGTAAATCGAGTATGCCATTGTGCAAATAATGTTTGTTAGTTTCTCCCCCCAACACTTCGGCAGCTTTTCTTATTTCGGTATTCAATTCTTCAATGCTTCCAATACATTTTTCTTCTTCGCCAACTTCGGTTTTCCAAATGGGTAATGGTGTGCCCCAAAAACGGCTACGGCTCAAATTCCAATCCACCATATTCTCTAACCAATTACCAAAACGCCCTGTACCTGTAGATTCTGGCTTCCAATTGATGGTTTTATTCAACTCTACCATTCTATCTTTTACAGCGGTGGTTTTTATAAACCAAGCATCTAACGGATAATAAATAATAGGCTTATCGGTACGCCAGCAATGAGGGTAATTGTGCTCGTATTTTTCTACTTTAAACGCTCTGTTTTCTAATTTAAGTTTTACGGCAATATCTACATTAACATCTACATAAGCTGCATCGTCTTTATAATTTTTTACATAGCGGCCGCTAAATTCACCAACGCCATCTACAAATTTCCCTTGTTTATCTACCAAGGTTAAAATACCTAAGTTATTTTTTTTACCCACCTTATAATCATCTGCACCAAATGCTGGGGAAGTGTGTACAATACCTGTACCATCTTCGGTGGTAACAAAATCGCCTAACACAACTCTAAATGGTTTTGCATCGGGAGTTATTTCTTGAATTTTTTCAAGCGTATTAGCTTCGGATGGAAGGAGTTGTTCGTAAAGTAACCCTTCTAATTCGCTGCCTTTGAATTCAGCTAAAATTTTCCAAGGAATTAATTTTACTTCCGCAGAATAATTTTCAAAGTCCCCATTTTCGCCTTCTGTTTTAAAATATTTATGCACTAATGCTTGTGCAAGAATTACATTAACTGGCAGATTAGTATATGGATTAAACGTTTCTACCAAAACATAAGCAATATTTCCACCTACTGTTAATCCAAGGTTAGAAGGCAAGGTCCAAGGCGTTGTAGTCCAAGCCATTAAAAAAACCTCACCACTTTCCACTGTCACTTTTCCGCTGTCAACTACTTTAAACATCACCGTTGCACTTGTATCCTTCACATCTTTATACGTACCCGGTTGGTTTAACTCATGCGATGATAAACCTGTACCTGCTGCAGGGCTATAGGGCTGTATGCTAACACTTTCGTATAAATAACCTTTTTTATATAAGGTGCTCAGGCACCACCAAAGGCTTTCTATATAATTATTTTCAAAGGTTACATAAGGGTTCTTTAAATCTACCCAGTAGCCACTTTTCTCGGTTATATCATCCCATTTATCTTTATAGCGTAAAACGGCTTCTCTACACTTTTGATTGTACTCTTCAACGCTAATTTTTTTGCCAATATCTTCTTTTGTAATGCCTAATTCCTTTTCTACACCCAACTCTATTGGTAAGCCATGCGTATCCCAGCCGCCTTTACGTTTTACTTGAAAGCCTTGCATGGTTTTGTATCTGCAAATCAAATCTTTTAAGGTGCGGCTAATTACGTGGTGTATACCGGGTAAGCCATTGGCACTTGGTGGACCCTCGTAAAATACAAATGGTTTTGCCCCATTTCGTAAGCTCACACTTTTTTCAAAAGCTTGTGCAGCTTTCCATTTTGCTAAAATTTCCTCGCTAATGCTCGGAAGATTTAATTGTTGATATTCTTTGTATTTAGCCGCCATATTTTATTGCTATATCTCTTAAATAAGTGTGTAAAGGTAGTAAAATAGAGGCTTTTATACTACAGTAGTTTTACATTGTTTAACGGTGAAAATATAGTAGAAATTTGATAAAAAAAGAAACAGTTACCAATAATGGAATTGTTTTAATTTATAAATTAGATGTCCAAAATTATTATGCTTTGGCATAGTATTGGCAATATAAAATTTTAGAAAAATGTAACAAACATCATAAAAAACGTATTAATGAGTAATTAATTTTTTGCTGGTTTAGGGTTTTATTAGAGCAAAGACAGAACTAGTCTTACTTCCGTCACTTTTTTCTAAAAATCAAGTCTAATTTTATAGTACAATATCCATTTAAAAACACACAAGCCCCCAAAAAAGAAGTAGGTTCAAAAACACAAAAAAGGCACTCCTAAAAAGGTGTGCCTTTTGTATTATAAACCCTAATTTATGAACTAAGCAAGAAAAATCTATTTTAGTTTTATAAGAAAGAAAGAGGCTGTCTAATTTTTTAGACAGCCTCTTTTTGTATTACTTAATTATAAAGTTTGCAATATCTATTTGATTAATTTTCAATTAAAACCTTAATAATTCTTTCTTCGTTATTAAAATCCTTAATAATTAAAATATATTCTCCAGTAGCAGCATTAGAAACATTAATAGAATTATTGCCATTATTTAATTTAGTTTTCGCTATTAACTGCCCATTTAATGCTATTAAAGTTGCTTCGGTATTTACAGTTACTCCGCTAAGGGTTACTTTCAACTTTCCATTTCTAACAGGATTTGGGAATACAAAAGCATTTATGGAATTGCAATTATTTACTAAGCTAATTACTTTAGAATATTTAAAGCTACCATCTTTATCAATAATTTTTAAACGGTAAAATATTTGTTCGGGTGATGCTGCTATGTTTTTGTCCGTAAAACTATAGTTTGATTTTGTGCTTGTATTAACTTTCGCAGCCACATTGCCAACTGTTGTCCAATTTATGTTAGTTGAGCTATTCCTTTCAATTTCAAAGCGATCAGTATTTATTTCGTTTTCACTTATCCATTTTAATGCTGGCTCACAATTTACAAGCTTTAAGTTAAAATCAATAAGTGTTAAAGGTTGTAAAATAATATCATTTACTGTTGCACTGGCGGTTGTTGTACATCCATTAGCATCCGTTATTAAAACGCTGTAAGTGCCAGGAGTTAACCCTGTTGCAATTTGTGTAGTTTGATTGCTCGGCGTCCATAAGTAAGTATATCCTGCAGTGCCTCCACTAGGATTAGCTGTTGCCGTACCTTGATTACCGCCAGGTGTTGTAACATTTGTTGCAGTTGCTGTTGCTGATAGTGCCGAAGCTGGTGCAGTTACTGTTATTGTATTTGATGTTAATGTACAAGTGGTATCACTTATTTTTCTTGCAATTACAGTGTGTGTACCTGCAGATAGTCCTGCAAAAGTTGAATCTGCTTGAAATGCTCCTCCATTTAGGCTGTATTCAACATCGGTAAATTGCCCTGCTACTGCTGTAAGGGTAGTTGTGCCACCAAAACAGGCTACATTAGGTGCCGAAATAGATAAGGTTGATAATGCACATGCATTTGCTGCTACCACTTCTAAAGATGATTGAGATGAATTATCAGCAATATTATCTCCAGTTAAAGATCCTGTACTTGTACAGAGTGTACCATTGGAAAATGTTGTATTTCCCCCAACTGTTAATGGTCCTCCAATAGTACTACCAGCTTGCAATTTAATAAGGGCAACACGGCTTTGGCCTACAGGTATAACATCGGTACCATTGCAAAGTACTATGGATGAACCATTGTTACTATTAATGGTCCAGCCAGATGGCAACCCTGTTTGCTGTGCATTAGACAATATAGTTGCTAATGTAGCAGGAACACTAATTTGTGGCCTTACCTTACGGGCACTTATACCACCTGTTTGGCCGCCTGAACCAGTGGTAGCTGTGATAGTAACCTGTACATACACTGTTCCGCCTACATTTGCCTTGCCAGAATTAAGTGTAAGTATATTTAAGGATGAATTTGCCTGCCCAAAAATGCTTGAGCTAGTAAAGAGAATCCCTAAACAAAATAAGACAATTACTTTAATCAGTTTCATAAAATTTTATTTAAGTGTGAGAATTAATGCAAGTTTTTAGTTTGCACTAAATCCTACAATCGTAGCATCATTATTTGCATTATTGTCGCCACCGCCACTAATGCTTACACCAATATTATTGTTTGTTCCTGAAGGTGTGCTTGTTTTACGGGTTGCTACAAAACCTAACTGAATTGATGCACCAGAAGGAATGTAAACGCCACTATTTGAAGTAATTTTTAATACCCCACCTACATTGCTGAACATCCAGTTGCTATTAGTTGTGGATATTCCACCGCCTGCATTGGCTAAGTAATTAAAACCTGCTTGTGGAGTTGTTGTAAGAGTTAAGAAAGTACCTGCTGAAGAACCTGGCACTTTAATATCCCAGCCTAATCCTGTAATTGGTATACTAATTTCAATTGTTCCATTGCTGTTACCAAATCCATTCTCAACTACTTCAACTACAAAGTCTGCTGAAGAGTCAGCAGGGAATAAAGTTCCATCTATTGTTATTGAAGGAAATAAATCTGTTCCTGAAATAGACCCACCGTTGCTTCCTGAAGTTGTATTTGGACGATAATCTGGATTGGTAAAATCCCATGCATTTGCCAATATATCACATGGAGTATTTAAACGTTGGTTGTTTAATCCTGCTGTGTTAAAGTAGTTATTAGTAGAGGCATCTTCATTAATTTTTGCAACACCAGCGTATGGTGATACAAATGTCACCGAAGTATCCATGGCTATAATATTGTTCTGAAATACTTGGGCATTGGTTGATAACGTATTAGCATCTACTATTAAACCTATGAAATTATTCATTAAAATACTGTTATAAATCTTTAAACCTGATCTTCTTCTAATACGAGCTCCTCTTTTAAATCCCTCAACTGATGGTTGTACCAATGATCCTGAATTGCTAGAGCATCTAAACGCTCCTATTTGAGTTACATTATAAAAACTTGCACTCGTTCTAGGTAATGCATTTGTACCTGAAGCATCATTATCACTCTCAAAACCTTCTGAGGTTGATACTGCTGGTACATCTGCTATTGTTGGGTCTTTTACACCCAAGACAAATTGTACTAGTCCACTATATCCATTATCTGTATCAAAATCATCATCTAAATTTCTATACGCTACTAAATGGCTACAATTTACTGTTCCACCAAACCACTCAAAAGCATCATCATTTATAAAAGATGTTTGTACATAATCTATTGTTGTTCCACTTCCAACTGAACCCATAGTTAAACCATTAATCTCGTTATTTGCACTATATACATATCCGCCATACTCAATTCTTACATATGTTAAACTTCCTGAATTATCAGCTGAGTCAACACCACCATGAAACGCTCTTGGGTTTCCTATTGATATACCTTCAATACCATTTTGTGTACCTAAGTTATTTTTACTTCTTCCTAATATCATAATACCACCCCAATCACCTTTTGCTCTCGCACCTGCTGCTCTGCTAGAGGTAAATACAATTGGATTACATGGTGTACCATTGGCTATTATTGTACCACCTCTTTGTACTATTAATGTTGAGTTGGCTACAGTATGATCTCCAAGTATTACTGTACCTGGTTCAATGGTTAACGTTGCTAGAGAATCTACGTATACTAAGCCTTGTATCTTATACGTGCTATCCTTTCTCCATGTTACTGAATCAGTTAAAACGGTGTTTGCTGGAATGGTAACATTAGAAGCTGGGTAGTAGGCATTATTTGGATCCCAATTCGTCCAACTGTCTGTCCACATTGTGGTTGGGGCTGGTTCAAATGCTCCTCTATAAGTGGTAGGAACTTGTGCATTAACTAATGATACTGCAAATAAGCATACTGCTAAAATAGCTAAAAATTTTTGTTTCATTTTTGATGTGTTTTAGTACTAATTATAACTTACACAAAACTATATGTGTAGTTGTTTACAGACAATTAAAATGCATTACGAAATAGTTACTAAATAGTAAATACAATGTTAAAAAATTGTAAACAAAAATTTTATTGCTTAAAAAGGTAAATTGATTCTTACATTAGTCTAAAACGATTGTTCATTTATTAAAAAGGGCAACCAATATTAATTGGATTGTTGTACATAGTTTGCCTCTATTATGCTTAAACATGACAACGTAAAAAGATTAAAGTGTAATTAAAGTATAGTTTTACTTATTTAAAACATTCGACTTTTCATTGAAGATGTAATTATCTTAACGCCAATCTTATAGAGTAGCTATACTATAAATTGAGAAAAATAAATTTTTGCCATCAAGTAAAGTGTTTTTAGTTCTTCCGTTTTATTTTAAGAATACCTAAAAAAAAGCTAGAAAATAAAAATTGTGTCCCCAAAAGAATCAAGGTAGCACTAGGTACTACAATTCGCCAAATTTGTTTGTACTCAAGATCACCAAATTTTGCCTGCTGCCATATGTAAAAAGAGTATATAGCTCCAGCAAGTCCGCAAAAGAAAATAAGCAATCCTAAAAGAATTCCTAATTCGAGTGTAAAAAAATTTTCTAACTTATCATCTAACTTATTTTTGGGTAAAAAGCCTTCTTCGGTAGCATACGTTCTTGTAAATAATCCTAACGTAATGCATGAAAACCCTGTAATGATAAAAACCCCACCAAAAAGTAATGTATTTGTATCTAGATGAATACCTTTAATTAGTTCGAATGGATTTACTATAGTTAGTAACATAAGGATAAGCCCAATAAAAAAAAGGGAAAATCCTGGAATATAAAAAAGCCATTTGGGTGAGTGCATTAAATAAAATCTCAAGTGACGCCAACCATCAGGCCAAGTTCTTAGATGGGGTGGTCTTGATCTTCCATCTACTGATAATGTTGTGGGCACCTCTGTGATGTTTAGACGAAAAAGTGATGCTTTTACAATCATTTCACTTGCAAACTCCATTCCCAATGTTTGCAACTGCAGTTTGGTTACTATATCTTGCTTAAATCCTCTTAATCCACATTGAATATCTCTTATAGATGATTTAAAAAAAAGTCTACCAATGAAGGAAAGCAAAGGAGTTCCAAAATATTGATGAATAGCTGGCATTGCACCCTTTGCTATACCTCCTTTAAATCTATTGCCCATTACTAAATCGTATCCTTGTCTTAATTTTTCTAAAAAGGGAGTTAATGAAGAAAAATCATAACTATCATCACTATCACCCATAATTACATATTTACCCTTAGCATTTAAAATACCACAAATTAAAGCAGCTCCATATCCCTTTTCATTTGCATGCACAATTCTTGCCCCTAAGTCAATGGCTATTTTTTGAGAACCATCTTTACTCCCATTGTCAGAAATTAAAATTTCTCCATCCACCTTATTTTTTTTCAACCACTCATTTGCTTTTTTAATACAGGTCCCAATTGTTTCGGCTTCATTTAAACAAGGCATTAATATTGTTAATTCCATGATACTTTATTTTTTGAATTAATCGTATCACTCTGATTTGTCTTCGCAAGCCTGTGCTTTATCGTACATCTTTTTATCAGTAAAATAAAGTGATAGATTTTTATAGATACTAGGTGTTTGCACTGTTGATTTTTCGATACCGTTAACTGAAAAACTAAGTGCCGCCTTGTTAAAACCATAGGTAAAACAATACGTTGCCTTGTTTTGATTTTCAATTGAAAAAGATTGCTTTTGCCACACCCCCTTTATTAAAACCATTAACCCTTTTGATTTTATTTTAGCCATGTTCTCCTCTAAACGATTAGCCGCTGATGAGTCAATGTTTTTGAGTATAGCAGTTTCGTCTATTTGCGGTAATTGAGGATACTTAGTTATTTTTAAATATATAACCGCCAAGCCATCGAAATATACTGGCTTATACCCCGATTTTTCTTTTTGCGTAATAAAATAATACCACCAGTTAGAAGCTTTTACGTAAGGAAAAATAACAATATCTGGATTGTACTCATCTAATAATTTTTTTACCCCGTTCTGCTCGGTAAGGCTTAAAACATATTTATTAAAAAAGTCTTCGGGCAGTACATCCATACGACCATCAATAAAAACTTTTTCATTAAAATGTGCCATTAAATATCCTCCAAAATCAAGATGATTTAATACTTTTCCCTTAAGCTGGCTACTATTTAAGAAAGCCGTTGCTTGCACGGGAAGTTGATCATTATCCTCACTAAAACCAAAGCGGTAAGGAGAGTGTCTAAAGATTGGATATGCGTCGGTAATACTTGTAACGCTAATTAATAACGCAAGAACCATTACGGAAAAGGATAAACGCTTATATAATCTTACGTTTTCTTTAACCTCTACATTTATTGCCACAAATTTATTTGTTGGATTTAATTGGGTGGAAGCGTTTTTTTGTTTACTATTATTTTTATTTCTACTATCAATCCACTCTATTACATACTTTGCAATTAGTGGCAAACTTACCATTAAAAAATAACCATAGTTTTTGTGTGCTAGATATAAAATAATAAGGTATGCTATTAACAAAAGAGAATCGGTAAATTGCTTTTTTCTTAAAGACCGAAATGCAGAAAATATTGAAAGCAAGGCTGCAATGTGCATGATTAAAAGGGGGCTTGTAAAGTATTTTGTACCCATCATACCAATTTCTTTTGCCGTAAAAGGTGATTGTAATTCGGCTAAATACAATTTTACCATGCTATTACCTGACAAAAGCCCAAATTGCAAAAATGGGTACATTAGCCCATTTAAAAAATATGGGTTAATAAGAAAACAAAAAAAGGAGGTAAGAGAAAACCAAAAAAGTGATTTATCAATTTTAACTCTTTCAAAAAAAATACCTCCATTATAAATGGCAATTGTTGCTAACCCCAATATAGAAAGACTGTGTGTATTTACCCATACAAGCATTATCAAGGGTAAAAAATAAAGTGCCTTCTTATTACCATTTGTTTTGTATGATTCTAAAACTAGTAACACCAAGTTTAAAAATAACCAGGATAAAACGTGAGGACGTATTTCAAAGGTTAATGGCTGTATTAGCAACAAGGTTAAAATTGCAAATAGTGCCAAGCTTGTTCTTTTATTTTTGACATTATTAGTTTTGGAAAACCTATACCAAATTAAGGCTATTGATATAGTAATAAGAATTGCATTTACAATAATTAACGTTTTTACATTTATGTTATAAAGCGTATAAACAATTAATTGAAAAATCCACTGAAGATTATAATACTTATTGTCGGCTGAGCCATAATCAAAAGAGTCGGTATAAATAAACTGTTTATTTTCCAACATCCATTGAGCAGATTTTAAATGAAAGCCTAAATCGGGGCTGTAAATTTTTACTAAGCCCATAATAAAAACCATTGCTAACACCATCATTAGCGCTACATGTACTAACCGAAATCTGTTTTTTATACTTTGTGATTGCAAAATTTTTAAGAAAGCAAATTTTTGATGAATGGTATAATATTTCTACCCTATTTTACTATTTTTTGTATTAAAAATTAAAGTTTTATAGTAGCATTAATACTAATAACCCTAGGAGCTATGCTAGAAAGTATGTTAATATCTCTTTCTTTTGAATATTCTTGCTTATTTCTATCGTAATCATTATAGAAAACCAAATCCTGTGCTAGCAAATCTTTTATATTTAATTTTAACTCAATTGCATTCTTCATCAAAAATTTTGTTAATTGAAAATCGATCACCGTTCTTGCTTTTTCATAAATATTTGGAACTTGAATACGACCACCACTACCAACAATTGCTAATCTATCACCAATTCTATTTGCGGAAAGGGTAGATGACAATCCTAACTTTTCATGATTAAAACTTAAACTTGTATTTATAATGTAAGGCGATTGTCCTTGAAGGGGATGATTCTTTAATAAGTCAGCAGGGTTAAAACTTCCAAAACTATCTGTGCGTACATTTGATTTCATATAAGCCCCATTTGCTGATAACGTAAATTTACTTAACAACGCATCCTCATTTTTTATACCGAGTAATGTACTTAAAAGCACTCTGAATTCAGCTTCTATTCCATATACATAACCAGTTGTAGAATTTATATATCCAGCCAGACTGGATGTATTAGGAGCAATAACTAGCTCAATAGGGTTTTTAAATTTTTTGTAGAAAGCAGAGAAAGATAATAATTGAGCTTTACCAGGAAAATACTCGTATCTAAAATCATAATTATTGATTAAAGCTCTTTTTAATTCTGATGTTCCTCTTACAGAAATTCCACTCACATCATCATAAAATAGAAATGGAGCTAATTCTCTATATTCTGGTCGATTAATTGTGGTGGCGTAAGATAATCGAATGTTGGTTTTTGGAGTAAGTGCATACACAAAATTTGCAGAAGGTAAATAATCAGTAACAGTTTGATTAACATTTACTGTATCGTATAAATCAACAAATGCATTCAGCTTTTGGTTAAATTTTTCCATGCGTAAACCGTATATTAATCTAAATTTTTTAAAAAGCCGTTGATCATTCATAACGTATGCATGTGTATTTGTAGAAGAGGCTGAGTAATCAGAACTTGGTAGTGTAGCATTATATAATACAAAGCCCCATTTACCATTTTTTAATTTGCCAAAATGTCCAGGCAAAAAAATCTGATCTTCTGGAAGCCGATCTAATGAATAATCAAAGTCTAGATTTCTTGGTGCAGAAAGAGCAAAAGCCCTACTTATAAAATCTCTTTCTCTAGCCTGATACCCTACCCCAATTTTTATGGAATTTTGTGTGTTTTTCATAAATGTATAGGGCTGGGTAATATCAACTTTTATGCTTTTACTATTTTCATTAGTTTTTGAAGAAAACATAACCCCGTTACCATATGTTTGCAAAGGACTGGTGCTAATTTGAGCTGTTACATCATTTGGGCTTAGAGAAGAATATGTATAAGCAGTACGGGCTTGGTTGGGTATATCTCTTTGTAATTTAGTGTAACCTGCCAACCAATTTATTTTTGTTTTATACTTCCCTACTGTATGCTCACCAGTAAGTTGAGATGTAAATATTTGATTTGAAGTATAGAATCGTACAAGATCTTTTGCAAAATTTACTGTGTCAGAAAAAAAATCATAGTTACCACTACGTATTAGAAGTTTATTATCGGTATTAATACTATAATTGTTTTTCCAAGAAATACTATTACGATTGTTAATTTTAACAGCAATATTACCCAATGCAGAAACTACTACCTCGTCGTTATAGATAGAATCTCTGTACTTTCGTATTTGATTAGGTACATATACTGAATCAAAATCAACAGGTTCAAAACTATTGGCTTGCCCTGTTCTAATTGTATATGTTCTATTGTAATTAACAGAAAAAAGAGCTCCTATGAAATCTTGTTGCTTTCTCTGAATATTAATTCCTTTAGTAAGTTGAAAATTATAATTTGGCCTAGCACTATTTTCACGTTTTATACCCCACTTAAAATTTTTATACAAATTAGCCATTCCCGCTCTTTCAGCAGCAGGTATGTCATTAAATTGAAATGACTGCAAATTAGGTATACTTGATGGTGTAGCCCTTAATCCATCATCAATACCCAACCAATCTGTTTTGCTTTTGTTCTCCGAAAAGTAACGCTCCTTACCTGTTAATAATGTGTTGTACGATGTTCCAAAACTAAAGGTGGTAAAGTTTTTTGCAGGAATTGATTTGGTTGTAATTTCAATTATACCACCAGCAAAATCCCCACTTCTATCTGGAGTTGCAGTTTTATAAATTACTAAATTATCAAGAATAGCTGATGGAAAAATATCGAAAGCAAAAGCCTTTCTATCACTTTCTGTACTGGGCAAAGGAGCTCCATTAATGAAAGCTGCATTATATCTATCATTTAACCCACGTATAACAGCAAATCTATCATCTTGTATACTTGCGCCACTCACCCTTTTTATTACATCACTTGTATATTTGTCTGGTGTTAATTTTATTTGTTGGGCTGTTATTCCATCACTTACGTTTGCACTATTTTTTTGTGCTACTAATAAAGAAGCTACCGTTTCTCCAGCAGCTTTTATTCTTGTTGCTGTTACTATTACAGCATCTGATTTCTTTTGGTCTAAAGAAATACTAATAAAAGTATTATCGTTATTTTTTACAACAATTTCATCTACAATTTTTTCTATATGACCTACATAACTAAATTTAATAGAGTACGTACCTGCCTCTAATTTATTGAATGCAAATTCTCCATTTTGATCAGCCTTTATACTTTTAGATTTTTCTGTAAGCGTTACTGTGGCTCCATCTAAAGCTCTACCAGAACTAGCATTTATTATTTTTCCAGAAATTTTACCTGATTGTGCAAAGATGGTACTTGAAAACACAAAGAGCAATGATGCTAGAAAATATAATTTTCTCATTGAAATTTTTTGTGCAAAATAAACTTAATAATATTTTCTCAGTGTAAAGAAATTGTTACTAATATAAATTTATGCAAAAAATACACCAGTCCTTTTTTGCATCTTCAATATTATTTCTTTATTACTATTTTATACTTGATAACATTAAAATAATGATTAAATAATAGTGCTATAACACAATTAAAACTTATAAATTCTAGTTTTAGGTGATTTAATGTTTTTAATTAAATCACTAAATATTACTGGTAACATTTGTTTATACTATCCTAGATTCTATATTATTTAATGGTGAATACTGTTTAAAATAATTAAAATGAAATTACTAAAGTTTCTTCTTTTGGTTTGTATTGGCACTTCTACTTCCAAAATGACAGTTGGTCAAAACGTATTAATGAATATATTAACTAAAAATTCAGGTCGAATAAAAAAAAATAAGATTACTTTTTTAGAAGTAACTATTTGTAATACAAGTGCAAGTGTTTCTGTTCCAACTTATAAGCTAAAACCGCAATTTAATTTCCCTTCGGAGTTAGTAACTATTTCGGCAAGTGGTCATGTGTTGCCATCTGGTTGGACGATACTTTCTAATACTGGTTCTACCATTAGACTTTCCAACGCAATAGACGAGATTGGTGCAAATGTATGTCGTACTATTTTAATCAGCATCAAAGGAAAATCAGTTGGCGGACCATCTACTATCTCAGGAAATATGTCGTTTTCAAATAGTTTAGCACCTGGTTTAGTTTCGGGCAGCCCTACAAAGGGCGATAATAGCGCTGATAATGCTTCAACTTCTACAATTAATGTTTTAAAATAAAAATTTGTATACGGTTAACTAAATAAAATGAAACTAATTAAATCGACTATTCTACTATTGGTGTGTGTATTTACAGTTTTAAATACAATAGGACAAGCAAATGCATCTCTTAACATTTTAACTTTAAATTCGGGGCAGGTAATTCAAGGGCAAACTGTGGATATACAAGTAACAATAGGAGCAACTGCTGGTACAGGTGGTCAACAAGGGCCTATACCTGCATTTAAAGTAAGAGCACAAATTAGTACGCCCGTTTCATTAGTTAGTTTACTACCTATTGCTCAACAAACAGGGCTTCCCCCCGGCTGGTCTATCACAGTACTTAATACTGTTACTGGTAGCATTACAATTTGTAATAGTACTGACCCCATTCCTGTAAATCAGCAACGTGTAATATTAATAAAAGTTCAGGGCAATAATCTAGGGGGTCCTTCAACAATTAATGGTAACTTATTATTTTCTAATGGTATAGCCTGCGGATCAACGGGAACTTTAGCAGGTGATAATACAGCTGATAATTCTTCACAGTCATCTGTGAAAGTTATACCAGCTCAATCATGCAGTATTGCAGTAACCGCAATGGCATCACCAATTTTGTGTAACGGTGGAACTACTACTATTACTGCAACAACTACTGGTGCAAATGGTGCTGTCGAATTTAGTTTAAATAGTGGAGCTTTTCAAACAAGTAATATTTTTAATAATGTAAATGCATCAGTATCGCCTTACACAGTAATTGCAAGAGAAGTAACTAATAATTCTTGTACAGCAACATCAGCACCTGTTATAATAACTAACCCTCCTATAGTTCCTTTACCAACTGTTTTGGTTACACAACCTTCTTGTACAGTAGCTACAGGTATAGTTACCATTACATCTTCTACAGGTGGGTTAACTTTTAGTTTAGATGGCGACCCTAACTATAATCCCTATACGATACCACTTATAGTAGCTACAGGACCACATACGCTAAGAGCTAAAAATGCAAGCGGATGTATTTCTGCTATTACAAATTTTACGGTTAATGCTCAACCGCTAACGCCTGCGGCTCCTATAATTGGAACTATTACACAACCTACTTGTGCTATATCAACAGGCTCTGTTGTTTTAAATAATTTACCCCCAGGAAATTGGATAATTAATCCTGGAGCTACTGCAGGAAATACAAGTTCTACAACAATAACATCTTTAGCCGCAGGAACATATAATTACACAGTAACAAATTCATCTGGATGTATATCGGCACTATCTGCAAATGTAGTTATTGATCCTGTACCAGGTGCCCCTGCTCCACCTACTGTTAATGTTACTCAACCAACATGTACTGTTGCTACTGCAACAATCAGTATTACCTCTGCAACCGCAGGATTAACTTTTAGTTATAACGGCGGTCCTTATCTACCATATACTGGTCCATATACAAATGTTTTATCTGGCACCTATACACTTACGTTACAAAATGCGGCTAGTTGTATTTCTCCTGTCAATAACGTAATTGTAAATCCTCAGCCACCAACACCTGCTGCACCAACAGTTTCTATAACACAGCCTAATTGTACAGTTGCTACTGGAACAATTATTGTTACTTCAGCCACAATAGGATTAACTTTTAGTTTAAATGGAGCTGCTTATGGTGGATATCCTGCTGGAGGATATCAAAATTTAACGCCTGGTAATTATACTTTAACTGCACAAAATACAAACGGTTGTATTTCGGTGGTAACTAATGTTACCATGAATCCTCAACCTTCTTCACCTACAGCAACAATAACCTCTGGCACAATTGCTTGCTTTAGTGGTAGTACAACATTATCAGTTACAGCTTCTGGAGGAATTCCTCCATATCAGTATAGTCTGAATGGAGCAGCATTTCAATCTTCAAATATTTTTACAGTACAAGCAGGAACATATAATGTAGTTGTAAGAGGTGCGAATCTTTGTGCCACATCGGCAGTTTCTATAAGTGTTGTTCAGCCAACTAATTTAACAGCATCTTCATCTACTAATGTTATTGCATGTAACGGTGGCACAACAACGCTTACTGTTATAGCATCCGGCGGAACAACTCCATACCAATATAGTTTGAATGGAGGTACATTTCAAACATCAAATATATTTACTGTAGGCATAGGAAATCAAACAGTTACTGTAAGAGATGCAAATGGATGTACAAGGCTAGCTAATACTGTATTAGTAACCCAACCATCTGTTTTAAGCGTTACTGCAACTGCACCAAGAATAACTACTTGTGGCGGTACCACACTCATAACGGTAAGGGCTACTGGCGGAAGATTACCCTTTACAGGAGTTGGCACATTTGTAAAAGGACCTGGCATTTGGAGTTATACCGTAACTGATGCAAGTGGCTGCACTGCTACTACTCAAATTGAGATTGAAGCCCCAGGATGTATGAATTTAAGGGTATTTCCTAATCCAGCAAAAAATACAATTACCGTTAACCACTCCGTTGCGGAAGTTGGATCATCTATAATGATATATACTATTACTGGTGCCTTAGTATTAACAAAAACAATTGCACAAAATTCATTTATAACTACTTTAAATGTAAGCAACTTAGCAGCAGGGACATACAGTATTGTTTACCTAAATAGAAATGATAAAAAAGCTGTTCGTTTTGAAAAAATTAATTAAAAAACTTCTTGTATAATAAGTTAAAAACTAATTTTATTAAACCAATTAAAGTAATTGTCTTATTTTTTAAAGGGATTCTCTTTTCGGTCTCAAGTATTTTGGGCAGGCAAATTCATCCTTAAATTTAAAATTTTGTACTTCCGTTTGCTTGGTACGTATATCTAAATCTGTACATTAATTTATCTGGCTGCATACCTACAAATGCAGCATAATCAACTGCTAAAAGTTCCATTTTTACATAAAAATTATCTGCTGTTCTAAAAAAGAACGTTTGCCCTGCTTTTGGGCTAAAGGATCTAGTTATTGGGTTATAATTATACCAACTACCATCTTTAATAGCTTTTTGGGCAGATGAAGTATCATAAGCATAGCCTGTTGTTGGTGCTTCGGTAACTGCTGAGTATAAAGTGTTTTGCAAAATTGCTCCAGCATTGCCTGGCCCATAGGCATTACTATTTAAAATAAATGTGGTAAAGCGTAAACCAAAATCCCATTTTGTACTTGCACTATCTGCATTAGCAACCACAACCCCATTTTTAAAATTAAAAAAAACAAATGGTTTACTTGAGCTAAAGTTTACCGAAAGTGAATCTGTTTTTGTAATAATTGTTATTTGTGGTGTTTCATCTTTTTTACAAGATGTAATTAAGCTACTGCAGGCTACTAAGGCAATTACTGCCATCATTGTTTGTTTCATTTTTCTATTGTATTTGTGAGTGTTTAAATAATTTTTCAAAATTGAAATTGGCTGTAAAAAAATAGTTTCTTCCATTAAGATGTGGTAAACGAAGTATATCCATATGTGCCAACAAATTATCGGCACCAGCTTGTAATTGAATACCCTTATTAATATTTTTAGAGATGGTTAGTCCAGCTAAAAAATAAGGATTGGTATATTCTCTTTCGTCATCTAAAATAGCATTACCATTAATATCTGCATAGCCCGATTTGCCATTATAAATTAGTCGGGTATTTAAAATATACCCTTGGGGTAGTTGAAAAGTAACTTGAGTAGTTGCAGTATGTTTACTTCTGTTAAATAAGCCCCCATATTCGCTTTTTGTGGTATAGCTGCTAACAAACGTAAGAGGGTCTCTTTTTACAATTTGTTTATTTTTAATTTGGGTAATTACATTTTTATCAATTGCTTGTAAATATTGATACCCAACATTTATCGTTATTTTTTTCTGAAGTATGGCTTGTAAAGAAAAAACACCTCCCTGTGTAAATACGTTGTTTATATTTTGATAACTAAAAATTGCTTGCCCGTTGGTTTTAGTAAATGGTAAATTGTAGCGTTCAATTAAATTGGTAATATCATTTCTAAAAAAGCCTGTTGTAATTTTAATATTGTTTAAAAAATTCCATTTTACTTCTGCATTTATTCCCACAGAGGTTTCGGCTAATAAATTGGGTATATTTACATAGGGGTTAATATTTATATTAGCATCAATTTGCCCTTGTTGTTTTAATTGTTGTAATCCATTGGCTAATTCGTTTACACCAAATAAAGTATAACCAACTATTGAGTTAGTAAAAAATAGAAATTGTTGCCTAAAGTCGGGTGCTTTAAAACCCCTACCAATAGAGGCGTTTAGTTGTAGGTTACTATTTATTTTATAAGATGCAGCTAACCTAGGATTAATTTGTTCGTTAAATAAACGATGTTTATCTAATCGAATACCAGCAACTAGGTTATATTTTTTATGTGAAAATTCTTGTTGAGCAAATCCATAAATATTACTCAACTCTTTTTTATTTGCATAGCGGCTACTATTTATGATTTCATAATCTACCCC
>Ga0209550_10002097_pt1 | contig 19189 bp, 15 predicted proteins | sample LauGreSuBDMM15SN_2_FD_187567 | JGI IMG/M metagenome (GOLD analysis project Ga0209550, IMG submission 187567) | Freshwater lake microbial communities from Lake Michigan, USA - Su13.BD.MM15.SN (SPAdes) (version 5) | ecosystem: Environmental > Aquatic > Freshwater > Lake | place: Lake Michigan...
GGCATGAGCGAAAAAGCCGGTCAGTTTACCGATTTACAAGGCTTTTACCATAAAGTGCACCACATCGAATACGTAGATCAAAACCCCATTGGGCGTAGCTCGCGATCGAATCCGGTTACGTACATCAAGGCCTATGATGATATCCGGGATTTATTTGCCAAAGAAAAACGATCCAAACTCAACGGCTTTCTGGCCAAGCATTTCTCCTTTAATGTGGATGGTGGACGCTGCGACAGCTGCAAAGGCGAAGGGGTAATTAACGTTGAAATGGTGTTTATGGCAGACGTGCATTTGCCTTGTGAAACCTGCAACGGCAAACGATTTAAAAAAGAAGTGCTCGAAGTGCAGTTTGAAGGCAAAAACATCGATGCCATATTAACCAGTACGGTCGATGAAGCCATCGCGTTTTTTAGCGCACACAAACAAACCAAGATTGTACAAAAATTGCAACCCTTGCTAGATGTGGGCCTTGGTTATGTGCAATTGGGCCAATCTTCTTCTACACTATCGGGTGGCGAAGCGCAACGCATCAAATTGGCCTCTTTTTTAGTGAAGGGAAACACCAAAGAAAAAGCGCTTTTTGTGTTTGACGAACCCTCTACTGGCTTGCATTTTCACGACATCAACAAACTTAAAGCGTCTTTTGATGCCTTGATAGACAAAGGACATTCAATCATAGTAATTGAACACAACCTAGATTTAATTAAATGTGCCGATTACATAATTGATTTAGGCCCTGTAGGTGGCGAAGAAGGTGGTTATTTATTGGCCACTGGCACACCCGAAGAAGTAGCAAAAAACCCGAAATCAGTTACGGGCAAGTACTTGAAAGATAAATTATAAGCCTATTTTCTTAAAAAGCTTGTGTGCCACCTCGTTGATATCTTCAGAAATCTTGAGCTTGTAGTTGAGTAACCCATACACCAGCGTAATCAAAATAGATTTGAGGGTAATGCTTACAATTGGATGAAAGTCAAAATCCCAAAAATAGAAGGCTAGAAATACGCCAATGATGATGGCAAATGATTTCAAGGTATTGACTGTAAACGGAAATAACTTCATTTTCTTGACCACAAAAACCAATTTGATGGTATTGTAAATAAACACCGAAATCAAGGTGGCCAATGCAGCCCCGTCAATGCCGTATAACGGGATAAAAATCATGTTGAGGCCAATCATCAAAAACACCAACAACAAGCCAAACGATAGCACCCATTTGTAGTATTTGGTGTTCAAAATAATGGCGTTGTTGTTTCCTAAAATCACGTCATAAAACTTAGACAGCCCGATTAAAAAAACCACCAAAATTCCACCCGAATATTCGCCCGGAATCAATTGGTAGAGCATTTTGATGTTCAAAAAAATACCCAACATCACCAAACCGCCTATTACTTGAAGCGTGATGGCGCTTTTTTTATAGAGCACATTCAGTTCTTTGAGTTTATTTTCACTCATCAACTTAGCGGTAATCGGATAAATAATTTGCAACATCGCCCGACTGGGCACCGCAATGACTGTAGCAATAAAAATCGCCACCGAATACAAGGCATTGCTACTGATGTTTTCGTAGGCCGGAATCATCACTTTATCAAAATCCATGAGCAACATCGCGACACTGCCCGACAAAATGATGAACGACGAATAGAACACGATTTCCTTAATGTTGTGCGGAACTTTAAACGAGAGTTTAGGCATGCGCACATACATAGCAAAGATTTTCATGGCGATGAGTTGCAGCAAATAGGCCAAAAACAAGCCATAGATAAACTGATCTTTGGTTATCCAATCCCAATGCACCGCAAACAACAAACATAGTATTACCACACGCACCAATACTTCGCTAATGAAGTTCCCAAACACCGATTGCATGTGCACCTTTACCCAGGCATAAAAAATCTCAAAATAACCCATGCAAATCCCGATAATCGGAATGAGCCACAAAAAGGGCTTCACCTGCGGGTTTTCTTTCAAGATGAAATAGGCAATTTGGTCGTAACCCAAAAACGTAATGGCCGTGATGGGAATAATTAGAAACAGCGGCAAGACCAGCATGAAGTTCATGAACTTTTCCCGTTCGGCTTCGGTTTGGCAACGCGAATAAAAACGAATGAGCGTACTGTGCACACCAAATGCCATGAGCGGCATCATGATGTTGGCAGCCGAAAGTAAAAAAGCGACCATGCCATAATGGGTTTTACCCAAAAAATTAGTGTACAAAAACAAGGCATTCACTGCGCCTATGGCAAACCCAAAATAGGTAACCAGGGTGTTTTTGATTGATTGATTGATGACAATTCCCATAGCCTACTTATAAATTGGTCAACAATTGGGCCAATTGTTTGGTTAAATTCTTGCGGGCATATTTTTCTATTCCATGCGGACTTACTTTCAGGTTTCCAGCTAAATAGTCGGAGTAGCAACTTTGAATATAGGCTTTTACTTCTCTTTTTTGAGCATAATTAAAGAAAGCTCCCGTTTGGGTTTCGGTAATTATCGAAGCAAAATCAGAACCTGCTGGTCCCATGGCTAGAATGGGTCGGCTAGAAACCAGGTATTCAAACAGTTTTCCTGGCAAAATAAGTTTGGTGTCGGGGCTGTCAATTTCAATCAGCAACAATACTTGGGATTCTTTCTGAAACCGAACCGCTTCTTGGTGAGACACATACCCAAAATCGTGCATATAATTGGCCAAGCCATAATGGGCAAGCGCATCTTTTATTTCTTGGCTAGTTGTTCCTATAAAATTGAGTTGCAAATGCTGCGCTAAATCGGGCAGTTCTTGCAGCAATTCGGCCAAGGCTTCCCACAATACAATCGGGTTACGTGCCGATAAAAGCGAACCGATGTGTGCCAAACTGAATTTGGCATCCAACTGCAAACTGGGTTCAGTGGAAATGTCGTAGCCGTTGGTTATCACTTCGATGGGGCGCGTAGTGATTGATTCAAACTCGGTTTTGGTGGTGGCACTCGTTACGATAATGGCATCGGCAGCCTGCAAAACCTGTTGTTCTAAGCGTTTGTGTTTGCGTTGGGCCCAAGGCAATATTTTTAAAGCTTTGTGGTAACCAATAGTAGTCCATGGATCTCGAAAATCGGCCACCCACTTGATGCCCATTTGCTTTTGCAAAGCCAAGCCAATTAAGTGCAAACTGTGCGGGGGTCCTGTAGTAATGATCGTATCAATCGTGTTGAATTGACAATACTCTCGTAGATACGTGACCGATGGTTTCACCCAAAACACGCGGGCATCGGGTATAAATAGGTTGCCCCGAACAAACAGGGCTATTTTTTCTATAAAAGATTGTTTTTTGTATGATGGAATAATCCCGGCACTGATGTTGTTGATTTTCTTTTTCGAAAAAAACGAAGCCAAGCCGTAGGGTTCCAAAATGGGTTGTTTGAGCAGGGTTAACTGATCTGAAACTTCGGCCAAGAGTCCTTCATCGACAATGGGATAGGTCGGGTTTTGCGGCACATAGACAATAGGTTCAAACTGAAAGTCGGGTAAGTATTTTACGAATTTCAACCAACGTTGCACGCCTGGGCCGCCCGCCGGTGGAAAATAATACGAAACGATCAGGACTTTTTTCATCTAGTGTTCCTTGGGTTCAACAGGGCTAAACCAACTTTTTCGTCGTTCGACGTACAAGCCCAATGCGATTAGCAGCAACATACCTCCCGAACTATACAAAGCAATGGTACTTCCTTTTTGCACCACTTCGGGCTCAAATTTAAAGTCGATGCGGTGCGTACCAGCTGGAATTTCTAGCGCACGCAACACATAATCTACGCGAATGTGTGGTGTTTTCTTGCCATCAATGTAGGCATTCCAACCGTCGGCGTAATACATTTCAGAAAATACAGCCAATCCATTCTGTGTATTTGTTGATTGGTAGCGAATGGCATTTGGCTTATAATCAACCGCTTGAAGAGTAGCCGTGCTGTCTTTAGCAAATTTAACTGCCTGTAACGCCTTTCCAAATTCGGTTTTGTTGACTACAGCTACTTCTTTGGAATTAAAATTGGTAAGGGCTTTCATCTCGGCATCGGCAGTATTTACCCATTTTACCGACGAAACAAACCAAGCATTGCCATTCACGTCCGGATTTTGCAAAGGCAGATCGTTGCCCTTCTCGTCTGTTTGAATGAGGTATTTCACGTTGAGCATATTCAAAATCTCCAAGTTGTTTTTGGCAATTTGGTAATCAAATAATTGTTGCATGCGACGGGGTTTGGCAGCATGGTAACCTCCAATGGAATGGTGAAAATAAGAAGCGCGGGAACTTGACATATTTCCACTCACTTCAAACACGCGATACTGCGAAGTGTCTTGCAAAATTTGGGCATCAGCCGGAGTTTCTTGAAAAGGCATTTCTACTTCGCGGGCAGCCAAGAAATCGTCACTGCTCACGTAGTTTTTGGCGATAAAAAACAAATCGGCCACCACCAAAAATCCTACAGCTAGCACAGCGGTTTGCGAAGCCATTTTATTTTTCAAGTAAAACCAAAGCACTGCAGCCGCAGCGGCAATAAAGGTAAACGAACGCAACAAATCGGCTTTGAACAAGCTTCGTCTATCGGCCTTTAGTGCATTCATGAATTCTGGGCCGTAATTTTTGGCATACATGTCGTCGGCTCCGCCGGAGTAGGAAAAGAAACTTTTACCGATAAACAAAAGCGTAAGCAATCCCAAGCCGGTAGCTGCTGCATAGAGCAATCCTTTTTGCTGTTTGTCTTTATCGGCCATAAAAAAGGCTTGCAAGCCCATAATGGCTAGCGCAGGCAAGGCCAATTCGAGCAACACTTGTATCGATGAAACCGCACGGAATTTGTTGTACAAGGGCAAATTATCGATGCAAAAATTGGTCAAGGCTGGAAAGTTTTTGCCCCATGATAAAAACAACGACATTAGTATTCCGGCCAAAAAGGCGTATTTTATTTTGCGTTTATCTACAAATAAGGCCAACAACGCCAAGAAAAAAACCACCGCACCAATATAAGCCGGAGCAGCCACAATGGGTTGATCGCCCCAATACAAGGGCAAACTGTTGGCAAAATCGGCAGCTTGGGTTTCGGGAACGCCTTGCCCGATTACGTAATCGTAGGTTTTGCTGTCACGTCCCAATTTTTCGGAATTTGATCCGCCAAATATGCGAGGGGAAATGAGGTTAAAACTCTCGGCCACCCCATAGCTGTATTCGGTAATGTAGGTATAGTCAAGCGGATTATTGTTGGGCGCTTTTTTGCCTGCAGATGTGAACGTCAACTCACTTTTTCCGCGGGTTGAGTAATTAGCATATTCGGCAGTGGCCAATAAATTGGTGGCATTAGCTCCAATGGCAAACACAACAGCAACTACAAAAACGCCCAGGGATATAAATAGCGGTTTGTAGTTTTGCTCCCGAAAATATTTTACTACAAAATAAACCGTAAAGACCAGCAACAACAAGATGAAGTAGTAGGTCATCTGAAAGTGATTGGCATTGATCTCCAAGGCGGCGGCCAACATGGTGAGGATTCCACCCACAATATAACGCTGGCGCAACACCAATAAAAAACCAGCCAATAATAGAGGCATGTAGGCAATGGCATGGGCTTTGGCGTTATGGCCAACGCCTAAAATTACGATCAAATAGGTAGATAAACCAAAGGCAAGTGCCCCAATAAACGCTTTGAGTGGATCTATTTTTAAGACCAACAACAAGACATAAAACCCTATGAAATACAAGAACATATAATCGGCGGGACGCGGCAAAAAGCGCAAGAGATGATCTACTTGGCTGATGTATTCGTGCGGGTAATTGGCCCCCAATTGGTAGGTGGGCATGCCGCCAAATGCCGAATTGGTCCAATAGAGTTCGGCATTATTCGCTTTTTTGAAATCTATTTGTTCCTTAGCCATGCCGGTGTATTGCACGATATCAGATTGGAATATTTTTTTGCCTTGCAAAACGGGATAAAAATAAAGTACTGCAAAACAAACAAAGCCCACTAGGGCCAATAGATGCGGATAAAACGATTTAAGTTGTTTCATAAATAAAGAAATCTGCGGTATAGTAAGGCTCAAAAATAGGGAAAATATAGCTGGAAATAGGCGTAAAAAAAAGGTCCTTAGTCAACCTCTTCAAAATCGATGTATTCGCCAACTTTTTGGGTAGATTTGGGGGTGGATTTTTCTTCCGATTTAGGCGCCGAATTGGGTGGTGTTTGCTGATAGGCAGACTGTTGGTTGCGCATGTTCTCACTGGCTTTTTCGACTACTTTTTTTAGAATTACAGGTAAAAAGAGGCGTGCTAAAAACTTGAATGCATAATAAAACACAATGATATACATTAAGGTGCGCAATAAACCGTTGAAAGAAGCCGTATCCATGTAGAAAATTTTTCCAAAATTACTAAATCACTTTGGGAATCTTTCTAAAATAAATGATAAAAAACACTACTTTTGAAAGGCTTTTTTTAGAACCCTAATTTGCTCGTTGTTATGGTAATTTCCAATCGTTTTTTGTTGCTCATTTTACTTATTTATTCGGCTTCATGGGCACAATTTACCGACGTCATCAACTCAAACAGACCGGGGCAATCGATGGCGGCGTTTTCTGTAGGAAAAACCATTATTCAAACCGAAATGGGACTGGATATGGGACGTGAAACCTACTCCAAAAAAGACTATAAAGTAGCCAGCCAAGGTGGAGAAATTGCGCTGCGTTACGGAGCCATTTTTGAACAACTGGAATTTTATGGCAGTATAAACTACCAAAAGGAAACCTACACCGACTTAATAACCAACCTAGATAAAAAAAGCAGCAGCATCCAAATCGCGCAAGTGGGTGCCAAATTTATGGTCTACGACCCCATGATGAATTATGAAGAAAAAATAAATAAATACAGCTGGAAGGCCAACCACAAATTCAATTGGCGCCAATTTATTCCGGCCATTGCTCTATATGGCGGCTTGACAATCAATAACGACGCCAATTTTAAAAGGCCCTATACTGTGCCCCAAAAAAACATCACCGGACTAAAGGGCATGCTGCTCACGCAAAATCAATTTGGTCGATTTGCCTTGATTACCAATTTTGGCATTTCCAATTACGGCCTTGCCAACTATGAATCTGTAGATTATGTGGTGAGTTTAACCCGAGGCATAAATGACCGCTGGTCTATTCTACTCGAAAACCAAGGCTTCAACAGCAAAGTTTACCGCAACACCTTGTTTCGTGCCGGTGGTGCCTGTTTATTGGTCGAGAATTTACAAGTTGATGCCGCCCTAGCGAGTAGCGTAACCAACGAACCGGGACAGGTGATTGCCAATCTGGGCTTTTCCTGGCGATTTGACGCCAATTACAGCGAAGTGATGCTGCGCATTCCCAAAGAAAAAAAGAACGGAAAAGGCGGAAAAGACAGCACGAACAAAAAAGACAAAAAAGACGACTCCAAGACCAAAGTGCGCACAGAAGGCTTTGACAACAGTTCGCGTAAAACCAAGTAGCCCATGATTAGCATTCGCGAAGCCAAAACCAAAAAAGAACTGAAGCAATTTATCTTGTTTTCGTTTGATTTGTATAAAGACAATCCCAATTGGATTCCGCCCCTAATTCAGGACGAACTAGTCACCTTTGACAAAACCCAAAACCCGGTTTTTGAAAACGCTGAAGCCTATTTTTATTGCGCGTATAAAGACGAAAAAATGGTGGGCAAAGTGGCTGCAATCATCAATTGGACCGAGGTAAATGACTTGGGCAAAAAGAAAGTCCGTTTCGGTTGGTTTGATGTAATTGATGACATCGAAGTGACCAAAGCCCTACTCGAAAAAGTATACGAACTAGGCAAAAAGCACAACCTAGAAGAAGTGGAAGGTCCGATGGGATTTTCGAACATGGATAAAGTAGGCTTGCTCACCGAAGGCTTTGAGCACATAGGCACCATGATTACGTGGTACAACAACCCGTATTATGTAACGCATTTTGAACAATTGGGATATGTCAAGGAAAAGCAATTTTTAGAAAGTGTATTTCCTTTTGCAAACGTGAAACTAGAAGTATTTGAGCGCACCTCCGACTTTATTTGCAAACGCTACCAACTCCGGGTCGTGAATTGCAAATCGACCAAAGAAGTCCTGAAATATGCCGACCAAATGTTTGATTTGTTTAACGAATGTTACGCCAAATTGTCTTCGTTTGTGCCGATTTCAGCTGCCCAAAAAGAGTTTTTCAAGAAAAAATACATGGGCATGATCAACCCCGAATTCATCAATTTTGTATTTGATGCCAACGACAAAATGATCGCCTTCAGTATCATTATGCCTTCACTTACGGAAGCGCTCAAAAAGGCAAACGGACGCTTATTTCCGTTTGGCTGGTACCATTTGTGGCGGGCCAAAACCAAAACCAATTCCATCTTGTTCTACCTGATTGGCATTCATCCCGATTACCAAAACAAAGGTGTTACGGCTCCGATGTTTATCGAATACTTCAATGCCTTCAAACGATTTGGAATTGAAACCTGCATTCGTACACCCGAACTCGACGAGAACAACGCCATTCACAATTTATGGAAGACCTTTGATCCGGTGATTCATAAAAGGAGATGTACGTATATAAAAAAACTGTAGGTTTTTTTTAGTTTCAGGTTTTATTGCTCGGCTGAAGCCTCACAATTTGTTTCAAGTTTCAGGTTGTAATAGTATTCTAAAAACAATAACGAATACAGTAAATAGTATACTAAATTTTTCTAAGAACGAACTTGAAACTTAAAACTTGAAACCTGAAACTAAAAACTAAAAACTACGAAACATCCACCGTAGTCTGAGCAGCAATAGTTTTATAGGTGCCATTCACTAATTTTTCGCGAATGGCTTCAAAGGCAGACAATGTTTCGTCGATATCGGCCAAGGTGTGGGAAGCCGTTGGAATCATGCGCAACAAGATAATTCCTTTTGGAATAACTGGATAGACCACAATAGAAAGGAAGATACCGTAATTTTCGCGCAAGTCATTTACCATAATCATCGCTTCGGGAATGGATCCTTCTAGGTATACCGGCGTAATACAGGTATTGGTGTCACCAATATTAAACCCACGACTGGTTAATCCGTGTTGAAGGGCGTGCACGTTTACCCATAATTTGTCTTTGATTTCTGATGATTTACGCAACAACTCCAAACGCTTCAATGATCCTATCGTTTGGATCATCGGCAAGGCTTTGGCAAACATCTGCGAACGCAAATTGTATTTCAAGTAATCAATAATGTCTTTGTCAGCGGCAACAAAAGCGCCAATATTTGCCATCGATTTGGCAAAAGTCGAGAAATACACATCAATTCCGTCTTGGCAACCTTGCTCCTCACCTGCTCCAGCTCCTGTTTTTCCTAAGGTTCCAAATCCGTGCGCATCGTCAACCAATAAACGGAAATTGTATTTTTTCTTCATTTCAACAACTTCCTTCAATTTGCCTTGTTGGCCACGCATGCCAAAAACACCTTCGGTGATAAACAAAATACCTCCGCCCGTAGTTTCGGCTAATTTTGTGGCACGCTGTAGATTTTTTTCCATACTCTCCACATCGTTGTGTCGGTAGGTAAATCGTTTGCCACTGTGCAAGCGCACGCCGTCAATAATGCAAGCATGAGCATCCACATCATACACAATCACATCATTTCGCGTAACCAAAGCGTCGATGGTTGATAAAATACCTTGGTACCCAAAATTCAGCAAATAGGCTGATTCTTTGCTCACAAATGCAGCCAATTCTTGCTCCAATTGTTCGTGGTATTGGGTGTGTCCACTCATCATGCGCGCACCCATCGGGTAGGCTGCCCCGTATTGTATTGCCGCATCGGTATCGGCTTGGCGTACTTCGGGATGATTGGCTAAGCCCAAGTAATCATTTAAACTCCAGTTCAATATAGTTTTGCCTTGAAATTGCATTCTCGGCCCTAATTCTCCTTCTAATTTGGGAAATACAAAATAGCCCTCAGCTTGAGAAGCCCATTTTCCTAGTGGTCCTTTGTTGTTCTGGATGCGTTCAAATAAATCTTTTACCATGGCGAATGTTGTGAATAATAGCGTTGTAATCCTTGAATTTAGGCGCAAAAATAGGGCTAAAAAAGCAAAGCAAAAAAACTTTGACTAAATAAATATTCACAATTAAATCGACTCAATTGTTGGCATCTAAATTGAGCTTCTATCTTTGCAAACAAAATTCACAACAGATGAAAATTGTATTTGCTTCTAACAATCCAAACAAACTAAAAGAAATTCAACTGCTTCTTCCTACCACGATAGAATTGGTGAGTTTGGCCGATATTGGTTGCACAGAAGATATCCCCGAAACCGCCGAAACCATAGAAGGAAACGCGATTTTAAAAGCCGATTACGTGACCAACAACTATGGTCTCAATTGCTTTGCCGACGACACCGGATTGGAAATCACAGCCCTGAATGGCGAGCCTGGCGTATACTCGGCGCGGTATGCCGGCGAACAAAAAAGTGCCGATGATAATATGCAAAAAGTGTTGCAAAAATTGGCCGATGCAACTAATCGTGCGGCGCAATTTAAAACGGTAATTGCCTTGAATATAGAAGGGCAACAGCACTTATTTACAGGGATTGTAAAAGGAGAAATTATACAAGAAAAAAAAGGAAGCAACGGATTTGGCTATGATCCAATTTTTCAAGCAGATGGCCATGAAAAAACCTTCGCCGAACTCACGCCTATAGAAAAAGCTAGCTGCAGTCATCGCGGAATAGCGGTGCAGCAACTTATAAAGTTCTTAACAACGCAATAAACGCTATTTTCTCTTTCAAAAGTGGCTTGACAGCGGTATACAAATTCTATCTCAATTCTAACTTATATCTAAATTACTGATTTTCAATTAGTAACAAATTAGATTATCTCACTTATTAGCCCTACTTTTGCCCCAAATTTTAAAAACAAAGAATGAACAAATTTGAACAATTAGGTCTGAATGAGTCGCTACTGCTGGCGATCAAAGATCTAGGATTTGAGAATCCGTCAGAAGTGCAAGAAAAAGCGATTCCAATACTATTGGAAAAAGACACTGATTTAGTTGCTTTAGCACAAACAGGAACAGGGAAAACGGCAGCATTTGGCTTTCCGCTGATTCAAAAAATTGATGCTGAAAACAGAAGTACGCAAGCCTTAATTTTATCTCCAACCCGTGAATTGTGTTTGCAAATCACCAACGAGATTAAACAATACTCCAAATACGTAAACGGATTGCACACGGTGGCAATCTATGGCGGGGCCAGTATTACCGATCAAGCGCGTGACATTAAACGCGGTGCACAAATCATTGTAGCTACTCCTGGTAGAATGCAAGACATGATCAATCGAGGATTGGTCAACATTAAAAACATCAATTACTGTATTTTGGACGAGGCCGATGAAATGCTAAACATGGGCTTCTACGAAGACATCGTTTCTATTTTATCAGATACCCCAGACGACAAAAGCACTTGGTTATTTTCGGCAACCATGCCGGCTGAAGTAGCGCGTATTGCGAAGAAATTCATGCACGAGCCAGCCGAAGTTACTGTAGGTACCAAAAACTCAGGATCGGCAACCGTATCTCACGAATTTTACTGTGTAAATGCCCGTGATCGTTACGAAGCGTTAAAACGCTTGGCCGATGCCAATCCCGATATTTTCTCGGTGGTATTTTGCCGCACCAAACGTGACACCCAAGCGGTGGCAGAAAAATTGATTGAAGATGGATACAGCGCTGCAGCTTTGCACGGCGATTTATCTCAAGCGCAACGCGATGGTGTAATGAAGTCGTTTCGTGGACGCCAAATTCAAATGTTGGTTGCCACTGATGTAGCTGCCCGTGGAATTGACGTAGAAAACATCACACACGTAGTAAATTACCAATTGCCCGACGAAATTGAAACCTACACCCACCGTTCAGGTCGAACAGGACGTGCAGGTAAATTAGGGACATCTATCGTAATCATCACCAAAAGTGAATTGCGTAAAATTTCGTCTATTGAGCGCATCATCAAACAAAAATTTGAAGAAAAAACAATCCCAAGTGGAATTGAAATCTGCGAAATTCAGTTGTTGCATTTGGCCAATAAAATCAAAGACACCGAAGTCGATCACGAAATTGACAACTACTTGCCTGCCATCAACGACGTGTTGGACGGATTGAGCAAAGAAGAGTTAATCAAGAAAATGGTGTCTGTAGAGTTTAACCGATTTATCGCCTACTACAAAAAGAAACGCGATTTATCAGGCGAAAAAGGCGATCGTCCAGAAAGAGGATCCGAGCCAAGAGAAATTCGCGCGGGAGATCCGGTGCGTTATTTTGTAAATATTGGTTCACGCGACGATTTTGATTGGATGCAATTGAAAGATTTCTTGAAAGAAACCTTAGACTTGGGTCGTGATGACGTATTTAAAGTAGACGTAAAAGAAGGGTTCTCTTTCTTTAATACTGATGGCGAACACACCGATAAAGTAATGAGTATTTTGAATGGCTTTAGCTTAAACGGACGTCGCATCAACGTAGAAATATCCAAAAACGAAGGCGGCGGCGGAAGCAGTAGCGGACGAAGAGACCACAACGGAAGAAGTTCTGTTGGTGGATTTGGCGGCGGCAGAAGCAGCGGCGGCGGTGGATTTGGACGTGAACGCAGCAGTGCACCTCGTGCTGGTGGCAGCGGTTTTGGACCAAAAAAAGAAAGTGGATTTGGCGGACGCAGCGAAAGCCGTAGCGGCGGATTCGGATCGGATCGTCCTGCACGACGTTCGGATGCTCCCAAGCCAGAAGGATTCAGCTCTAGAGCACCAAGAAGATCGGAATCATTTGGCGACAGCCCTCGTCCGAAACGCCCTAGAAAAGACTAACTTTGGTTTGTTAATTTTCTACTAATTATAGCTTAGGCTACCCAATATCTTAGTTCGTTTTAGTACTTTTAGGCCTTCTAAAAAACAAAACATGCGGTATTGGGTAGTCTTTTTTTTTATGTGTTTTTCAGCCGTTCTAACAGCGCAAGAAATTGACACTCCCAAAAAAGTTTCGGGGATTATCCTCAACGATAACAACAAAACACCCATTGAGAATGTCAATGTGATCAACCTCAATAAAGTGTTAGGTACCGTAACCAATGCCAAAGGCTATTTTGAATTGGACGTTTCTGCCAATGACACCTTACACATTTCCTATATTGGGTTTCAATCGATCAAAATTCGAGTCACCAACGACTGGATCAAAAGCGGTAAAACCAATATTCAACTCACGGAAAAAGCGATTGCGCTTGAAGAAGTAAACATCATGCCCTATTACCTCACGGGCTATTTGGAGGTAGACACCAAACTCATTCCTACAGCCGAAAATTACCGCTACAGCATTTCGGGTTTGCAACAAGGCTACGAAGCTGGCGAAAGTTCTCCCAATGCCCTTGGACGCGTGCTCGGTTCCATTTTTAATCCGGCCGATATGCTCTACAATTTCTTCGGAAAAAAATCGGTAGAATTGAAGCGATTAAAAAAGATGAAAAAAGACGACACCGTGCGCAATCTCTTGGAATCTAAATTTGATCGAGAAACTTTAGCCGTTTTATTGGGCGTCGACAAAAAAGAAATTGCCGAAATTATGCAGCGTTGCAACTATTCGGAAGCGTTTATTAAAACCGCCAATGATTTGCAAATCATGGATGCCATTAGCGAATGCTACGAAGAATACAAGATCCTCAAAAAGAAATAATTAGCCCTTTCGTTCGGCAAAATACCGCGCCTCAATTCGCTTGATGTCTTTGATGGTATTGCGAGACCAATCGATCCGTTTTTGTAAAATTTCATTTTCCGTCAATTGCCAATTCAAGTCAGATTGATGCAAACGGCTCATGAGGTTTTGAATGATAATCGCCGCCGAAACCGAAATATTTAAACTCTCGGTAAAACCCTGCATCGGAATTTTCAGAAAACCATCAGCCTGATCCAATACTTCTTGTGACAAGCCATCGCGCTCGGTTCCAAAAAACAAAGCGGCCGGCTGTGTAATATCAAAATCATCCAACACACAGTCATTTTCGTGCGGCGTCGTGGCAATGATCCGGTATTTTTTGGCTTTCAAATCCTGAATGCATGCGGCAATAGATTCGAAGCGATTGACATCGACCCATTTTTGGGCACCCATGGCAATTTCTTTGTCGATGCTTTTTCCAAATTTCTCCTCGACCACATTCAATTGTTGAATCCCAAATACCTCACAACTGCGCATGACGGCACTGGTGTTGTGCAACTGAAAAACATCTTCAATCGCCACCGTAAAATGATTGGTACGTTGGGACAACACCTTGAGAAACTTCTCTTTTCGGGCATCGGTGAGGAATTCTTCTAAATAGGCCAAGTAGTCGAGATCAGGCATAGATTGTTTAATTTTGGTAAAAATACAAAAAGCCCCTCCCGAATTATGAAAAAAAATATTGTGGTATTGAGTGGCGCCGGGATGTCGGCCGAGAGCGGGATTTCGACCTTTAGGGACAAAAATGGCTTGTGGGAAAATCACGACATCATGGAGGTGGCCTCGCCCGAAGGTTGGCGTAAAAATCCCCAGTTGGTCTTGGAATTCTACAACCAACGCAGGCGTCAATTGCGACAGGTGGATCCCAACGAAGGCCATTTACTTTTAGCCAAATTAGAGTCGCAATACCATATTGAAATCGTGACCCAAAACGTAGACAATTTGCACGAACGGGCCGGAAGTACTCGCGTGTTGCATTTGCATGGCGAATTAACCAAAGTACGATCAGTAGCCGATGAACATACCCTTTACGAACAGTTCGATGATTTGCAGTGGGGCGACACCGATGCCCATGGAAATCAGTTGCGCCCGCATATTGTGTGGTTTGGCGAAGAAGTTCCCGCACTCGAAGAAGCCATCGTGCTCACCCAACAAGCCGATTTACTTTTGGTGATAGGCACTTCGCTGCAAGTGTATCCGGCGGCTAGTTTGCTGCATTATGCCCCCGCCACCGCTCCATTGGTTTATATCGATTTGAATCCGGCGAGTTTGTACAGCATTCCCAATCCCACCACCGTGATTGCCAAAACAGCTGGCGAAGGACTCTACGATTTTCTCGAATTAGTACACCACCTTATGGGAAAGTAAGAGCTATTTTTTAGTTGGTTTGCCTTTTATAAACCTCAGCAATGTCTTATATTTGCGCCTTATTTTCAACACACTACACCATGGCTACACTACACGAATTGAATGCCGTTTCTCCCATAGACGGAAGATACAGAAGCAAAACCGAATCGCTTTCGGCCTATTTCTCAGAAGAAGCCTTAATTCGCTACCGCGTGTTGGTAGAAATTGAATATTTCATTGCCTTGTGCGAATTGCCTTTGCCGCAATTAAGTAAAGTAAATCCAAGTGTATTTTCAGCTTTGCGCAGCTTGTATGAGAATTTTTCTACCGCCGATGCACAAGCCATCAAAGACATTGAGCATACCACCAACCACGATGTAAAAGCTGTGGAATACTTCATCAAACAAGCCTTTGATCGGTTGGACTTGGCTCCCTATAAAGAATTCATCCACTTCGGATTGACTTCGCAAGACATCAACAATACCGCAATTCCGTTATCAACCAAAGAAGCGTTTCACAACGTCTATTTGAAATCTTTGATCGCGGTAGTGGCCAAACTCAAAGAAATGAGCGTGGCTTGGGCTGAGATTCCGATGTTGGCACGCACCCACGGACAACCCGCCTCACCTACGCGTTTGGGTAAAGAAATAGGCGTGTTTGTGGAGCGATTGGAAGAGCAACTGCGTTTGTTGTTTTCGATCCCATTTGCCGCAAAATTTGGGGGAGCAACCGGAAATTATAACGCCCATCATGTGGCCTACCCACAGATCGATTGGCGCAAATTTGGAACCGACTTCGTGAGTGATACGTTGGGCTTGCACCACTCGTTTCCCACCACACAAATAGAACATTACGATCATTTTGCCGCCTTTTTTGATGCCCTAAAACGCATCAATACCATCTTGATTGATTTAGATCGCGACATCTGGACCTATGTTTCGATAGATTACTTTAAGCAAAAAATAAAAGCGGGCGAAATTGGCTCCTCGGCTATGCCACACAAAGTAAACCCGATTGATTTTGAAAATTCGGAAGGAAATTTAGGCATGGCAAATGCCTTATTTGAGCATTTATCAGCCAAATTACCCATCTCCCGTTTGCAACGCGATTTAACCGACAGCACGGTGTTGCGCAACATTGGTGTGCCGTTTGGCCATACCCTTATTGCACTCGAAGCTACTTTGAAAGGCTTAAATAAATTGGTGTTAAACGAAGAAAAATTAGCCAGCGAATTGGAAAACAATTGGGCGGTAGTTGCCGAAGCCATACAAACCATTTTACGTCGCGAAGGCTACCCAAATCCGTATGAAGCCTTGAAAGATTTAACCCGCACACACGGTGTAATCAACCAAGCGGCTATTCAAGAATTCATCCAAACTTTAGCTGTTTCTGAGGAAATTAAAGAAGAATTACTCGCGATAAGCCCGAGTAATTATGTGGGGATTTAAAACTTTTGTCGGTTTAGATAATTGAAAGATTGAAAAATTTAAAGATTTAAAGATTTCGTCTAGAAGTCATAGTTTTTTCCTGAAGATTTGGAATTTCTTATCGACTGTTCTCAATATATTCGGAAAACTTCCCACTTCCATCTTCCAACTCCCAACTTCCAACTCCCCACTTCCCACTTACCTCGAATAATTCGGTGCTTCTTTCGTAATCGTCACATTGTGCGGATGACTTTCGGTTATTCCACTGGCGGTGATGCGCACAAAACGACCGGTTTCTTGAAGTGTCGGAATATCTTTGGCACCGCAATAGCCCATTCCGGCACGAAGGCCGCCAATGAATTGTTGCATGCTTTCGTTTAATTCGCCTTTATACGGCACTCGGCCTACAATTCCTTCTGGAACTAATTTTTTCACATCGTCTTCCACATCTTGGAAATAGCGGTCTTTTGATCCTTCTTGCATGGCTTCAACCGAACCCATTCCGCGGTAGGATTTAAATTTACGTCCTTCAAATATGATGGTTTCACCAGGAGATTCTTTGGTTCCGGCTAATAAGGAGCCCAACATCACACAATCGGCACCGGCTGCAATCGCTTTGGGAATATCTCCTGTATAGCGAATTCCACCATCGGCAATTACCGGAACGCCACTGCCTTTCAGGGCGGCAGCTACTTCTAATACGGCTGAAAATTGAGGAAATCCAACACCGGCTACAATGCGCGTGGTGCAAATAGAACCGGGACCAATGCCCACTTTTACGCCATCGGCACCGTGCTCGGCCAAATACAAAGCGGCTTCGGGTGTGGCAATATTTCCGACAATTACATCGATACTCGGGAATTGTGCTTTAACTAATTTTAATACGTTCACTACGCCTTCGGTATGTCCGTGGGCTGTATCGATAATTACGGCATCCACGCCAGCTTGCACTAAAGCGGCAGCACGATCTAAGGCATCAGCCGTTACGCCAATGGCAGCAGCCACACGCAATCGACCAAACGTATCTTTGTTGGCGATGGGTTTTTGGGTCAATTTGGTGATATCTCGAAATGTAATCAAGCCAACTAGTTTATAGTTTTGGTCGACTACGGGTAATTTTTCGATTTTATTTTCTTGCAAAATTCCTTCAGCCTCTTGCAAGGTAGTGCCCACGGCTGCAGTCACTAAATTTTTGGATGTCATGACCTCGGTAATCGAACGACTATTTATTTTTTCGAAACGCAAATCGCGGTTGGTGGTGATTCCTTTTAAAATACCGTGGTCGTCCACAACAGGAATTCCGCCTATGCCGTGCTCTTTCATGAGTAATTTGGCATCGCCTACGGTAGCTGTGAGCGGCATAGTAACCGGATCGATAATCATGCCACTTTCTGCGCGCTTCACTTTGCGTACTTTGGCAGCTTGTTGCTCGATACTCATGTTTTTGTGTAACACGCCTATTCCGCCTTCTTGTGCCATAGCAATAGCCATCGCGCTTTCGGTAACGGTATCCATCGCTGCAGATACAACGGGTACATTGAGTGTAATATTTTTAGAAAATCGAGATTGGATGTGCACTTCGCGGGGAAGCACATTGGAATAATTGGGAACTAAAAGGACGTCATCGTATGTTAATCCTTCGCCGATAATTTTCGTGTGGTGTGCGTTCATTGCAATTTGAAGATGTAGTTAAATTGCGTGCAAATATAGAGGATTTAATTTAGAAAAAACGAGAAATCCCATATAGAAAAATGAATTTTAATGGTATACTTTAAAAATCTTGGTCGCCTCGTTGTAGGCACTTTCAAAACTCATGGGGCTGGTGCCTGTTGGTTCTTTTTGGGTGGTGAAGTAGGACAATAATTTCTCGGTGGGCATGTTGCCTGTGAGTTCATCTTTGGCCATGGGGCATCCGCCAAAACCTTGTATGGCGCCATCAAATCTCCTGCATCCGGCAGCATAAGCGGCATCTACTTTTTCAAACCACTTGACGGGGGTGGTATGCAAATGGGCGCCAAACTCAATGTTGGGGTATTGGGGAATTAAATGGGAAAACAAATAGGAAATCACCTCGGGCGTAGAGCTGCCAATGGTATCTGATAAGGACAAAATAGTCACGCCCATTTGGGCCAAGCGTTCGGTCCATTCGGCCACGATTTCTACGTTCCAAGGATCGCCATACGGATTGCCAAACCCCATGGACAAATAGGCCACCACTTCTTTGTTGTGCGCCTGTGCAATGTCAAGGATTTCCTGCAAACTCAGTAAGGACTCGGCAATGGTCTTGTGGGTGTTACGCATTTGGAAGTTCTCTGAAATCGAAAAGGGAAAGCCCAAATAGCTAATCTCCGAAAACTGAGCAGCGGCTTGCGCGCCTTGCGTATTGGCAATGATGGCCAACAATTTACTTTGGGTTTGCGACAAATCTAATTGCGCCAAAACCTGGGCCGTGTCTTGCATTTGCGGAATGGCCTTGGCCGATACAAAGCTCCCAAAATCGATGGTATCAAAACCTACCCGCAACAGCGACTGCAGGTAATCAACCTTGCACTGGGTGGGAATAAACTCCTTAATGCCTTGCATGGCGTCGCGGGGACATTCAATGATTTTGATGGGATTCACAGACACGATTTATGGGCTAAGAT
>Ga0209550_10002098_pt1 | contig 19188 bp, 15 predicted proteins | sample LauGreSuBDMM15SN_2_FD_187567 | JGI IMG/M metagenome (GOLD analysis project Ga0209550, IMG submission 187567) | Freshwater lake microbial communities from Lake Michigan, USA - Su13.BD.MM15.SN (SPAdes) (version 5) | ecosystem: Environmental > Aquatic > Freshwater > Lake | place: Lake Michigan...
CTTCGGTGTTACAGAAGCTGAAATAGAGGTTATAAATGATAGAATCAAAGAAGTAGTTGAAGAATGTGTTCGATTTGCAGAAGAAAGTCCTTGGCCAAATGATGATGAATTGCTAAAGGATGTTTACCAGCAAACAGATTATCCGTTCATCTTAGATTAATTTTTAACCCATTTAGATTTCTCACCAAAAAAACAACAGCCATGTCAGAACAAGAAACTATAACAAAAGCCATAGGATTCTGGGAAAAAAACAACAAAAAAATAGTAACAATAATTGGAGTTTTAATCATTGTAGTAGGTGGATATGTTGCCTATACCAATTTAGTCCAAATTCCAAACGAGAAAAAGGCTTCAGAAGAAATATTTGCTGCTGAGAACTTTTTTAGGAAAGATTCATTCACCTTAGCGCTTAACGGGACAGCAAGTGCACCTGGGTTTTTAAAGGTAATTGATAAATACAGCGGAACAAAAGCAGGTAATTTGGCTAAATATTATGCGGGTATCTGTTATTTACAAAATGGAGAATTCCAGAAAGCGATTGATAAACTTTCTGCATTCAGCGCCCATGGAGCTGGTCAAGTAGAAGCAAAGGCCGAAGGTTTATTAGGTGACGCTTATGCTGAACTGAAGAAAAATGATGAGGCAATAAAGCATTATAAAAATGCGGGAACTATTTTTCAAGAAGATCAAGCTATCTCTTCAGAATATCTTTTTCGTGGTGCATTGTTAAGTGAAATAAATGGCAACACTCAAGAAGCAATTGAATTGTATCAAATTGTGAAAGATAAATTTCCAAGAACTGAAAAAGGTTTTGTGGTTGATAAATATTTAACAAGGTTGGGAGCAATTAAATAATTTTAAATGGCATCTTCTGGCAAATCAGGAATAAATGACACAGGCACTTTTATCAAAAAAGGTGCCTGTGTTGTAATTGTACGAACTGAATGGAATAGCGAAATTGTCGATAAGCTAGAAGAAGGTTGCAAACAAAAACTCAGTGAATCCGGTATAGAAAATATTATCGTCTTAAACACACCCGGTGCTGTTGAAATCCCTTATGCCATTAAACATTGTTGGGAAAAATTAAAGGACAAAGAGATTAATCCCAACGCATTTATTGCGCTAGGAACTGTTATTCAAGGCGATACACCACATTTTGATTACGTCTGTAAAATGGTAGCTGATGGAATATTGCAGCTAAATTTAACCCTGCCGGTACCTACTATTTTTGGAGTGTTGACAGTCAATACCAAGCAACAAGCCTTGGATAGGATAGGAGGAAAAGATGGCCACAAAGGCGAAGAAGCCGCAGATGCAGCTGTCAAAATGATTAACCTTTCTGATACTATCGATAACCTCAATTCATAAGAATTTATCATGCACGTACATGTATTTATACCATGTTTTATTGATCAACTTTATCCAGATGCAGGTTTCAATACTATCAAGGTATTAGAAAGAGCTGGTTGTACAGTTCACTATAACGCTAACCAAACTTGTTGCGGTCAGCCTGCGTTTAATGCAGGTTATTGGGGAGAAGCTCGAGAAATATGCAATAAGTTCATGGATGACTTTTCAGATGCCTCGTACATTGTAATGCCGAGTGCATCTTGCACTGGTTTTGTTAAGAATTACTTCCCCAAGATATTCGACAATGCAGCTAATAGTAAAAACATCAACTCTTTTAAAACAAAGGTTTTTGAGCTTAGCGATTTTTTGGTGAATGAAATGAAGGTTGTTGATTTAGGTGCTAAATTTAAAGGCATTGCAACATATCATGATTCTTGTGCTGCATTGAGAGAATGCAAAATAAAATCTGAGCCAAGAAAATTGCTTGAAAAAGTTGCCGGTTTAGAAATAATAGAAATGAATGATACTGAAACCTGTTGTGGATTTGGTGGTACCTTTGCAGTTAAATTTGAAGACATCTCTGTAGCAATGGGTGAACAAAAAGTTCAGCATATCATAGATTCCAAAGCTGATTATTTAATTTCCACAGATTTAAGTTGCCTCATGCACATCGATGGCGTTATAAAAAAGAAAAATTATCCAATAAAATCTATGCATTTAGCCGATGTACTGGCAAGCGGATATTAAATTATCTTAATTTTCGATCAAATCAATTTATGGCATACTGGCTCATCAAATCAGAACCTTTTAAATATTCATGGGATAAATTCGTGGAGGATGGCTCCACCTTCTGGGATGGCGTAAGGAATTATGGTGCACGCAACAACCTACGCAGCATGAAAAAAGGCGACCTCGCTTTTTTTTATCACAGCAATGAAGGATTGGAAATCGTTGGTATCGCTAAAGTTATTAAAGAATCTTACCAAGATCCTACAACAGAAGAAACAGCATGGCTTGTGGTAGATTTTATGCCGCATAAAAAACTAAAAAACCCAGTCACACTTGCTCAAGTTAAAGCGGAACCTTCTCTTGCACAAATGGCCTTAATCAGGTTAGGAAGATTGTCTGTGCAACCCGTTTTAGAAAGCGAATGGGATACCATCATGGAAATGGCAGGTGAATAATTTCTTGTCAGCATTTGAAAATTTTAAGGCATTGACTTATCCATTTTTATGGCATAAAAGGTGGATAAACTTCATGCTGAAATTCATTGATTTACGCACAATTTTGGGTAAATTTGTATACTATATTTTATTGCTAAAAAAGGTGATGAACTAATTTTAAAAATGGACGAAAAACAACTTCCCGAACAAACAAACGACGACAACAGAATAATTTCCATCAATATAGAGGAACAAATGAAAGCCGCCTATATAGATTACTCAATGAGTGTAATCGTAGGTAGGGCCCTTCCAGATGTAAGAGATGGATTGAAACCCGTTCACCGCAGAATTCTATTTGCAATGAATGAATTGGGTATGGATTACAACAAACCTACCAGAAAATGCGCTAGAATTGTAGGTGAGGTTTTGGGTAAATACCATCCTCACGGAGATACAGCCGTATATGATGCCTTGGTAAGGATGGCCCAAGAATGGAATACCCGTTATCCAACAATCGATAAACAAGGTAACTTTGGATCACCAGATGGTGAAGGTCCAGCCGCGATGCGTTACACTGAGGCAAGATTGCAGCGTTTGGCAGGTTTTATGATGGATGATATTGACAAAGACACAGTTGATTTTCAACTCAATTTCGATGATTCCATTGAAGAGCCTACCGTACTTCCATCAAAAATTCCTCATTTGCTTATTAACGGAAGCAGCGGTATTGCTGTTGGAATGGCTACAAATATGTTGCCTCATAACCTAACTGAAGTTATTGATGGTTGCATTGCATATATAGAAAATAAAGAAATTAGCATAGACGACCTCATGTTGTTGGTGAAAGCCCCAGATTTTCCTGGCGGTGGAACCATTTATGGCATGGAAGGGGTAAAAGCTGCGATGCACACAGGTAGGGGTAGGGTTGTTTTAAGAGGTGTGGTTTCAATCGACACAAAACCAAATGGGAGAGAGCAGATTGTTATCACAGCAGTGCCTTATCAAGTTAGCCGAGATGTGCTTACCGCAAGGATTGGTCAATTGGTTATTGAAAAAATAATCGATGGTATAACCCATGTTAACAACGAATCGAATGAAAAAGAGGGTACTAGGATTGTAATTGATGTTAGAAAGGATGCAGTTGCCAATGTTATTGTCAATCAACTTTATAAGTTTACAGACCTTCAAACTTCTTATGGTATCAATAATGTTGCTATTGTTAAGGGAAGGCCTCGAATCTTGAACTTGAAAGATTTGATTTCAATTTTCATTGAATTTAGGCATGAAATTATCATCAGAAGGGCTAAATACCAATTGAGGGAGGCGGAGAAAAAAGCCCATATCCTTGAAGGCTATTTAATTGCCTTGGATCATTTGGATGAAGTTATTAGATTGATTAGAAATGCAGCTAACCCAGAGGCAGCCCGTATAGGATTGATTTCTGAGTTTGGAATGAGTGAGATTCAAGCCAAAGCTGTGTTGGAACTAAGGTTGCAAAGGCTTACTGGCATGGAGATCGACAAGATAAAGGAAGAGTACAATGAAATCATGAAACTCATCACTTATTTAAAAGATTTGTTGTCTGATGAAAGTAAACGTTTCGACCTCATCAAGACTGAATTATTAGAAGTAAAAGAGAAGTTTGGGGATGATAGAAAGACTGAAATCACTTATCTTGATAATGAAGTGAGCATAGAAGACCTTATTAAAAAAGAAGATGTTGTAATTACGGTTTCTCACTTGGGATACATCAAAAGAACATCTGCTGATGAATTCCGTCAGCAAAAAAGAGGTGGCAGGGGTTCTATGGGAGGCAAAACCAGGAACGAAGATTTCATCGAGCATCTTTTCGTTGCCTCAACTCACCATACATTGATGTTCTTTACCGAAAAAGGCCGTTGTTATTGGTTGAAAGTATATCAAATACCTGATGGAGAAAAACAAGGAAAGGGTAGGGCTATTCAGAATTTGATGCAACTTCCTCAAGATGATAAAATACGTGCAATCATCGACGTCAAAAATCTCCAAGATGAAGAATTTGTAAAAAGTCACTACATCGTGCTTTGTACCAAACAAGGCGTGATCAAAAAAACATATTTAGAAGATTTCAGCAGACCACGTGCAAATGGTGTCAATGCAATTACGATCAACGAAGGTGACCAATTGTTAAATGCCAAAATGACTGACGGAAATTCTGAAATCATGCTAGCGATTAAATCGGGCAGAGCCATTCGTTTCCCAGAATCTAAAGTAAGGCCAACAGGCAGGGGAGCGATAGGGGTTACCGGTATTGAAGTTGACGATACTTCAGATGAAGTGGTAGGTATGGTTTGTGTTAACAGCGAAGACAAGTCAAGGGCAATCTTGGTTGTCTCTGAAAAAGGCTATGGTAAGAAAACGAATATCGAAGAATACCGCATCACCAATAGGGGTGGTAAGGGCGTAAAAACCATCAGTGTTACTGAAAAAACAGGTAAGTTGGTGGGTATTCTTGATGTGGGTGACAAAGAAGATTTGATGATTACTTGTGTTTCTGGTGTAACAATCAGAACCGGAATATCATCAATCAGTGCACAGGGAAGAGCTACCCAAGGCGTAAAATTGATTAGGCTTGATGATGAAGATCAAATTGCAGCCATTACCAATTTGAACGAAGAAGAAGTTGAAGTAGAAACAGTAGAGACTGACATCATAAATCCAGAAACTGATATAATAACACCTGAAGAAGGAAATTCTACAGAAAATAACACAGAAGAAACAATTTAATTAAAAAAAGCATCTTATCTTAAATTATCAATTGTAAGCATTAAATCATCACAATCAACAAGTATGAAAAGAATCTTGGTACTCGCTTTTTTCTTCACAATGTCTCAGGTGGCTTTCGCTCAATTCGACGAAGTGAAAACACTATTAACACTAAGTCAATTCGCAAAAGCAAAAGATGCACTTGATTTGCTAGAAAAAAAGCCAAAAGTTGTTGTAAAACCAGAGTTTTTTATTGCACGTGCAACAGTTCTCTCCAACATTATTAGAAATAGTGGTACAACAGACATCACTAAAATGAGAGATGATGCTATTGCTGATTACAGAAAATATTTGGCCATGGATCCGTCAAAAGCATTGATGACAGACCCTCAGTACAGTGCAGCACCCATCAATTTTTACGTTTCTTATTTTGGAGAATCGGTTGATTTGTTCAATAAAAAGAACTGGGCCAAAGCAGCACCATCGCTTAAAATAACCATTGAATGGAGTGATTTTATCATTGAGAACAAAGTTGCCACATTAGCATTTGATACCACGGCTAATTTATTAGCAGGGGTAGCTTATCAAAATGACAACAACGAAGAAGAGGCGTCTAAGTATTACAAAAGACTCGCTGATAAAAATGTAGGTGGTCCAGATAATGACATTGTTTACCGCTTTTTGATGAACTATTATTTCACCAAAGATGATGTGGCCGGTTTTGAGAAAATGAGAAAAGCTGGATTAGAACTGTATCCAAAGATTCAATATTTCACTTACGGCGATTTGGACTTTATCCTTGAAATGGAAGATGAAGGAAAAAAATTCAAAAAAATTGAAGAAAAAATTACAAGAGAACCTAATAATATTGATGTAATTCAAACCTATGGTTTCTTACTTTTTAATAAATTAAACGCTGATAGCGCTACTGAAAAAGTACCAAATTATGAGGCTGAAGAAGTTAAAATGACTGATATGCTTGCTAAAGCAGGAGAGGGTAAGCCGGAAGAAGGGACTTCGTTTTTCTATGCAGGAAGTCATTATTGGAATAAGGCATTAAGGGTTAAGGATCAGATTGGTCTCGTAAATGACACCGTGAGGATATTCAATGCATCTGTTAAGCCAGACAAAACAGGCAAAACACCTCCTCCACCAAAAGCACTAACGGATAGAAGGGATAACTTGAGGAAATTGCAGGAATTAAATGTCGATAAAGCATTGCCTTTCTTGTTGAAATCTGTTCCTGGTATTGAAAAAAGTTCTGCAAAAGGAAAAACCGAAATGCAGACATACAAAAGACTAGTTGATCAATTGATAGAAATCTATTCTTCAAAGCGTCAGTTAGCAAAATTACCAGCAGACAAGGCGAAGTTTGAGGTTGAAGAAAAGAAATGGGATGCTCTTTATGCAAAGATTACTGAAAAATAGTTAAGAAATACAATTATACTGAATGGCAAACTTAATGTTAGGTAGACAAACATTCGGAAATGAAAATAACAAGGGCAATCTCTTACCAAAAGAGGTTGCCTTTTCATTATTGGATGAATGGGTAAAAAATGATCGGCTCAAATTACACATGTTTCAAGTAGGTGGACTCATGCGAGAGTGGGCTATTGCATCAGAAAATGCAGATGAACACCTTGCATGGAAATGGGAAATGTCAGGCTTGTTACATGATGCAGATTGGGACCAATGGCCTGATCAACATTGCAAGAAGATCATTGAGTACTTAGAAGATTTAAACATCGATCCAGAAGTGCTTCATGCCATAGCTTCGCATGGACATATTCATTTTGGTGTTGAACCCATCACGAAGATGGATAAAATGCTTTACGCTTTTGATGAATTATCGGGATTGATTCATGCGTATTCCTTAATGCGTCCAAATGGATATGAAGGGATGGATGTCAAAGGCGTGATGAAAAGACTCAAGGAAAAAACATTTGCTTCTGGCGTAAGTAGGGAAGATATTCATGATGCTTGTACCAGAGCAGAAATTAAACTTGATGATTTGATTGCATTTATAATTGACAAACAGAAAAATAGTAGAATTTTTTAAAATGTACCTAAAATATAAATAATGAAAACTCCTTATATAGTTAGCCTATTAACCATTGCTATTTTATTTGCATCTTGCACAAAGGAAACTTTTGTAGTTACCAAACAAAACCTAAAAATACAAGGCATTGAGTCTGCAGTTGCCCCAACAGCAGTCACAGGTTACACACTTTACACAATAAAAAAAGGTTCAAATTATAGCGACAAGAGTACGTTGAAAGCGGTTAAAACATCTGACATGAGATTTTTTGCCAAGTTTGATGCAAGCTCTGTATACCAAAATATTCTTCCGGAAAACCAGTATGATATAAACAAGCTATGGGGATTTTCAGAAGGACTCAGTAATTCAACTAACAGTTGCAGAATAGGATGGAGTTACAATGATGGCAAATACGGAGGAATTTATAACGTAGGAACAAAATTGCTTCGTTTGTCAGCATATTCTTATGCGAAATCTATTCGGTATAGCAAAGAAATTTGTACTGTTCCAATAAGCACAGATTTAAATTGTAGCATTAAACTTTCTGGAAATTTGTATACCTGTACAGTTTCATACATTGAAAATGGAATTGCAAAAACATTTTCTACTACAATTAATCGTGGGCCAACAACAACAACGGCTTCTGGTTATCAACAATACCCATATTTTGGTGGCAACGAAACAGCTCCACAAAATATCTATATCAATATAAAACCTCAGTAGAACATAACTCAATTCATAATTTTTCTTCCCATCTCCGTATCACGAAATGGAGTTTCCTCGCGTAGCTCAGAATGACAAATGAAGCTTCACCTTCCACTTCGAGAAAAGGTGAGTGGAAATTATTTACTTTTAGTTTGCCCTCACCACAAATACAGCGGGTACAGGTCTTTGTCCAGTTGGATCAGAAGGCTTTATCGTTTCCTTTCCGTTAATGAGCATACACGAACTGCCACCACCATCCAAATTCATGGCTTCTACACAACCTAGGTCTACCAAAATCTTCGCCATTTGAGGAAGGGTAGCACCTTCAGCCAAGCCTTTCATGCGACCTTGGACGGCTAAAATTACCATGGTGCCATCTTTTTTATAGCCAATTGCCGTCCTAGGATGCTTATCTGAAATGGCTTTTCCTGCAAACTTTCTTTCTTCGTTGTTCGATATTCTAATCTGACCTTCTTGAACAAGAACAGGTCCACCTCCAAACGCTTGTGATACTTTCCATTTTTTTAATCCAGCCAGACTAGGGTGATTTATACTTAATTTTCTAGATGAATCAATTGTAGGCTTGTAAGGAGATTGCAACACATAGGGAACAACAAGAGCCGAATCATTATAATTAAAGGCAATATCCATTTTACGATTTTTGTAAATCCCGAAAGCACTGCCCAATGTATGCATGTATGTTAGGGTGTCTTTTCCCTTACGAGAAACTGTGGGTGTGTCGAATCCAACAATCTTGCTGTTCTGAACAATTAAATTTACATTTCGGTTTTGTACAAATTCAAAAAAAGAACAATTTACTACTACATAAGGATTGTTGTGGCGTATATAAAATTGCTGTGGTGTTAGACGCCTGCGTGATGCAGTATCAACATAAAAATCTAAATTTTTATCCTTTGATTTAATTTCTGCTACAAACATAATTGATGCAGCATCATCTAATAAATCAGATGAACTGAAAATATTGATGGATGCTGGAAGCTTGCCATATTCTGTTGAAACATTTTTCCATTTTACCTGAGCGGAAAGATGGGGGACAAAAGTCATATCAAAAACTAAGAAACAAATGATTGAGTAAATCATCCCTAGGTTAGGGGTCTTCATTTTATGCAATATTCTATTTAACATAATATAAATTATAAGTAAATTGTTTTAGTTTATTCTGACTGTAAATTGACCATAGATTCATACAATCCATGTTCATTCATTAATTCAGAATGATTACCTGATTCTATAATCTTTCCTTTATCCAATACATAAATATTATCCGCATTTCTAATTGTTGATAATCTATGTGCAATAACTATAGAAGTTCTGCCTTTCATCAAATTATCTAACGCAGATTGTACAATGCTTTCACTCGCTGAATCCAACGAACTCGTTGCTTCATCTAAAATCAAAATTGCTGGATCCCTTAAAATCGCCCTGGCTATGGCTATTCGTTGTCTTTGTCCACCTGACAATTTTACACCTCGTTCACCAACAATCGTTTCAAACTTCTCTGGGAACTGTTCTATAAACTCCATGGCAAAAGCCTTTTGTGCTGCTTCTGTTATTTCTTCATCGCCAGCGCCAGGCCGTCCATACGCAATATTTTCTTTGATTGTTCCTCCAAAAAGTAAAATATCCTGTGGAACGTATGCAATCTGGGTTCTTAATTCGCCGATGCTGATTTTATCCATGGGAATTCCGTCAAATGAGACGCTACCACTGGTTGGATAATAAAAACCCAACATCAACGATGCTATGGTTGATTTTCCTGCACCGCTGGTTCCTACGAAAGCTATTTGCTTGCCCGCTTCAATGCTGAAACTTACCTCATTTAAAACAGGCACATCGGATCTTGATGGATAACTGAATCCTATATTTTCAAATGCAACTGAACCTTGTATTTTTTTGATATTCAATATATTATGCTGCTCAATTGTTGGAACTTCAACTTTTTCATTGATCAATTCTCTCACCCTTTGAGTAGCGCCCAACGTTTTTTGTAATCCACTGTACAAATCTGCAAATCCTGCCATACTTCCTCCTACAAATGATGTATAAACGACAAAAGCTGTTAAATCCCCAAAACTTAATTGTCCCAATTTCATCAACCCAACACCATACCACACCACCAATATAATCGTACCAAATAAGCAAAACAACATGAACGAAATAAACATACCACGTACTTTGCCATTGCCAACTGAAAGCGCCACCAATTTATCCAAGCTATTTCTATACCTGTCGCGCTCGTACCATTCATTGGCAAATGCTTTCACAGTGGCTATTCCAGACAGCGTTTCTTGAACGATTGTATTCGACTCTGCCAATTGATCTTGTGCTTTTCTGGATTGCTTCCTGATGTATCGTCCAAAAACCACTGCCAACAAAACCACCAATGGAACCACTGAAAGCATAATGAGCGTCAGTTTCACCGAAATAAATAAAATCAATCCAATACCAATGATTAATGTCAACAGCCCTCTTATGATGTCCGCCAACATAAAAGTAACTGCATCTTGAATCTGTGAAAGATCTGATGAAATCCTGCTGGAAAGTTCTCCTACCCTTCTTTCTGAAAAAAATTGCATGGGAAAACGGATGAGACGTTGATAAACATCAAGTCTTAAATCAGCCAAAGCATTTTCGCCAACCTTCGTAAACAAATAAACCCTGAAAAAGGAAAATACCATCTGAAAAACGAGCACAATAACCATGATAATGGCAATATTGGAAGGAGTTTCCCACCATTGTTGAATGGCTCCGGGTTGACTGGTATCTATCAATCTTTTTAGAAAATAGGGAAACGAAAGAGTCGTTAAACTTGATAAACCGATAACAATCAAGCCTAAAATAAAATTAACCCTGTATGGTTTCACGTAAGCAAACAGCCCTACACCCTCTTTCCAACTTTCCTTGCTTAACTTTACTTTTTCAACTTCTTTATCAGCATTAAATCCACCCCTTCTTGCCATTTTATTAAACTTTGTGTTAAATTGAGGTGATAAAATTACTTCATTAAAAAGGAAATGAAGTTTACTTTTCTTACATTTAATTACTTCAACCAAAGAAACATAAAAAATGATCAGACGTTCTTTTCTTAAAAATTCAATTTTATCTGTTCCGCTGTTACCAGCCTCACTTGGTGGATTAAATTTACCTGCAAAAGGGAAAAAACCCATCGTGATTTCTACATGGGATTTTGGCAAAGCTGCCAATGCTGAAGCATGGAAAATTTTGTCTGCGAAAGGTAGGGCTCTAGACGCAATTGAAGCTGGTGCAAAAGTTCCTGAAGCTGATGAAAGCAATAAAACTGTTGGTTATGGTGGGTATCCTGACCGTGACGGTCGCGTTACGCTTGATGCTTGCATCATGGATGAAAAAGGAAATTGTGGAGCCGTAATGTGCTTAGAACACATCAAACACCCAATATCAGTTGCACGCTTGGTTATGGAAAAAACTCCTCATGTAATTTTAGTTGGTGACGGTGCGTTACAGTTTGCTCTTGCAAACGGTTTTAAAAAAGAAAATTTACTGACTCCCGATAGTGAAAAAGCATGGAAAGAATGGCTCAAAAAAGCGAATTATGAGCCTGTTATGAATATTGAAAATAAGTCATACAACGAACCCGTTGCAGGCGCTTTCCCTGGTAGTATTGACAACCACGATACCATTGGCATCTTAGCATTGGATGAGGCGGGAAATTTAAGTGGTGGTTGTACAACCAGCGGCATGGCTTTCAAAATGCATGGAAGGGTTGGCGACTCCCCTGTTATTGGGGCTGGACTTTTTGTTGATGGTGAAATAGGGGCAGCTACGTCAACTGGGGTTGGCGAAGAAGTAATCAGGTGTGTTGGTTCTCACTTGGTTGTAGAATACATGCGTCAGGGTAATTCTCCGTATAATGCATGTAAAAAAGTTGTAGAACGCATTGCCAAAAGAGACCTTGAAAAAGCGAAAAAAATTCAAATTGGATTTCTAGCGATGGATAAACACGGAAACCACGGTGCTTATGCATTACAAAAAGGCTTCTCCTATGCCGTTCGTTCTGAAAATGAAGAAGTACTTATTGCTGGTGACAGTTATTTTCAATAAAATCATTATGTACGAATTAGAAGTCATTGCTTTCAACATAGAATCTTGTATAATTGCTGAAAAAAACGGTGCAAGTAGAATAGAATTATGCGCCAATCCCAGTGAAGGTGGAACAACACCATCCGCTGGCATGATTGCAGAGGCTCGAAAATCAACCTCAATTCAACTCTTTCCAATTATTCGTCCACGCGGTGGTGACTTTCTATACTCTGACCAAGAGTTCAATGCCATGATGTATGATATTGAAACATGTTGGAACCTAGGTTGTGATGGTGTTGTTATTGGCATGCTTACAAAAGAAGGTAATATTGATATAAAAAGATGTGCACAACTCATTGAAAATGCGATAGATATGAGTGTTACCTTTAATAGGGCTTTTGACAGAGTTAATGATCCCTTGTTGGCGTTGGAACAAATTATTGAACTTGGATGCAAGCGTATTTTAACAAGTGGATTGAAACCCACAGTGATGGAAGGAATTGAAATGATTACGCAACTTGTGCAGCGTGCAGGTAGCAGGATTACAATCATGCCAGGATCAGGTGTTCGGTCAAACAACATTATTCAACTCGCTGAAATAACTGGAGCAAATTCATTTCACAGTTCAGCTAGAAAAAACATCTCTTCTCAAATGAATTACCACAATCAAGGTATGAATGAATCCCTAAATCAAGTTACCTTAGATGCAGAAGAAGTTCAAAAAATAAAGATTAACCTTGATCAATTTTTTAATTCATAAAAGTATCAATAGTCTAACGAAAAACTAATCTCTCATGCCTGCCATCTTAAAATCACCTTTATTTCTCATATCAGCCACGATTGTTGTGTGCATTGTAGCATATATGTCGTTCTTTATCCAAGACCCCATTGATTACAATGCTGAGGTTAAACCCATCATCAATAAAAAGTGTATCTCTTGTCACGGCGGAGTGAAAAAGAAAGCTGGCTTCAGTCTTCTCTTTCAAGAGGAGGCATTGGCAGCAACCGCCTCTGGAAAACCTGCCATCATTCCTGGTGATGCAAAGAACAGCGAGATGATTAAGCGTCTCAATTACACAGATTTGGAAGAGCGAATGCCTTACCACAAGGAACCTTTGACTGATGAAGAAAAGGAGATTCTAACAAAGTGGGTCGACCAAGGTGCAAAATTCTCCACACACTGGGCTTATGAACCTATCAAGAAACCCAATGCTCCTTCAAACGGATTCTTCTCCTTTTTAGGTTTGGGTAAAACCGATGAAATTGATGCTTTTGTAGATGAAAAACTGGAAGAAGTTGGTTTGTCAAGGTCGGACGAAGCTGACAAAAAAACATTGCTAAGAAGGGTTAGTCTTGATTTAATTGGTATGCCAGCACCTAAAAAAATTGCTGATAAATATTTGAGCGACGCTTCAGATCAGGCTTATGAAAACCTTGTAAATGAATTACTTGCACTGTCGAGTTATGGTGAAAAATGGGCAGGAATGTGGATGGATATTTCTCGATACGCTGATACCAAAGGCTATGAAAGAGATGATGCAAGAAGTATTTGGAGGTATCGCGATTGGCTTATCAATGCTTTTAACAATGATAAGCCTTATGATCAATTCATCACTGAACAATTAGCGGGTGACCTATTGCCAAATGCAACTGATGAGCAATTCATTGCAACCGCATTTCACCGAAATACCATGACAAATGATGAAGGTGGTACAGACAATGAAGAATTTAGAACAGCTGCTATTTTGGATCGCGTTAACACTACCTGGGAAACACTGATGGGAACAAGTTTTGCTTGTGTTCAGTGTCATAGCCATCCTTACGATCCATTTAAACACGAAGAATATTACAAGTTCATGGCGTATTTCAACAATTCTCGCGATGAAGATACAAATGCAGACTACCCACTTTTGCGTGAATTTAAAAACAGCAGCATTGGTAAATTTGATAGCGTAATGTCATGGGTAAAAACATTTTCTTCCGTAGAGGAACAAAAATATTACCATCGCTTGTTGAAAACAGGTCAGCCCGCCATCAATAGCTTATTGGCGGATTCCATGGTTAATGCAGCTTTAGCCGACACAAAATTTCTTTCTCTGAGAAAAACATCTTGGGCAAGAATTAAAGGAATTCCTCTTACTAATAAATCCAACATGTTGCTTCGGTATCGATCTGGGAACGATAAAGGAATATTAAGCATTTCACTGAACAATCCCAATGAAAAGCCATTCATGGTAATTCCTATACCTAAAACCGAGAATGGATGGGGTCTTCATGAAATTAAAATACCTACGACTGTTGGCAAGCATGACCTATATCTTCATTATGAAAATCAATCACTGAAGTCAAAGGACGATAACGGCATGACTTTCGATTGGATTGCATTAACGCCAGATTTTCCAGGTAAATCAGACCTTTCATATAATAAATACCATAACCTTTTCATCGATTTGTTGAATAAACCTGATGCAGAATTTACGCCTGTTATGATGGACAACCCGGATGACATGTATAGAAAAACCAAGATTTTTGAAAGGGGAAATTGGTTGTTGAAAACAAGCGAAGTAACTGCAGATTATCCTGCTATATTCAAAATTCCGAACGAGAAATTCAAAAACAACAGGCTCGGACTTGCAAAATGGATGACGAGTAAAAACAATCCACTTACTTCCAGAACCATGATAAATAGGCTTTGGGAGCAGTTGTTTGGACAAGGTCTTGTAGAAACACTTGAAGACTTGGGCTCTCAAGGTGCTTTGCCTTCTCACCGTGAGTTGCTTGATTACCTCTCTTATGAATTCATGAATGAATATGACTGGAGCGTGAAAAAAATGTTGAAACGCATGGTAACTTCAGAAACATACAAGCAATCTTCTTACGTCAAAAAAGAGTCGCTCGAAAAAGATGCTTTGAACAGATTCTATTCTCATGCTCCAAGAATCAGGCTTTCTGCAGAGCAAATCCGCGATCAAGCCCTCTCTATTTGTGGTGTCATCAGCAATAAAATGTATGGACCGAGCGTAATGCCATTTCAACCGGATGGCATCTGGGCTTCTCCTTATGATGGACGAAAATGGGTTCAAAGTATCGGTGAGGAACAATACAGACGTGGGCTTTATACATATTGGAAACGTTCTAGTCCCTACCCTTCTATGGTTAACTTCGACGGTAGCGCACGGGAGGTTTGTATGTCACGCAGAATCAAGACTAACACTCCGCTTCAAGCACTTACTTTGTTGAATGATTCTACATATTGGGACCTCTCCGTTAAATTTGCTGAGCGTTTAATGAAGAAAAAGAACAATGATTTACCAACTCAAATCCGTGAAGGATATGCTTTGGCAACTGGACAGGAAATTAGTGAATCAAAGCTTGATGTATTGAAAATGCTCTATCATGAAACACTTTCTAAATTAAGTGTTGGGGATATGGACCTGAAAAAAATATTGTCTGACACCACTGCAAATAAAAACAGCGCACCACTTGCCTCATTAGCAGTGGTAACCAACACCATTCTAAATTTGGATGAAGTCATCACCAAAAACTAATCTTCCATGAACAACCAAGATAACTTATACCAACATGCAAAATTTGCGGGACTTGAATTCAATACCAGAAGACATTTTCTAAAAGAATGCAGAACCGGAATTGGCATGATGGCATTGGGTTCCATCTTAGAAGGGTGTAACCTATTTTCTGGAAAATCAGGTGATTTGGCATTATCAAATCCACTCAATCCAAAACCACCTCATTTTCTAGGGAAAGCCAAATCTGTTATTTTCCTACACATGGCTGGAGCTCCCTCTCAATTGGAGCTGTTTGATTATAAACCGGAATTGCAAAAAATGGATGGGTTAGATTGCCCAGATTCTTTCATTCAAGGTAAAAAATTTGCATTCATAAGAGGAGTCCCTAAGCTTCTTGGTCCACAAGCTCAGTTTAAACAATATGGTGAAAGTGGCATTTGGTTGTCTGACAACCTGCCCCATTTTACAAAAGTAATCGATGATGTAACAGTTTTAAAAGCGGTACATACAGATCAGTTCAACCACGCTCCAGCACAGTTGTTGATGCATACAGGAACGGCAAGATTGGGAAGACCAAGTATGGGTGCATGGGCTACCTATGGATTGGGATCAGAGAATAACAACCTTCCGGGTTTTGTGGTGCTCACATCAGGCGGCAAAAATCCGGATGCAGGTAAAAGTGTTTGGGGAAGTGGATTTCTTCCTTCGGTTTACCAAGGTGTACATTGTAGGTCTGAAGGTGATCCTGTTTTGTTTTTAAAAGATCCCAATGGATTCGATAGAGACATGCGAAAATCATCCATTGAAGCCATTAATAAAGTAAATGAGCTTTCATACCAAGAGTACAAAGATCCTGAGATTTTGTCACGCATCTCTCAATATGAAATGGCCTTTAAAATGCAAGTGGCAGTGCCTGATGTTATGACGATTGCCGATGAACCTGCATACATTCATGAAATGTATGGAACGAGTCAGGGTGAATCTTCTTTCGCAAACAACGCTTTGTTAGCCCGAAAATTGGTTGAAAAGGGCGTTCGGTTTGTTCAACTTTTCGATTGGGGTTGGGACAGTCATGGTACTGGTCCAGTTGAAGCCCTAGACAAAGGGTTCATCGATAAATGCCATAGGACAGACAAGGTTATTACTGCTTTGTTGATGGACTTAAAACAACGTGGTCTTTTAGAAGATACTTTGGTTGTTTGGGGTGGTGAATTTGGAAGAACGCCGATGCAAGAAAATCGTGATGGCAAACAGAATAAGTTCAAAGGAAGAGACCACCATTCTGATGCATTCTCGATGTGGATGGCTGGTGGCGGCATCAAAGGTGGATTCAGTTATGGAGAAACAGACCCCATAGGATACAATGCCATTGAAGGCAAAGTTTCTGTTTATGATATTCAAGCTACAATTTTAAACCAACTCGGGTTTGATCATGAACAACTGACATATCAGTTTCAAGGAAGGCCTTTCAGGCTTACTGATGTTTTTGGCAAAGTGATAGATCCTATAATTGCTTAAAGATATTTATATGAGAAGAAGAAATTTTTTAAAAACAACTTCAATCGCATCAAGTTCATTGTTAATACCCGTTATGGACGATATTGTACAACCTTTTCCTGATGGCAATCCAACAGATTTATTCATCATGGCCACAGATTGGGGTTTTAATGGTGATGTTTTCATGTTTTGTGAAAAAGCAAAAAAGGCAGGTTATGATGGAATTGAAGTGTGGGTTCCTGGAAGTGAAAAAGGCTTGAAAGACTTGTCTGAAGCTGTTGCAAAAAATAAGTTGAAACTTGGACTTCTCGCAGGAGGTAGTGATAAGGACTTTATCTTGCATAAATCCCAATTTCAAAAAGGTGTTGAAACCGGAATTTCATTAAACCCTGTTTACATCAATTGTCACGCTGGTAAAGATTTTTTTCCTTTCGATCAAAATAAGGAATTGATTGATTTCACCATTAAAAGATCTGCTGAAACAAATATCCCCATTTACCATGAAACTCATCGCGGAAGAATCCTTTTTGCTGCACACATAACCAGGAAATTCATTGAAAATATCGAAGGATTAAGGCTTACGTTAGACATCTCACATTGGTGTAATGTTCACGAAAGTTTGTTGGCAGACCAAAAAGAAACCATTGATTTAGCACTTTCTCGAACCAATCACATTCACGCCCGAATTGGACATGCAGAGGGTCCACAAGTAAACGACCCGCGTGCTCCGGAATGGAAAGACGCCGTTAATGCCCATTTTAATTGGTGGGACCAAGTGGTTAAAAGAAGAAGGGCGGAAGGGAAAATCGTTACTTTTTTAACAGAATTTGGCCCTCCCAATTATTTACCAACACTTCCTTTTACCAATCAACCAGTTGCTAATCAATGGGAAATCAACGTTTACATGATGCAATTGCTTAGGAAGCGTTACAGTTAATTTAATTATAATGATTATAGAACTCATAGGAAAACTTCATCCTGTTTTGGTGCATTTGCCGATTGGTATTTTTCTCATTGCTATTGCTATGGAATTTATTGGGAGAACAAAACGGTTTTCTCATCTTCAAATGTCGATTGAATTTATCTTGATAATCGGAACAATAACGGGAATATTTTCACTTATCACAGGCTATCTTTTATCACTCGATGGATCAAACGAAAGCAATTCAGTGAATCTACACAAATGGGTGGCAATTGCATCTGTATTGATGTTTGCAGCTTATTATCTCTTCCGTAAACATGTCATTCATAAAAAAGCAATCCAAACAGTAGTCCTGATTTTACTCTTAACAATGATAACCTTAACTGGCCACCTTGGCGGTACGCTAACTCATGGTGAAGGGTACCTTACAGCTGCTTTTGATAAAAAGGATGATAAATCTGCAATAGCCTCAGTGGCAAAATTTGAAAAGATTGAAGATGCAAAACTTTATGAAGACGTGGTATTGCACACCATAACTGAAAAATGTGTTCAATGCCATGGAGCAAATAGACAAAAAGGGATGCTTCGGTTAGATGGTAAGGAGCGGATGCTTAAAGGTGGAAAAAATGGTGAAGTCATAGACCTCAAAAATCCGGAAAACAGTGAAATCCTTAAAAGAGTATTGCTAGAAATGAATGATGAGCACCATATGCCACCAAAAGACAAAGATCAACTATCTGAAGATGAGCTTGTAATAATGAAATGGTGGCTACAAAGTGGTGCAGAATTTGATAAAAAAGTGGCATCATATAAAAAAGATCAAAAAATCGAAAAAGCGTTAAATACATTCCACCAGAGAATAAAATCTGAAACAAAGGTTGAGGTTATCCGTGAAAAAATAGCCTCAATACCTACTTCTACACTGTCAAAACTGGAAAAATCTGGTTGGGTCATTTCTCCCCTATCTTCAACAGACAATCATGTTAGGGTGGTTGGATTCAATCTTGAAGTGCCTTTAAACAATGCGTTAGAAGACCTCAAGCAGATAAAATCCAATATCATTGAGTTGAAATTCAGTTTTAAAAAAATTTCAGATTCAAATATTTTAGTACTGAAGGATTTTAAGAATCTAGAAAAATTATGGCTTGATCACACATTGAT
>Ga0209550_10002099_pt1 | contig 19176 bp, 17 predicted proteins | sample LauGreSuBDMM15SN_2_FD_187567 | JGI IMG/M metagenome (GOLD analysis project Ga0209550, IMG submission 187567) | Freshwater lake microbial communities from Lake Michigan, USA - Su13.BD.MM15.SN (SPAdes) (version 5) | ecosystem: Environmental > Aquatic > Freshwater > Lake | place: Lake Michigan...
CACATCGGCGGCGCACTCACCGGATTTCTCTTGATTTTCGCATGGCGAAAAATGGGCAAGGTATCTTAACATGTTTAAAGACACATTGAATACATTTTTTGTCAAATGGTTTGGACCCAGTCGCTCCGCGGCCCAACAAATCATTGCCACCTGCGTTCTGGTTTTTCTCCTAGCCTGGTTGATCATCCTTGTCACCCTGTATCCAACCTCAAACCGCATTATTTCCCAAGTCGTATTAGATTGGCTAAAATTTAGCCCCCTAGAACTGAGCCAAGGATGTAAATTCCTGAGCCCGTTCACCTACATGTTCCTTCACCTCAACGCCTGGCATCTGCTTGGCAATATGCTTTGGCTCTATTTTGTAGGTGCCATATTGGAGGACCTGGTGGGCAAAGAGCATATCTGGAAGCTATTTGTTGTTGGAGGACTGTTCGGCGCCCTGTTCATACAAATCTTCTATTCGATGTCGGTCTTTTTTGGTGTCCCCGGCGCCGCCTATTTCCCCGAAAACACCTTGGGTGCCTCAGCCGGAGTGTCTGCGGTTGTCTTGGCCACGGCCATCTTTACACCGCGTTACCGACTCTTCCTGTTTGGCCTAATAGAAGTAGAAATCCGATGGATTGTCTTGGTGAAAGTGGTGTTGGATGTGGTGGGCATTTTCGGAAACAACAACGTAGGTGGTTATGCGGCCCACATTGGAGGATTACTCTGGGGAACCCTCTATGCCTATGGGGTATTAAAAGGCAATTTTTTGCAATCCACCATCGACGTATTTTCGCGTCTCGGCGCAAGCATCGCATCCCTATTTACCCCAAAAGAGAGAAAAAATCCCACCCTGCGGGTAAACCGAAGCCACAATGCAGTAGATTCGAAAACTAGAAAATCCGCAAACCCCTCCGAAGAAGTGGTGAACGAAATCTTAGATAAAATTTCACAAGTGGGCTACAACAACCTCACGCAAAAGGAAAAAGAAACACTCTTCAAAGCCAGTCAAGACAAATGAAACTCATCAACATCATCGCATTTCCAGCCACCATTGTATTGGCTATACTGCTGATGTTGTCTGGCCTCGTCCCCACCGTTTCCCCCGATACCAACTCTTGGCTACCCCTGCTAGGCCTCGCCTTTCCCGTCCTCTTTCTTCTGATGGTCCTTGCGCTCATCTATTGGCTGATCCAATGGAAATGGCGAAGTCTATTCGCACTGTCCTGCCTTTTGCTGAATCTAGGTCAAGCCAGCCTTTACATTCAATGGAATGATCTCAAGAATACAGAGACAACCAATGGCCTAGAAAATAACGGGGAGAAAAAGGGAAACGAAAGCACTCCTCTCGACAAAGAGATGCTCGACATGAATGCCAAAAAGCTTAAAGTCATTACCTACAACTGTCAGTTGTTTGGATTATACCAAAACGAATCTTCCGTTGATATCGTAAATACCGAATACATGCCCGCCATGGATTCCTTCCTGAGAGTATTAAAATCAGAAAACGCAGATGTAGTTTGCCTGCAAGAAGTATATGCCAAAGCAGGCGGCCTGAAAGCCCTGGCCAGATTCCTCAAAGCCGAAGGCGGTTTCGATTATTCTCAATCCTATACCTTAAGTGAACGCCGACCTTACGGCATGATCGTGCTAAGCAAATACCAAATCAAACGATGGCAACCCATCCCCCTCGGCTCCCAAACAGGCAATATGGCCATGTGGGTGGATGTGGAAATACCATCCGAATACAAATTCCTTCGGAACGCTCGCGTGAGAATCTTTAACCTCCACCTTCAATCTTTCCGATTTGCTAAAAAAGACTATGCTGTCATGCAAAAGCAAACCCAACAACAGCAAATAGATATAGAAGGATCCAAAGGCATCATCACCCGCCTGAGAATGGGCTACCAACGCAGGGCGCAACAAGTGAAAATTATCAAAGAGAATTTGCTGGTCTGCGATTTTCCCAAAGTCATCTGCGGCGACTTCAATGATATCCCCGTAAGTTACAGTTACCGACAGCTGAGTTCCGGCATGCGCGATGCCTTCGTGGAAGCTGGCCGCGGTCTGGAAACTACCTACAAAGGGTCTATGCCGAGTTTTAGAATTGATTATATCCTGTTCGACAATCCAATGAGGGCGCTACAATACCAAAGCATCAAAGAAGTGCCGTCCGACCACAAATTGGTGATCGCGGAATTGCAAATTGGACAACTCTTCCACCGCTAGCTTTTTATTAACTTTATCGACCACCCACTCAAAGCGATGCATTGAATGCAATTGATTTGTATATTTGCGGCTTAAACTTATGCCATACTTTTTTACTTCAGAATCCGTGTCGGAAGGACACCCAGACAAAGTAGCTGACCAGATTTCAGATGCGCTGATTGACAATTTCTTGGCTTACGACCCAAGCAGTAAAGTGGCTTGTGAGACGTTGGTAACCACCGGACAAGTAGTATTGGCCGGAGAAGTGAAGTCAAACGCATACCTAGATGTACAAAAAATTGCCCGTGATGTAATCGCAAAAATTGGTTACACCAAGAGTGAATATATGTTTGATTCTAACAGTTGTGGAATCTTGAGTGCCATTCATGAGCAAAGTGCTGATATCAACCAAGGGGTAGAGCGTGCAAATCCTGAAGATCAGGGTGCGGGCGACCAGGGTATGATGTTTGGTTATGCAAACAATGAGACAGATACATTGATGCCTTTGCCTTTGATGTTGGCTCACTTATTATTGGAAGAATTGGCTGCCATGCGTCGTGAAGGCAATGTAATTGGCTACTTGCGTCCCGATGCAAAAAGTCAGGTTACCATTCAATATTCAGACAACCACAAGCCAATGAATATTGATACGATTGTGATTTCAACACAGCACGACGATTTTGATGAAGACGAGGCGATGTTGAAGAAAATCCATGATGATTTGGTACATTTATTAATTCCCCGCGTGATGGCAAAAATGCCAGCGCATATCCAAGCTTTGTTTGGCAACGACATCAAGTATCACATCAATCCAACAGGAAAGTTCGTGATCGGTGGTCCACACGGAGATACCGGTTTGACAGGTCGTAAGATCATTGTTGATACGTATGGCGGACGTGGTGCGCACGGGGGTGGCGCATTTTCTGGAAAAGATCCTAGCAAGGTAGACCGTTCTGCGGCCTACGCAACCCGTCACATAGCCAAGAATTTGGTGGCTGCCGGTGTTTGTGATCAAGTGTTGGTTCAGGTGAGTTATGCCATTGGTGTAGCTGAGCCCGTGGGTTTGTTTGTTGATACTTATGGAACTGCAAAAGTTGCAATGACAGACGGTGAGATTGCAGCAAAAATTTCGGCGATGCCCGAATTTAGTTTGCGTCCTTACAACATCGAACAGCGTTTTAAATTGCGTACGCCCATTTATTTAGAGACTGCAGCCTATGGCCACATGGGTCGTGAGTGCAAAACGGTTGATAAAGTATTCAACGCGGGAAAGCCCAACGAGCTAAAGGTGACAGTGAAATTGTTCCCTTGGGAAGAAACCAATGCTGTGGGTGCAGTGAAATCGGTTTTTGGTTTGTAAATTGGCCAAAGACTTTTTACAAATAATATAACTAGACCATGTGTGGAATTGTTGCCTATATCGGAAATAAACAGGCGTATGACATTGTCATCAAGGGACTGAAACGCCTGGAGTATCGCGGATACGACAGTGCGGGTGTGGCATTGTTGGATGGCAAAATGCGCGTTTATAAGAAGCAGGGCAAAGTTTCAAACTTGGAAGAGGAAGCCTTAGGGCAGGATACTACGGGAACCATAGGGATGGGCCATACGCGTTGGGCTACCCATGGAGAACCGAACGATAAAAATTCTCACCCCCATTTGAGTGAAAGCGGCGATTTGGCGATTATTCATAATGGAATTATAGAGAACTATGCGACGTTAAAAGAGGGAATGATTCAGCGTGGGCATACGTTTCATTCGGATACCGACACCGAAGTGTTGGCACATTTGATTGAAGACGTGACGTTGAATACGGGTTTGCCTTTGGCCGATGCAGTGCGTTCCGCATTGAAGCAAGTGGTGGGTGCATATGCGATTGTGATTTTGAGTAAAAACCACCCTGAGCATTTGATTGCAGCCCGCAAGGGAAGTCCGTTGGTGGTGGGTTTGGGTCACGACAGGGGTGAATTTTTGTTTGCTTCCGATGCTACGCCAATTATTGAATACACCAACAAAGTGATTTATCTCAAGGATGGCGAAATTGCCATTGTTGAGAACAATGAATTGATTGTAAAGAGCATAGAAAATGTGGTTCAGGTGCCTTACGTACAGGAGCTTGAATTGAGTTTGGAGCAGTTGGAAAAAGGCGGATATCCTCACTTTATGTTAAAGGAGATCTACGAACAGCCCCGTTCTATTTTCGATAGCTTTAGAGGTCGTTTCGATTCCAATACCGGCCAGATTCACATGCGTTCCATGGAGGATTATGCGGAGCGTTTGAAGGAAATCAAGCGATTGATTTTGATTGGTTGTGGAACCAGTTGGCATGCGGGATTGGTGGCGGAGTATTTATTTGAAGATTTGGCGCGGGTACCGGTGGAAGTGGAATACGCTTCTGAGTTTAGGTATCGCAATCCAGTATTATATGCCGATGATTTGGTGGTTGCCATTTCTCAGAGTGGTGAAACAGCAGATTCTTTGGCTGCGATGGATTTGGCCAAGCGCAAAGGGGCCAGTGTATTTGGCGTTTGCAATGTGGTGGGTTCCAGCATTCCTCGTTTGAGTGATGCAGGCGCTTATACCCATGCAGGGCCAGAAATTGGTGTGGCAAGTACCAAGGCGTTTACGGCCCAGGTGACCGTTCTAGCCTTAATGGCTGTGGGTATGGCCAAACTTCGTGGCACCATGAATATGGTTGCCATCAAATCATTTTACGAAGAGTTGGAAGGGATTCCAGAGAAAATAGAAAAAGCGTTGCTGTTGAACGACCAGATGATTGAACTAGCGGCGCAGTATAAAGATGCCCGCAATTTCTTGTATTTGGGCAGGGGGTATAACTTCCCAGTGGCTTTAGAAGGTGCATTGAAACTCAAGGAAATCAGTTACATCCATGCCGAAGGATACCCTGCGGCGGAGATGAAACACGGTCCCATTGCGTTGATTGATGAAGAGATGCCCGTGGTAGTCATTGCAACCAATTCGGAGCATTACGAAAAGGTGGTAAGCAACATCCAAGAGGTAAAGGCTAGGAAAGGGATAGTGATTGCCCTGGTGAGCGAAGGAAACCGCGATTTGGACAAGATAGTGGATCACGTGATTGAAGTACCGGAGACCATTGAGCCACTGAGTCCTTTGGTTAACACCGTTCCATTGCAGCTATTGAGTTATCACATTGCTGTGATGCGCGGTTGCAACGTGGATCAGCCAAGGAATTTGGCAAAATCAGTAACGGTGGAGTAATTTATTACGGGCGATTCACACAACGGATTCGCGTGTTCACTAAAATGCAGTTAAATCTGTGTTACCAAAGCCCGAATATCATATTAAATTGATTAATTTTGAGAACCCATACAAATGAAATTATGTTTTGTTTGTGTGGGAGCATTCTTCACATAAATATGTGATTTTCACATACACCAAGTCAATAGGCACATCCCATGTGACCGAAGGGGCGAAGCCGTAAAATGAATACATCAAAAAAATCTACTTATCTTTGCCGCTTAGCAATGAAAAAAAATTGTAACTTATTTATAGGCTTGATGTTGGCAATAACATCTCTGATGGCTCAACCCGCGTTGGCACAGTCGCCTGCCTCAGTGAAAGCCGCAGAATTTACCGATGCACAAATTTTAGATCTACTCAGTCAGGCCCAAGCGGCAGGATTGGGTGTGGAACAAGCCGAAAAACTAGCGATTGCGAAAGGCATGCCTGCCTCGGAAGCCCAAGCATTTAAAGACCGCGTAAATAAAATCCAAGCCAACGCCCCCGTAGCTGCCGCATCTCCTGGCACGGCCATCAAAGAAGCAACAGACGCGAAAGCCAAACAAGCCCTGGTGGAAGCAGCTGCCCCGCTCACAGGTTCCGAAATTGTAGCGCCCAAAGCCGATAAGCCCGTAACGGTTTACGGACAGGAGCTGTTTCGAAAAGGCGACATCAAAATTTACGAGCGCAGCATCGATGCCAAAGCACCCGCCAACTACGAATTGGGTGTGGGTGATGAATTGGGTATCTCCATCTTTGGTGTGAGTTACTACAACACCGTAGCTAAAGTAGACAGCCGCGGAAGAATTGAACTGGGACAACTCGGAAGCATCTATGTAAAAGGTGTTCCTTTTGATAAGGCCAAAGTCCTAATCAAAACCGCCCTCAGTAACAATTTTAACATGAGCTCCAACCAAGTGGAAATCTCCTTGGCCTATAGCAGAAGTATTACCGTGAACATTGTGGGTGAGGTATTCAAACCTGGATCCTATAAGATCCCTGCCCTCAATACCGCATTCAACGCACTGATTGCCGCAGGGGGTCCCACCGATATTGGTACCTTGCGTAATATCCAACTTAGACGCAATGGCAAAGTGATCAAAACCTTTGATGTATATGCCTACTTGCAAAACCCGGGTTCAGACGACGACTTTTTCTTGCAAGACAACGATTACCTGGTGATTGGTACCGTGGGTAAACTGGTGAGTATTGCTGGCGCTGTGAAACGCCCAATGACCTACGAATTGTTGCCCAATGAAGAACTAACACAACTCATAAAATATACCGGTGGCCTCAATGCCAATGCAATGGCCTCTCGGAGTCAGGTGCAAAGGTATATCAGTAAAAACCAACGCCTATTGCCTGTGAACTTGGATAGTTTGGCCCAGCTAAAACTGGATTTTGCTTTGCAAAATGGCGACGCAGTGACCATTGGTCGGGTGAATGATGACCTAGAAAACCGCGTAGAAGTAAAAGGTCCCGTCTATTTCCCGGGAGTTTTCCCAATGGTATTGGGCGACCGTGTCTCTGATTTGATTCTAAAAGCGGGTGGTTTGAGAGAGCAGATTTTACTAAAGCGTGCCTATCTGGTAAGAACAGAAAAGGATGAAACACGCAAATACATTCCCCTAAACGTAGAAACCCTTGTTCGCAATACCAGCGATGAAGGCAATGTGGTTTTGCAAAAGAACGATGTGTTGTTGCTGTATTCAGAAGCAGAATTTTTAGACAAATTCACTGTGAATATCAATGGTGAAGTAAAGAACCCGGTAACTTTGGCTTACAAAGAGGGACTAACCCTGGGTGACGTCTTGGTCTTGGCTGGCGGCATCAAAATATCTGCGGAACTAACAAAAATTGAAATCTCCAGAAGCAATATTTTTGCTCCCAATTATAAGCCGGGAGAACCCTACCAAACCTCAACCATTTCTTTAACCATTCCCAAAGAAATAACAGAAAATCAGGAAGTGTTGAAAATGCAGTTGTTGCCTTTCGACATTGTTTCCGTGCGGAGAATACCCAATTTTGAATTCCAAAAGACTGTTGAGCTTAAAGGCGAGTTTCAATATCCGGGGATTTATGTAATTCAGGACAAAGGATTTACCGTAAACGATGTAGTGAAATTGGCAGGTGGGTTAACGCCATTTGCTTTCCCAGAGGGAGCCAAATTTGACCGACCCAATTTGCCTGGTGGATTCTTGGTCTTCGACATGAAGAAGGCGATGCAGCTCAGAGGATCTATGTTTAACTATACACTCAAAGAAGGCGATATCATTAGCGTTCCTAAGGTGATTGATTATGTGAGCATCTATGGGTCTGGAATTCAATACATCGAAAACCTCAATACCTTGGATACACTAACCGACTATGCCGTGATGAACTCTCCGTTCGTTGGTGGCAAACGCGCGGGCTATTATATTCGAACCTTTGGCAATGGGTACACTTCAGATGCATGGCGTGCCAAAACATATGTGGTTGAAGCCAATGGCAGGGTGCGCAGAACAATTAATCTCTATGCCTTCCGAGTTTCTCCCAAAGTAAAAAAGGGAAGCTCCATTTATGTGATATCCAAAGAAAAGAAAGCAAAAACTTCATTTAAAGACCGGGTGAATAAAATCCCAACGGATTGGAATAAATTGATCTCCGACATCACGGTGAAATTAACGGGTTTTGCAACCCTTTGGGCATTAATAACCAGATAAGGATGGAGCAAGTCAATCAACAAACCGACGAAATTTCAATCAAGGAGCTCATCCAAAAGGCAGGAGAAGTGATTTCCTATCTCAAAACCCAATGGTGGAAACTGATGTTGTTGGGTTTGTTGGGTGGGGTGGCCGGATTTTTTTATGCAAAATCTCAAAAGCCCAAGTATACAGCCAAACTAACCTTTGCCTTGGCTGAAGGGGGTGATAAAATGGGGGGCATTGGTTCCATCGCATCCCAATTTGGTTTGGATATGGGCGGTGGTTCTGCGGGTGCATTTAGTGGCGACAATTTGTTGGAGCTCATGAAAAGCCGCTTGTTGGTAGAAAAAACACTATTGACGGCAGTGGACAGTGCAGGGAAATCAAAGTTATTGGTGAATCAATACATTGATTTTAACAAGCCCAAGAAACCGAAACCACGGAAACCCGAAGATCCCATGCCCGTGTATTTTGCCGGGAATGAAGAAAAACTAGGTTACAGCCTGGCACAGGATTCTTTTTTGGCCAAGGTTTCAGCAGACTTAACCAAAACCAACTTACAAGTTGCCAAGATGGATAAGAAGTTGGCCATTGTGTCTGTATCTTTTACGGGCGAAGACCAATGGTTTGCAAAGAATTTCACCCAGATTCTAACACAAAATGTCACCGAATTCTACGTGGAAACCAAAACAGGCCAGATGCGCAAGAATGTAAAGATGATGGAGCACAAGGTAGACAGCGTGAAGCAGGCCTTAGGGCAGGCCATGTACGGCGTAGCCTCTGAAGTAGATGGGAACCAATTTTTGGTGAGGGGCGTTGCAAAAGTGCCTCAGGCCAAGAAGCAATTGGAGATCCAAGTATTGTCTACCATGTATGGTGAATTGATTAAAAACTTGGAATTGAGTCGCGCAATGATGGCAAAGGATCAACCATTGATTCAGTTGATTGATCAACCCCGTTTCCCTCTGGAACAGAAGAAGACAAGTAAATTGATAGCGGCAATGGGTGGTTTCTTTTTAACAATTTTTCTCACGTTAGCCTATTTGTTACTAAGTCGGTGGTGGAAATCTCAAATACTGAGATTCTGATTAGTGTGAACCATAGCAGAAAAGGCCGTTATTTATCATCTTGAATCGCTTAATTCATAGATTATTAACAATAAATCACATTTGAGTGAATGAAAAATCTTCAAAAATTGATCAAACATAAGGTGGAGGTTTTAAGTCTGATGTGAAATCATTAAAATTTTATCTTTACTATTTAAACAAATAAATCCATGGAAAAAATTTATTCAAAAATTCAGCCAACTAAACTACTACATTTAATCAATCGATTACATGAAATTGACGGAAGAACTAATGTTGCGCCAGAAGAAGAGTTTCTGCAATTAGCGACTCTAAAAATGAAGAAGGGACAAACATTTGAATCCCATAAACATATAACACTCATTAAAGAGACAAATATTGCACAAGAAAGTTGGATTGTTATTAAAGGTTCTGTAAAGTGTATATTTTATGACTTGGATGATACCATTATCGCAGAGCCGATATTGAATCCTGGTGACTGTTCAATGACTTTCAGGGGGGGGCATAATTATTTAATCTTAGAAGATGATACTATAGTTTATGAGTATAAAACAGGTCCGTATTTGGGACAAGAATTAGATAAAGTATTTTTAAAAAGTAACAAATAAGAAAATTATAATGAAAAAAGCATTTATTACGGGTATCTCAGGACAAGATGGAAGTTATTTAGCTGAATATCTTCTTGAGTTAGGATATGAAGTGCATGGAATCGTAAGAAGAAATTCTGTGCCAGAACACCAGCAAACTAGAATTGATTTTGTCAAACAAAATATTCATGTTTATTACGGTGATTTGTTAGATGTGTCAGGTCTAGAAAGGCTATTAAAACAAATACAACCAGATGAAATTTATAATCTAGGAGCTCAAAGTCACGTTAGAATTAGTTATGACATACCACAATTCACCGTTCAGTCTAATGCCTTGGGTGTATTAAATATTCTAGAGGCATATAGAAACGCTTGTCCTACTGCAAAATTTTATCAAGCAAGTTCGTCGGAAATGTTCGGTAGTGCTGTTGATGAAGATGGATTTCAAAGGGAATCGACTCCATTTAAACCGGTAAGTCCATATGGTTGTTCTAAGGTTTTTGGATTCAATATTGTACATAATTATCGCAAAGCATATAGATTACATGCATGCAACGGTATATTATTTAACCATGAATCACCAAGAAGAGGTAGTAATTTTGTGACTAATAAAGTTGTAAAAGGTGCCGTAATGATTAAAAAGGGGTTATCTAAAAGTTTAGAAATGGGCAATATGGATTCTTACAGAGATTGGGGACATTCTAAAGATTATGTAAAAGCGATGCATATGATTATCAATCATGATGTAGCTGATGATTTTGTTGTAGCTACTGGTGAAACTCATTCAGTACGTGAAATGTGTGATTATGTATTTTCAAAGTTAGGGTTAGATTATAGAGAATACATAACTCAAAATCCAATATACCTAAGACCTGAAGAATTACCATATCTTAAAGGTGATTGTAGTAAGTTGAAAGAAACGTTTAACTGGAAACCAGAATATACATTTGAAGCTTTAATGGACGAAATGATTGAATTTTGGATGGAAAAACTATAATAAATGAATGATAATATTTTTTTTAATATTAATCAATTAAAACATTGCGGTACTAATGTCATCATTGGCAAAACTGTTCGAATAAGATATCCCCATTTGGTATCAATTGGTGATAATTGTATAATTGACGACTTTACATATATATCTACAGAATTAGAATTACAAGGTTATAATCATATATCTTCTGGATGTAAAATAATTGGAGGAGTAAATTCAAAATTGATAATGAAACCTTTTTCAACCTTTTCGCCTAATGTAGTAATTGCTGCAGGTTCAGACGATTATTTATCAGGTATTGCCACACCCATGGTTGATGTTGAGTATAAAGGTAATGTTGAACATGGAATTGTATCAATTGGAAGACACTCAATTATAGGTGCAGGATCTGTCATTCTACCAAATATAATAGTTAATGATGGGGCAACGGTTGGGGCTCTCTCTTTAGTAAATAAGGATTTAGACGAATGGGGCTTGTATGTAGGTGTTCCAGTAAAAAAAATTAAAATTAGAGATAAAAGAAAAATTATAGAGTTAGAATACCAATTTTTTAATAGAAATAAATAATATGGATTTTATACCTCAAATGGAACCTTGGTTTGGTTCTGAAGAAAAAATCGCCATGAATGAATACATGGATGAAGGCGGGTGGTTAACTGAATTTAAAAGGACATCTGATTTTGAACAAAGAATTGCAAAGTTTACTGGTTCAAAACATTGTATTGTTGTAAACAACGGAACAATAAGTCTAACTTTGATGGCAATTGCTGCTGGGATTAAAGCGGGTGATGAAGTTATTATACCTAATTATTCTATGATTGCAACGCCTAATTCTATTAAGATGTTTGGTGCAGTACCTGTTTTTGTTGATGTAGAACCAGAAACACTTTGTATGGATTTTGAAAGTGCAAAAAGAGCAATAACGTCAAAAACAAAAGCAATTTTATTTGTTAATGCAAATGGAAGAAATCCTAAAGCAGGTATAAATCAATTCATACAATTGTGTAATGAGCGAGGCTTAGTGTTTTTAGAAGATGCGGCTCAATCATTAGGCTCCTTTTATCCAGATGGTAAACATCAGGGCTCTGTTGGCTTAGCAGGAAGCTTTTCTTTTTCTGCACCGAAAATTATTTCTACAGGACAGGGCGGTGCTATAATTACCAATGATGATGATATGGCATTCACGCTAAAAAGATTAAAAGACTTTGGAAGAAGTGGCGGTGGTAATGATGTTCACGATTCAATTGGATATAATTTTAAATTTACCGAAATGCAAGCCGTCATTGGCAACGAACAAATGAAAAAATTACAGTGGCGTGTAAACAGAAAAAAAGAAATATATAGATTGTATAAAAAAAATTTGAAAGATGTTAAACAGATTGTATTCTTTGAACAAGATCTTGAAAATACTACACCCTGGTTTATCGATGTGTTAGTTGAAGATCGTGATTCATTAATTTCATATCTTAAGGAACATAAAATTGGTACAAGAACGATGTACCCACCAATTAATAAACAAATTGCATACCAAATAGATGGCATCCATCCAATATCCGAAATAATTGGTAAGAAAGGTCTGTGGCTTCCTTCGGCTTCTCAATTAACGGATGATGAAGTTAATTACATTTGTAAAACGATTTATAATTTTTATTGCAAGGTGGTTTCAAGTCGCTAACGTAAAAAGTAGTATTTCAATAAGAGAGAATTAAATGAAGGTTGTAATATTAGCAGGTGGTTTAGGTTCCCGACTATCCGAAGAAACTAGTCTAAAACCAAAACCAATGGTTGAAATTGGAGGAAAGCCAATACTTTGGCATATTATGAAGATTTATTCTTCTCATGGTTTTAATGAATTTGTCGTGTTATGTGGCTATAAAGGATATATGATTAAATCATATTTTGCTAATTATTTTAGACATATGGCAGATATGACAATCGATATGAAGAAAGATACCATTGTGTATCATAAAAGTCATGCAGAGCCTTGGAAAATTACTTTAGTAGATACTGGTATGGAAACAATGACGGGGGGCAGAATCAAGCGAGTAAAGCAATATATTGGTGATGAAACTTTTATGTTGACCTATGGAGATGGGGTTGCGAATATAAATATTGCAGATTTAGTTAATTTTCATAATAAACACGGTAAATCAATTACTATGTCTTCCGTTCAACCAGAGGGGAGATTTGGTGCGATAGTAACCAATAATGAATACAAAGTAACAGATTTTAAAGAAAAGCCTAGTGGTGATGGTGCTTGGATTAACGCTGGTTTTTTTGTTTGCAATCCCATTGTATTAGATTATATAGAAGGTGATCATACTTTTTTTGAAAGAGAGCCTCTGGAAAACTTAGCAAAAGATGGAGAACTATTTACATTTCGCCATACAGGTTTTTGGAAGCCGATGGATACCCTTAGAGATAAAAATGAATTAGAGGAAATGTGGAACAAAAACTCTGCTCCTTGGAAAACTTGGAAATAGTATAAAGTGAAAATATTAATACATCCGGATGTATTTTATTCTGGCCATTCAGGAGCAATAGCGGCAAGAGAAGCAGCAAGGCTTTTAGATCAACAAGGTAATGAAGTTGGGGTCTATACCTATGATGATGAAAATAAATTTGTAGCAGATTATCGCTATTTTAAGAGAATCCAGTATAAAGGGTCTGCAAATTATTTAAGTCATAAATACAAAGAAAATTTTAAAGAAGTAATTAAGGTGTTTAAACCTGATTTTCTTTTTTTTATTGGAGGAATCATAAATACCCCAGTTGCGTATTTAGACCTTTGTGTTGAACATAATATAAAAACGGTTTTTCTTCTATTAGTGCAAGATTTTTATTGTGCAAGACTTCACGCTGGTTTAGGTTTTACATCTTGCACTTTGTGTTTAGATGGATCAAATATCAATGCATTTAAAAATAATTGTGGGGAAAAGCAATCTAAACCCCTGTTATATCTATTAAATTATCAGGTTAACCAATATTTATTCTTAAAACGGATGCGCAAGTTGAATTTTGTATTGGGTTCAACAGACCAACAGTTAGAATTTTATAAAAAAATTGGAATTGATGAAAATCGGATAGTAAAAATTCCATTATTTTTTTCACAGAAAAGGGTTACACCAATTCAAATTTTACCCAAACCCTATTTCGTAATCATAGGACAGTATAGACATGAAAAAGGAATCCATCTTATATCTTCGATTTTGGACAATATTAATGATGGGATTCATGTAATATTGATTTTGTTTAATCAAATTGAGGCTGACAAGTTTCTAATTGATTTTCCTAAAAATAAAAAACACCTAGATTCTGGCAAGTTAAAAGTACTACCTGGAGTTACAATGACAAATGGTGCAGTTGAATTGATTGCAGAATCTAAAGGCGTAATTAATCCGTCAATATGGGCTACTACAACTGAATTCGTTTTCTTAGAGGTTTTAGGAATGTCAAAACCAATTATTTGCTTTGATGTTGGTATCCATAGTGAAACTATCACAAATAAGCTGAATGGTATTTGTGTGAAATCTGGTGATTTTGTGCAAATGGGCAAAATGATAAATGAAATAAATAATAATGAAGAACTCTATCACGTAATTTCAAAAGGTGCCGGTGAGTTGTATCATACATTAACTGATGACGCTTCATTTTATCCAATATTGAATAAAGTATTTTCAGAAATAGAACAAACCACTTCGTAAGAAAGTAATTAATGATTAAAAGAATTTACCTAACCTTATCCGTGAATGCTTCATCAGGATTTGATGATTTTACTTATAAATATATTTTCCATGATACATTAGTGAAAATGGGTTATGATGTAGTGTTTTATTCTTATAAAGAAGCAAGTACAAACGCAAAAGGAGAGAAGACTACTGATATTAAAAGCATATCAGAGAAAATATATCAAAACTTCCTGATTGAACATACGAAAACCCCATTCGACTTATTTTTATCTTATTTTCAAAATCAGCAAATAATTCCAGAATTATTTAAATGGGTAAAAGAAAAGACTTTCTGTGTAAATTATACTACAAATTTCCATCAAATAAGTAGTTATAGAGATTTGTTAAAAGAGGCCGATTTATCGATCTTCGTTTCAAAAGAAGCAGAATCATATTTTACTCAAAATTCTTTTAAAGGTTATTATATGCCTTTTGCAGGATTGAGTAAAAATCTTGGATTTAATGCCGCAAAAAATGGAAATATTTCTTTTATTGGAACTGCATATGGTCCGAGAGCTAACTATTTGTGGAGATGTCTACAAAATGGCTTACCACTCAAAATCTATGGTTCTAATTGGAACAAAAATCATGCTGTTAGAGGGTCTTTAAGAATCTTAAAATTAGAAACACAGGTACTTACTAATAATAAATCAGTAATTGACACAGCATATCGTTGTTTGAATGATTTAATAATGGCAGAGATTAATCTTGGCTATAAAGAAGTTGTAAATCCTCCACTTTCAGATGAAAAATATAATCAATTAATTTCTGACTCTTCGATAATTTTGAATATTCCCGAATCTAGGTATAATCATGATTTCAATAATCCCAATATTTTAATAGGAGCAAACCTTAGAGATTTCGAAGTGCCTACCTTAGGGTCTCTACTACTAACACAAGATAATGAAGAAATAAAATCATTATTCGAAGAAAATAAAGAGGTAGTTCTTTTTTCGAATGAATTGGAAATGATTGATAAAGCAAAATTTTACCTGAATAGGCCAGGTGTGATTTTAAAAATAGCTGAAGCTGGTCAAAATAGAGTTAAAAAGGAGCATTTATGGGAACATCGTTTCAAAACATTCTTTACTTATTTGGAAAATAATTATTTGTGATGTATAATAATTTTTACCAAAATAAAAAAGTACTTATAACTGGTCATACTGGATTCAAAGGCAGTTGGTTATCACTAACACTATTTGAATTAGGCGCAAAAGTTTGTGGAATAGCACTAAGTCCAAAAACAAATAATGATTTCTTCGTTGTTAATGAGGTGTCAAGTTTGTGTGATTCACACATTGTAGACATCAACAATCTGGAGGCGGTAAAAAGTATAATTATTGCATTTCAGCCAGATATTGTTTTTCATTTAGCAGCACAGCCACTTGTTCGTTATTCGTATTCAAATCCTCTAGAAACCTATCAAACAAATGTGATGGGAACTGCCAATGTTTTAGAAGCGATAAAGCAAGTTTCTGGAAAATGTGCTATTGTTTTAATTACAACTGATAAGGTTTACGAAAACAAAGAATGGCATTATCCATATAGAGAAACAGATCGATTAGGCGGAAAAGATCCCTACAGTTCTAGCAAAGCTTGTTCCGAAATATTGATTGCCTCTTATCGGGATTCATTTTTTAATCTTAATGATTATGATAGACATCAAAAATCCATGGCAACTGCTAGGGCCGGTAATGTAATTGGTGGTGGCGATTGGTCCGAGGATAGATTAGTTCCAGATATTGTTAGAGCTATAAATGAACATAAAGAGATACAAATTAGAAACCCTTTTGCAATAAGACCGTGGCAACATGTTATGGAACCTGTACTTGGATATTTGAAATTGGCGTTCAAATTGTATGAAAGACCCAAAGTGTTTAGTGGGGAATGGAATTTTGGTCCTTATCCAGAAGAAGTATTAAAAGTTGAAGAAGTTGTTAAGACTGCTATAGAGATTTTAGGTAATGGATCATTTGTAGTTACAAACGAAGATAATGCGCCACATGAAGCTACATTATTGAAACTTGACATCTCTAAAACAGTTAGTGAATTGAGATGGAAGCCAAAACTCAATACAAAAGAAGCTATCAGATTAACAATGGAATGGTATAAAACGTTAGAAACCAATAAATCTGAAATTGCAAAATATTCAATACAATCTATTTGTAACTTTTTAAATGCACAGGATTGATGAAGATTGCGATTATTGGGTCAAATTCATTTCTTGCTGGTTATATTATTAAACAATTAACTAAACCAGAATACAATCTTTATTTATTTGGTAGAACAAATAGTATGGAAGATAATTTTGATTTTTGCTTATTTGATCTTCCTGAAATTCATCCTGAATTTACAGAGTTATTAAAGTTTGATGCTATTATTTATTGTGCAGGGGCTGGAATTCAATCTAATTTAAAGCAATCCAAAGGAATAATATTTGAATTAAATGCAATGTATCCAATAAAATTATTCAATGGTTTAATTGAAAAAAAATTTACTGGGAAATTTATTTCGTTTGGATCTTACTTTGAAATAGGGGATTCAACGAAAGCAACCGAATTTAGGGAGAAACATTTGTTAAATTCCAGACTTACGGTACCAAATGATTACTGTATTTCAAAACGGATTTTTTCAAGGTTTATTGATTCCGTAAATTGTTCGCTTAGTTATATTCACCTCGTATTACCAAACATTTACGGCAAAAATGAGAACCCCTTAAGGATTATTCCTTCCGTAATTGAAAGTATTAGAACAAAAACTCCCCTAACATTTAGTGCTGGAACGCAAGTACGTCAATATTTACATGCTGGCGATATTGCTCAACTTGTTGAAAATTATTTGAAAGGCGATTTTGAGAGCGGAATTTATAATATCACATATCCAGAACATATTCAAGTAAAACAATTAGTTGAAATAATTTACGACCAAATGGGGGTTAAAGAAGAATTTAGTAAGGTTCTATTCGGTCAAAAAAATAGGTCGGATAGTAAAATGCAATACCTTCTATTAGACGATAATAAAGCAAGAAATGAATTAAATTGGAATCCAAAGATTGATATTATTAAAGGTATACAATCCTATTTTTAATTTTTTTAAAGTAAATACTTTGATGATTATTATTAAATATATTTTGAATAATTTAAATTTGGCAAATGAATAACAATTTATCTTGTGAAATAATACCTCGAAAAGTGCTCGTTGACACACGGGGTTATTTTATTAAAGTTATTGACGGCAAAGAAAATAGTAATCCTTTTGGATGCGAGGTATATTTAACATCCGCTAAACCAGGAGAGAGTAGGGGAGGTCATTATCATCTAAAAGCCCAAGAGTGGTTTACAATAATTAAGGGTGATGCATTATTAAAAGTAAAAAATGTGGATACTGGTGAGGAGAGGGAATATTTATTATCAGAAACTAAACCTGAAACTATTTACGTTCCGCCTAGATGTGCGCATTATTTTAAAAACCAAAGTAATCATGATTTCCTTTTATTAGCATTTAGTGATATTCTTTATGATCCGGAGGATACGGTGATCTTAAAATTTGAGTAATTAATTGCTTAAAATGATTTGAGGTCATTTATTTGCACATAAATTATTGATACAAATAACCAACAAATGATTAGAAAAAAGGTAATAAAAATTTCTTATTTCCATAGTTCGGCTGATATGAGCCGATATTTCTCTAACGAATTTTTTCAAGAGTACATTTTTGCGGTAAATGATCCAAATTGTATCGAATGCGATTTTTGGTTTGTGTTTGGGGGATTAACAAATTTATCAGAAAGAGCTATAGTCAGTCCCAATAATGTTTTTTTATTTACTGCAGAATTCGATGGGGGATATAATCAAAAATTTCTAAATCAATTTTCGAAAGTTTTTACTGCTGATACTAAACTACAGGGGGAGAATATAGAATATTTCCATCTGGGTAACCCTTGGTTTATTCAAAAATCTTTTGACGAATTATATCATCAAGAAAATGTAAAAAAAACAAAATTACTTTCTGTAGTCGCTTCAAATGCATCTTATATTACATATAACAGGAATTATAAAATACGGTATGATTTTGTAATTGCACTACAAAAACATTTTGGAAATGATATAGACATTTTTGGAAGAGGATTTAGGGAAATTGAGAACAAAGATGATGGATTATTTCCTTATAAATATTCTGTGGCAATTGAAAATATGCCAATCCCATTCAATATCTCTGAAAAGCTAAGTGATTGTTTATTAACACATACGCTACCTCTTTATTATGATTGTCCAAATATTAGTCGGTTTTATAATGAAAAATCGTTTGTTAAGTTAGATATAATGGATCATTCGTTTAGTATAGGTTTGATTGAAAAAATTCTAGAAACAAATAATCATTATGAAGACAATTTGCAATATGTTATAGAAGCTAAAAAGACTTACTTACTTAATTATTCATTCCAAGCGGTTTTCGTAAAGGCCATTAAACGTTTCGGGGTTTACGATGAAGTGAAAAAGACGGTAGAATTAATAAATGACAATAAACTTAGAGTTAGAATTAAATTAAAAATAATTGATTTGGCTTATCAATATTTAAAGTAATCAGTACTTTATTCATAAGTACCATTATCAAAAGCTTTTAATAAAATAAAAATAAAAAAATATG
>Ga0209550_10002100_pt1 | contig 19173 bp, 13 predicted proteins | sample LauGreSuBDMM15SN_2_FD_187567 | JGI IMG/M metagenome (GOLD analysis project Ga0209550, IMG submission 187567) | Freshwater lake microbial communities from Lake Michigan, USA - Su13.BD.MM15.SN (SPAdes) (version 5) | ecosystem: Environmental > Aquatic > Freshwater > Lake | place: Lake Michigan...
GCTAATCACTGGATGCACAACGGATTTGTCGTTGACACCGAAGGCGAAAAAATGTCCAAGAGTTTGGGCAATGTGGCCAACCTTCTTGATCTGCTTGAGCATTACGACCCGCGTGCCTATCGCTTGGTTTTGTTGCAAACGCACTATCGCGGCCCAGTTCGCATCGGTCAAGACAATATTGATGCATCGGTGAATGCACTTGCTGGTCTCGATGGGTTTGCCGATCGCATGTCGAAGGCCTCGTTGCCCGTTTCAGAACCAGACGCTGCAACCATTGCCAGATTTCGTGAGGTAATGGACAACGACCTCGATACACCTGGCGCTATGGCCCATATTTTTGACGCAGTGCGACGATCAAACATTGCAATTGATGAGGGCAACGGTGGCCAAGCAGCTGCAATGTCACTCGCCGTATTGCACATGTGTTCCGCACTTGGCCTAGAACTGCGTGCTGCAGCAGAAGTGGATGCCGCAACATTGCAGCGAGCATCCGATTTGGATGCCGCACGAGCTGCGAAAGATTTTGCAACCGCCGATGCCATACGTAACGAATTGCAAGCAGCAGGTTTCGTCGTTGAGTCAACCAAAGATGGCACGCGCGTTCGTCGCGCGTAGTTACTCGACGACACACTCATGAGTACAGCAACCACAACACGCGAACCACTCCCGCGCGGGTTCTGGGTTATTTGGTCCACTGTCGCACTCGACATGATTGGTTTTGGCATTGTCGCGCCAATTCTTGGTCGATACGCCGATCGTTTCGGTGCATCAGGTTTTCAAGTTGGTTTGCTCTTCGCCTCGTTTTCATTAGCACAGATGATTTTTGCGCCGATACTTGGTCGCTGGTCCGACCGAGTTGGCCGCAAACCAGTCATCGTTATTTCACTGCTTGGCACTGCGCTCGGAAGCTTCATCACTGGCGCTGCAGGCGCACTGTGGGTGTTGTTCGCCGGCCGACTGATCGATGGTGCTTCGGGCGCAAGTGTCTCTGTTGCGCAAAGTGCCATCACCGATATCGCAAGTAAGGAGCAACGCGCTCGCATGCTGGGCCTCTTAGGAATGGCCTTCGGTATTGGTTTTGTCTTTGGCCCAGCAATTGGTGGCCTTGCCGCATTGGGTGGCCCGCACATTCCGTTCTATGTTGCAGGAACTCTCGCGCTCATCAATGCAGTGGCCGCAATGATTCGTCTGCAAGAAACACGTGTACCGAATAGATCAGCCCAAACCGCTCGCGTGCATATTCCATTTCGCAAGCGCCGGTATGGCGCGCTTGCAGGTGTTGGATTTTTCTCGATGCTGGCGTTCTCTGGGTTTGAGGCAACGTTCTCATTGTTTGGTGGTGCACGTTTCAACCTGACCGAGGCATCAACCGCGGTTGTATTTTTGGGAATTGGCGTAGTGATGTCGGCAGTGCAGGGTTCGCTCATTGGTCCACTCACAAGCCGCTTTGGCTCGCTGCATTTATTGCGCAACGGTTTGGTGCTTGTTTCCATTGGACTACTGTTTTTGGGAGCAGCAGTTATTTGGCCAACGATGATCGTTGCTCTGTCGTTTCTGGTTGTTGGTGCTGGCATCTCAAGTCCATCACTTACTGCACTTGTTGCAGATTCGGCGCACGAAGATCGTCGCGGAGAAGCGCTCGGAATTCAGCAGTCGGCATCGGCGCTTGCGCGAGTTATCGGCCCACCACTTGCCGGCCTTGCCTTTGACCACGTAGGTATCGGAGCACCGTTCACTTTCGGCGCACTCATTTATGTTCTTGCAATCGGCATTGCCTTTCGCAAACTGAAATGAACGTTCGACAGACCTTGGGCTATCAGCCCGCACTCGATGGGCTACGCGCACTGAGCATCATTGCTGTGATCTTGTATCACGCGGATATTCAATGGATTCCCGGAGGGTTCCTCGGAGTAGAAGTGTTCTTTGTAGTGAGCGGATATTTGATTACCGCGCTGCTCATTGAAGAGCGCGAAACGCGTGGTCGAATCAACCTAAAAATGTTTTGGGTTCGTCGTGCACGACGATTGCTGCCTGCACTGTTTGCAATGTTGGTAGCAACTGCTTTCGTCGTTGCGTTTTATGCACAGGACTCGGCGCCCGATTTTCGACGCGATGTGTTTCCAGCAGTTGGCTATGTTTCCAACTGGTGGCAGATCTATTTTGTGGATGCGCCATATTTTGCCGCAAGCGCATTACCAGTGTTGCGGCATCTTTGGTCTCTTGCAGTGGAGGAGCAGTGGTATCTGCTGTGGCCTCTCTTGTTTGCGTGGGTAATTGCCCACAAACGAATACACAGCAGGATCTCTGGCGTTATGTGTGTGCTCGGCGCAGGCGCAATCATGGCTTTTACCGCAGCACGTTTTGTGGCAGATGACGAGATGCGCATCAATGTGTTGTATCTCAGTACGTTCACTCGTTCCAGTGGTTTATTGCTTGGCGCGGCAGTTGCGTTTCTGTGGCGACCATGGATGCGCAATGATCTGCGCGCACCAAAGATCCGTCGCGTCAGCGCCGAATTGATTGCGCTTCTCGCAGTGGGAGTTCTCGGGATTCTGATCGCAACACAACATGTGTTTGACGAGAGCCTTTATCGTTGGGTACTTGCGCTCACGTCGTTTGCATCGGCGTGCGTGGTTGCGGTGGTGGTGCGGCCGGGCAACACATGGATGAAAGAATTGCTCTCCATTCCAGGTCTGGTGGAGATTGGCCGGCGTTCATACGGTTTATACCTCTGGCATTGGCCGATCTTCGTTGTTGTAGGCGCCCGCGAAAACGGCGTGCGACTTGCCGTGGCATTGACAATCACCGTTGTCATCAATGAGTTTTCATACGTATTTATAGAGACGCCCGCGCGCAAGGGCGCAATTGGTAATTGGTGGGGTCAGCGATCACAATTGACTGCTATGCGCCGCCGACTACCCATTGCTCTCGGCGTCGTAATCATTTCTGCACTCGTCGGCACAGGTGTGAAAGTTGCCGGTATCGAAGCCCGTGATCTTTCTGTCGACACTGCCAATAGCGAAGTGGTATTTGTCGTTCCAACCACGTTGCCGTCCGTGTCGTCATTGCCCGGTGTATCAACGACCACAACCACCATTGCAAAACTTCCGCGCCGAGTGGTCATCGTTGGCGACTCGCAGGCTCACTCGCTTGCCGTGAACAAGCCAAGTGGTATCGAAAAAACATTCATCGTCACTGATGGTTCGATTGATGGCTGCGGCGTCTACGACCGTGGTGTTGGCACCGGTGGCAAGAATGGAACTTTCCGCAGAAACTTTGCAAACTGTGTCGGCTTTGAGAAAAGTTGGGCAAAATCAGCCACGAAAGCAAAAGCAGAAGTTGCCTTTGTGGTGCTTGGGGCTTGGGAAGTGCTTGATCTCAAAATCAATTCATTCCTGTTCAAAGTGAATACCACACCCGCCGACACGTTGTTCCGTACGCAAGTACAACGCGGTGTCGCGGCGTTGCGTCAAACGGGAGCAACCGTTGCACTATTGGAAGTGGCATGCATGCGGCCAGTCGATTCGAGTGGCGGCCCCGTACCCGCATTGCCCGAGCGTGGCGACGACACCCGCACTGCGCATCTCAACGAATTGTTGCGTGAAATTGCCGCGCCGGAAAACGATGGCGTGTACTTCATCAACGGCCCACGCGAGTGGTGCAACAACCCCAAGATTTCAACGAGCCTGAGCTACCGCTGGGACGGCGTCCATGCTTATAAGCCAGGCGCGAAGCTGATCTTTGAAACTGTTGCCCAGCAACTGCTGCAATTGCCTGTTACGAAGTAGCGAGATCAGCGAACTGGCAGGCCCATTCCTCGAGCAATCACGAGTTTTTGTATTTCGCTTGTGCCTTCTCCAACTTCGAGAATTTTTGCGTCGCGGTAGAAGCGGGCGATGGGGTTGTCTTCAATGAATCCGCTGCCACCAAAGATTTGAGTTGCAACCCGAGTTGCTGTAACGGCTGTTTCAGTGGAATACAACTTCGCCATTGATGCTGCCTGAGAACAGGGAAGCCCCGCATCTTTCAACCACGCTGCTTTATAGGTGAGGTTCGATGCGTTTTCAACCGCCACTGCAAGGTCGGACAGTGCAAATGCAACGCCTTGATTTCGTCCAATGGGCCCACCAAATGCTTGTCGTTCTTTCGCGTACTGGGTAGACAACTCAAGACACGCACGTGCACACCCAACTGCAAGCGCAGAAATTGCAATACGTCCATCGTCAAGGATCGCGAGAAAATTCTGAAATCCTGTGCCGATATCTCCCAACATGTTTTCCTTCGGGATTTCGACGTCGACAAGCGACAGCCCGTGAGTGTCGCTGGCATGCCAGCCCAATTTTCGATAGGCAGGTTCAACCGTCAGACCTTTTGTGCCGGATTCGATGATGAAACTTGAAATTCCATCATCTGTGCGAGCCGTAACCGTGATGATCGAGGTGATTGGCGTCCCCGAGTTGGTGATAAACGACTTCGAACCATTGATGATCCATTTGTTTCCAGAAAGTCGTGCGGTGGTTCGGGTTGCGCCCGCATCACTTCCTGCATCGGCTTCAGTCAGCCCAAATGCTCCAAGTGTCTTTCCAGCAACCAAGTCCGGCAACCACCGTTGCTTCTGATCTGGTGTGCCAAAACGGAAGAGTGGGTTCGCACCAAGGCCAACACCGGCGGAAAGGGTGATTCCAATCGATTGATCTACGCGACCAAGTTCTTCAATTGCGATGCACAGAGAAATAAAGTCGCCGTTGCTGCCACCCCATTCTTCCGGGAAGACCAAACCGAACAAACCAAGGTCGGCCATTTTTGCGACGGCGTCGAGGGGGAAGATTTCTTTTTCGTCCCACATTGCGGCGTGGGGGGCTATTTCTTTTTCGGCAAAATCTCGGACAACAAGGCGGAATGCCTCGTGTTCATCAGACAGATTGAAATTCATTGCATCCCCGCAATCGCAAAATGATACGTCTATAAGCGCGTCTCGCGGAAGACTCTAGCGGCGCTCCCTCGAACCAAGCGAGACCAGAGACGGAAAAGTTTTCGCTTGCTAGGAATTTTCAAATGATGTACTGTCACGAACGGTGATCAACGAAATCGTTCAGTTTGCCTTGCTGGGGCTTGGCGTCGGAGCGCTCTACGCGTTTGGCTCTCAAGGTCTGATCGTCGTTTATCGCGGATCGGGGATCATCAACTTCTCTCTCGGTGCAACTGCAATTGCCGGTGTTTTCCTTCAATGGGAATTGCAATACGAATACGGTCATCCATTCCTCGTTGCTACCTTCTTCGGAATTTTGCTGTCGGCCACACTTGGATTTCTCACTCACTGGATGATTCTTCGTCCGTTGCGAAACGCGAGTTCACTCATTCGTGTAATTGCAACGTTGGCTGTGTTTGTCACGGTGCAGGCTGGTGTAGTAATTCGTTATGGATCTGAGCCTCAACAAGTACCGAGTCGTCTTCCCAACAGTCGAATAACGCTGTGGTCGGATGTTGGCATCACCATGGATCGAATAATCCTGCTGGGCTTGGGCATCGCGTCCAGCGCAGGTTTATGGTTTTTGTATAAGTCAAGCAAATTCGGTCTTGCAACAGAAGCGGTATCCGAAGACGAGCAAGCAGCCTCAGCGGTAGGAATCTCTCCAAACTTCATTGCCGCGTTGAACTGGATTCTCAGTTCATCTCTCACGACAGTGGCTGGAATGCTGGTAGTTCCAATTATCACTCTGCAAGTGACGTCGATGACGGGCCTAGTTCTTGCTGCGCTCGCCGCTGCACTTGTAGCGGATTTCAGATCTTTCCCAATTGCAACAATGACGGCGTTCATGCTCGGCATCGGTCAAACCTTGGTCGGTCGTTTTATCGACCAACAAGGCCTTGGACCGTCTCTGCCATTTTTGGTCGTCATCGTGGTGTTGGTCTTCCGAGGGACATCGCTTCCTAATCGGGATTATTTCCTACGCGAGTATCCGATGCTGGGAAGCGGAAAAATTTCATGGGATTGGGCGCTATTTGGCTCAGGCGTCATCGTATTTTTGATGCTCACAAAAGAACCCAAATGGGTTGACGCGCTCACCGTGTCTTTGTCGGTGGCCGTCGTGTTGCTTTCGATGGTGGTACTCACTGGCTATGCAGGCCAGCTTTCGCTAGCGCAGTATTCAATTGCGGGCTTTGGTGCCTATGTCGCAGGGCGAGTTTCGTCAGTGTTTGACATACCGTTTTCCCTAGCTTTGATCGTCGGAGTTTTTGCCGCGGTTCCATTGGGAATGTTGTTTGCGATACCGGCGGTACGCACGAGGGGTCTCAACCTTGCAATTGTGACATTGGGTATGGGAACGGCACTCGAATTGATGCTGTTTAGAAACCGAAACTACACGGGCGGCGTAAAAGGCACGCTTGTTGACAGCCCAAGCATCTTTGGTTACAGCCTCGACTCAGTGAAGTACCCAGAGAGATACGGGATCTTCGTGTTGGTGCTTGCGGTGTTTGCCGTGTGGATTGTTTCCAACGTGCGACGGGGGCGAAGTGGTCGGCGCTTGATTGCAGTGAGAACGAATGAACGAGCAGCAGCCGCTTTGGGTGTCGATGTAACGCGCGCGAAGCTCTTCGCTTTTTCTCTTGCCTCGGCAATCGCGGCGCTTGGCGGAATATTGATTGCCTTCCGACTTACCGCAATTAGCTATCAGTCGTTCACCACCTTTACCTCGATTACGTATGTTGGCTTTGCATTGATTGGCGGTATCGGCCAGCTACTCGGGCCATTCTTCGGCGGGACAATGGCCGCAGCCGGTCTTAATCAAGCAATCTTTGAAGCAACATGGAGTGGAATTGCCCGATGGATCCAACTCATCAGTGGCATCGCAACGCTCCTCACCGTGTTGTACTACCAAGACGGATTGGCCGCAGAATGGGTCAAAATATTCCGTTTCATGAAGCGCTCAAGGAAATGGGGGCGTTCATACTTGATCGATCTTGCTGATGTTTCGGAATCTGATTCCGGAAATTTGGGCGTCCATCGAGTGACACCACAGATTCTCAATGTTGACAAACTTCGAGTGGTCTATGGGGCAGTGGTTGCTGTTGACGACGTCAGTTTCTCACTGAAGCCGGGAACCATTACGGGCCTTATTGGGCCCAATGGTGCGGGCAAGACTTCGCTCATCGATGCAGTAAGCGGATTCACTCAGTCCGAAGGCAAGATTCAGGTAGGCGATCTTGAGATTTCGACATTGCGGGCATCAAAACGCGCCCGAGCCGGTGTCGCTCGCTCGTTCCAAGGTCTCGAATTGTTTGATGACGCAACCGTCTTCGAAAATCTCAGTGTCGCTGCCGACCCTCAAGACGGCGCGTCCTATTTCAAGGATTTAGTGCGCCCTCGCAACCCGCTCTTTTCCGCACCGGTAGTACGCACTATTCAGCAGTTTGATTTGGAGTTTGATCTCCACCGCGATGTTCGAGATCTTTCCTATGGCAAGCGCAGGTTGTTAGCGATTGCTCGAGCCGTAGCAATGGTTCCTAGCGTCCTGCTCCTTGATGAGCCAGCTGCAGGTTTGAGCCAGTCCGAAAGTCAAAACTTGGCTCGCTTGGTGCGCGGCCTCGCCGACGAATGGGGAATGGCAATTTTGGTGGTAGAGCACGACCTGCAATTTGTTATGGGAGCGTGTGACGAAGTATTGGTGTTGGACTTTGGCAAACTCATTGCCACTGGCACCCCTGCAGAAGTGCAAGCAAACCCAGATGTTATTCGTGCTTACTTAGGCGCAGATGCAGCGCAAAAGGATAGAGTTGTCTCAGACCTAGGGAGTCGTGGGGGCGCGATCTAAATGAAGACTTTGCTTGAAACGCGCGATCTCAAGGCAGGCTATTTCGGTCGTGAAGTTGTTCGGGCAGTAAACATTCATGTTGATAAGGGCGAAGTAGTTTGCCTTCTCGGACCGAATGGTGCGGGTAAATCAACAACTCTTCTCACCATTGCCGGCGAATTAAAACCAGTTGATGGTTTAGTCATGTTGAACAACGTTCCTACTTGGGAGCCCGCCTATTTACGAGTTCAAAAAAGAGGCCTCGGTATCGTCACCGAGCGGCGTTTGATCTTTTCAAAGATGACCACGAGGGATAATTTAAAATTGGGTGGCGCATCGGTTGATGTTGCGCTTGAGCTCTTTCCCGAGTTGGAATCACGTCTATCAGTGAGGGCGGGGTTGCTTTCCGGTGGTGAGCAACAAATGGTTGCACTAGCGCGCGCACTGAGCCGTAACCCGTCACTGCTGTTAGCCGACGAATTGTCTTTAGGTCTTGCACCGATCATCGTTGATCGATTGCTCAGCGCAGTGCGGAAGTCAGTAGATAAAAATGGAACTGGCGCACTGATTGTTGAACAACATGCGACGAAGGCATTGCAATACGCCGATCGTGTGTACCTGCTTGCCCGCGGCCAAATCGCTTTGCACCTCACTGCGGATGAAGCGGTAAAGCGTTTAGACGAGATTGAACAGACGTACCTTCAGGGAACTTCAGAAACAGAAGAAGACCATATTGAGCGCAAACGTCGTAAAGACAAACGGAAGCAGTGGAGACGGTTGAGAGTAAGGGAACGAGAAATGAATCGGTTAACAGGCACGTTAATTTCAACACGAAAGGCAGACGAAGATGACTTCTATTTTGAAAAAGAGCAGGTTCGGCGCGACCGAGCTATGCGGGCACGAAAGTAACTGATTATGGGCTACCGCACCGCAGAATTACCCGACGTCAAACTTGACGAATTTGAGGGAATACCATTTTTTGATCGCATGAAAATGTTGATGTTGCATTGGGTTGACCACGGTTTTGGTACACCGAAGCAAACGATCACCTTCTATGTCTGGAAGATCTTTTTGTATGGATTGTTCGGTCTGATTGTTGCTGGCACTTTCACCAAGGGTCTTGAGTTCAACGATATTGGTGCTTGGTGGCACGAACCGATTTTGTACCAGAAGTTGATGGTCTGGACCGTACTGCTGGAAATTCTTGGTCTGGCAGCGACGTGTGGGCCAATGGCGTTTCACTTCGATCCACCAATTGGCGGAGTGCTCTACTGGTGGCAGAACGATACGTTCCGTGTTCCGCCTTACCCCAATCACGTTCCTTTTACAAAGGGGACTAGGCGCACGCCATGGGACACCGGCCTGTACAAACTCATTGTGTTTTGGTTGGTGATGATGTTGTTTTTGTCCGGTCAGCAAATTCCAGGACTACCAGAAGGCTCTGCAGGTGTAATGCCGCAGTGGTCGTTGGTGGTGTATTGCGCACTCATTCTCACCATGGGACTTCGTGACAAATGTGTCTTTTTGTCATCACGGGCGGAGCAATATGTTCCGACCATGTTGTGTTTTGGACTGATGTCGAATTTCACGGACATGATTATGGCGGCGAAGATTTTCATCGTCGTAGTTTGGATGGGCGCTGGCTTCTCGAAATTCCAACATGGTTTTTCCAGCACTGTGTCAATCATGGTGCAAAATACGCCATGGATGATTTCTAAGAATTTCCGAAGGAAAACGGTGAAGGACTTTCCAAACGACCTTCGACCTTCGACGGTGACACACCTGATGGGACATATTGGTGGAAGTGCCTGTGAGTTAGTCATGCCACTCGTCTTGCTCTTCTCGCCGTGGCCATGGCTTACGTGGGTCGCAATCCTCTCAATTTGGGCGCTGCATACCTTTATTATTTCCACGATCCCGGTCGCTGTTCCATTGGAGTGGAACGTGTTCTTCATATTCTGTGTGGCGTTTATCTTTGCCAACTTCCATCCAAACAATGGATACGCATTAGGCGACATGAACCCAGTGCTTATGGCAGTTGTATTGGTGGCTGCACTTTTCCCAATCGTCCTTGGGGCATTCAAGCCTGAATATGTTTCATTCTTGGTGGGAATGAAGCAATATGCGGGCAACTGGGCTGCTTCGTCTTGGTCGTTCAGGGATAAGAGCATGGAAGACCGCATCAACGAGCGTGTAGTCAAATCTGCCGACAACCAAATTGATCAAATCGAGCCGCTCTTCGGAAGGGAAATATCTGAAGTATTTATTCAAAAAGGTGTCGCCTTTCGAATGATGCATCCGCATGGCCGCATGCATATGTCGGCATTGCTGCGTCACACGGATGGATTAGATCATCGACTGCAACGCGATGGCGAGTTTGCGAGCAATGTCATTCTTGGTTGGAACTTTGGTGACGGGCATTGCCACGATGAGCGATTGTTCGCAGGATTGCAGGAACAATGCCAGTATGAGCCGGGCGACCTAATCGTTGCATGGACCGAATCGCAACCTGCGTTTAGCAAGAAGGTGCAGTATCGGATTATCGATGTTGCTATCGGCACCGTTGAAAAAGGCTGGTATCACAATGATGATGCGTACAACGCACAACCTTGGTTGCCAGACGGTCCTATTCCTCACACCATTACCTGGGTAAGGCCTGGCTACACCGCACCAGGTGTTGCTTATCCTGGTACTGGTGGGCGTAAGTAACGCTCGCACCTACTGTGCCAACAGCGATCGTCGTTGGCAGCGGACCGAATGGTCTGGCTGCCGCGGCGCAACTTGCATGCGCTGGTTTTAGCGTCACGGTTTTTGAGGCTGCTGCGACTTTCGGCGGCGGCACGAGAAGCGCGGAAAAGATTCAACCGGGATTGATTCATGACGAATGCGCGGCGTTTCATCCGCTAGCTGTTGCATCGCCTATTTTCAACGAGTTGCAACTCAATAGACATGGTTTGGAGTGGTGCGCACCGCCAATTCAATGTGTGCATCCATTCGACGATGGTTCCGCCGCCGAACTACATCAGAGTATTCAAGAAACGGCGCGCCTCTTAGGAAAGGGCGGCACAAGCTGGTCGAGGGTTTTTGGACCAATGGTTGAGCGTTTCGACGACTTGTTGAGTGATATCCGCAAACCGGTGCTTCGAATCCCCAATCATCCTATTTTGCTGGGCAGATTTGGAATGAGAGCTGCACTGCCTGCCGCAGTCCTTGCTAAATCATTGAGGTCTGAAAAGGCACGTGCGTTGTGGATGGGCGTTGCAGCTCATGCGTTGTATCCCTTGACTACGGCCTTTTCCAGTTCGGTCGGTATGTCATTAGTTGTATCTGCGCATGCGAAGGGCTGGCCTGTGGCAAAGGGCGGATCGCAGTCCATTGCTAATGCGCTTGCTTCGGTTATTCGAGCAAATGGGGGAGTGATTGAGACCAACCATTTGGTGACTTCAATCAACGACTTGCCACCGTCAGATGTATTACTGCTCGATGTCTCGCCCCGAATTGCCGCAGATATTTTGGGTGATCGCCTACCAACCAAAGTTGCCGCCGCTTACCGACGATATAAACATGGTGCAGGCGCATTTAAAATTGATTTTGCTGTGGACGGAGGTGTGCCTTGGCGAGCAGACGCCGCGCATCTGGCGGGAACAGTGCATCTGGGGGGCAGTGCAGCAGAGGTAGTTCACACTGAGTCATTAATCCATCGAGGAATAATGCCAGAAAAACCATTTGTTTTGGTTGGGCAGCAATACGTTGCGGATGCGAGTCGATCGAATTCCAATGTCAAACCCGTGTGGACGTATGCACATGTTCCTCATGGCTATGACGGTGATGCCACCGAGCTGATCATCAATCAAATAGAGCGGTTTGCGCCGGGTTTTCGTGAGCGAATTGTGGGGAGCGCCACAAGGTCGACAACCGAGATGACCGTGCACAACCCCAACTACATTGGTGGCGACATCATCGGCGGCCAGGCTTCCCTGAAGCAGTTGCTGTTTAGGCCCCGAATCACCCTAAACCCCTACTCGACGGGGGTTCCGGGGGTCTATCTATGCTCAGCATCTACCCCTCCCGGGGCAGGTGCACATGGGCTGTGCGGGGCTAATGCCGCTAATCAAGCAATTCAAGATCTGAATTAATATCCACACCTAACCGTGTGATATGAGTTACAGGGTAAGAAAACACAACCAAACAATATGGGGGAGATATGAAAAAAGGAATCAATCGAAAGTTTGGCCAAGCACTGGCCACTCTTGCCGTACTTGGGCTGCTCACATCAGCCTGTGGTGGCGGTGCTTCTACGTCAGAAGAGGGCACAGATGCCCCTGCTGAGGCCGAAGTTGCTGCACCAACCGGTGAGCCAATCAAGGTAATGACGGTCACGACAATTAACGCGTCGGGCCCGACCTACCAAAACATTGCCGACACCGCGAAGGCCTACGAGGGGTACATCAACGCTCGTGGCGGTATCGCTGGTCGTCCGCTTGAAGTAACCATTTGCGATGAGCAATTCGACCCAGCAATTGCAACAACATGTGCCCGCAAAGCAGTAGAAGAAGGAATTGTTTCCATAGTTGGATCATTCACCTACTTCGGCGAAAGCATCATTCCTGTCATTGCTGAATCAAACATCACTTGGTTTGGTGTGTGCTGTGCAATTGCACCATCCGAATTGACAAGCAAGCATTCATTCCCAATCGGCAACCAGCCGATGTACGGCGTTGGTCAAGTTAAGCGCGCCGTAGAAGATGGATGCAAGAAGATCAACGCAGTGGTGATTGACGGAGCACAGATTTTCGTTCCGCCAATGGAAAACGCCATCAAAGCACTCGGACAGAGTTTCGGTAAGACAGTCATCGTTCCGCCAACGGCAAATGATGTCTCGGGCGAAGTTGCCCAGGCAACACGTGACGCCGATTGTGTCGTTGCAGTTCTTTCGGAGCAGCCATTTGCTACATGGAACCGCGCATGGGCCGACTCTGGCACTACCGCGAAACTGTATGGTAACCAAGGCAACTTGAATGAAATTTCTGCAAAAGGCACAGAAGCTGCAACAGATGGTGCAGTTATCGGTGGTATGTACCCAGATATTTCAACCGAGCCATGGGCTGAATACCGTGTTGCATTAGATGAGGCGAAATTGGACCTCACGAAGCAGGACTACAACTCACTTGGTGGTTTGGGAACATGGGCAGCCTTCGCAGCATTCAAAATTGTTGCTGAGAGCATCTCCGGTGAAATCAATGCAGATTCGTTCTTCGAAGCTGCATCGGTTACCTCGAATCTTGACCTCGGTGGCATGGTGCCAGTTTTGGACTTCACCCAGGAATGGACTGATGGCCTTGAGGGCTACCAGCGACTGTTCAACAGGAGCGTCATTTTCAGCATTCTGAAAATGGGCAAGGTATTGCCACTCACAACTGAGTTCGAAGACGTTGGCAATCTCGCAACAGGTAAAGCAGGCTGAGAACTTCTCTTGGCTTACTCCGACGACACTTAGTGTCTGAGGGGTAAGCCGAGAGGCAGGTTATTTAGATCAGGAGACAGCCCGCTCGGTCGAAGTCCAGTACTTCGATCGGGCGGCTTTCTTATCTGGCTTACCAAGTGCCGTCAGTGGCAATGCATCAATAAAGTCGATGCTCTTCGGTGATTGCTGTGAGCCTTTGGCTTCCTTCACCATGGTCTTAAGTTCGACCACAAGTTCTTCAGACGGAGTTGCTCCGGGCCTGAGCACTACGAGTGCTTTTACGGCTTCTCCCCACTTTTCGTCGGGGACTCCAATCACCATGACCGACGCGACCGATTTGTGTGAGCTGAGAACGTCCTCAACTTCGCGAGGGTAAACATTGAATCCGCCGGTGATCACCATGTCTTTTGTGCGGTCGACGATGTGGAGAAATCCGTGTTCGTCGAAGCGTCCAACGTCGCTCGTATGGAGCCAGTCACCACTCAACGCCTCGGCGGTTTCTGCAGGCATGTCTTTATAGCCAATGGTGACCAACGGGCCACGAGTGCAAATCTCGCCAGTCTGACCACGTTCCACTGGTTGATTGTCTTCATCCAGCAACTCAACGTGCATCCATGAAACCGGCTTTCCGCATGATGCCAAAATGCTGAGATCATCCGGGTCGTGATCTGCCTTTTTGAGATGGGCGAGGACCATCGGTGCTTCAGTTTGGCCATAAAACTGAAAGAAGATTTTGCCCCAATGACGAATTGCTTGCGAAAGCTTGGACGGGCTCATTGGAGATGCGCCGTAGATAATCGTCTCCATAGATGACATATCCGCAGTTTCGTAACGAGGGTGGCCTTGTAGGGCGTACAACATTGATGGAACGATCAGCGTGCAGGTAATTTTCTGCTCTGCAACCAAATCGTAAAAGTCATCGGGATTAAATGAATCCATGACGTAGAAGGCGCCACCAGACAACAGAACTGGTGCCAGCAGTGTCATGGCCGCATGCGATAGCGGTGTGGCAATCGCAATGCGGATTTCCTTAGGAAATTCCCATTCGGTCATCTGGATCCATGTCATGGATTGCCATACGCGTTGAGTCTGCAGCACGCCCTTTGGCCGTCCGGTGGTTCCGCCCGTGTAAACGACAGTACAGAGGTCTTCTGCGCCAATGACTGGTGGCGTGAGTGGCTTTGGGCTGAAACGATCGGCTTCTGCCATGTAGTCGACACCAACGGTATTCGGGCCGAAGCCAAGGAATTTAATGTGTGGATACTGCTTCTTTAACTCAGTTGCACGATCACCGAAATATTCGCTATCGAAAACCAGGCATTCAATTTCGGCATCTTTAATGATGTACGAGTGATCGCTTAAGGAACCAAGTGGGTGGAGCGGGGTAATGATGTTGCCATTCACCAAAGACGCCGTGAGGTTCGTGAGCACTTCTGGGCGATTCTTAGAGAGCACCGCCAGCCTGGTTCCCTGCGTCATTCCAACAGACTGAAGAACCTGAATCATCTGGCTAGTGCGTTCGCGGATTTCTCGGTAACTGGCAATTCGGCCGGCCAAAAAGATGCACGGCTCATCCTCGTGGCTCTGCAGGCTTTGAACAATGAGGTGTGGCAGCAACGGACTGTCAAATAGAATCATGTTCAGATTATAGGAGGAGATGTCATGAGCTTTGATGAAACGGCACGCACACAACGTCTTCGCGACGTTCTCGAAGAGTTCATGTTGAAATACATTTACCCCAGCGAAGAGAGGTTCTACCGAGAGGCCTCCGAGCTGGGCCCTTGGGCGGTATTGCCAGTCGTTGAAGAACTGAAGAAGGTTGCCCGAGAAACAGAACTCTGGAACATTTGGTTCAATCCCACCGATAATCCAACGGGACTCTCAAATCTTGAGTATGCGCCGCTGTGCGAAATCATGGGTCGGTCACATTTGGCGCCAGAGGTATTCAATTGCTCCGCTCCCGACACGGGCAACATGGAAGTGCTCGATAGGTATGGAACTGTCGAACAGAAGCAGCAGTGGCTTGAGCCGTTGCTCCGAGGCGAGATCCGTTCGACGTTCTCCATGACCGAACCCGCTGTCGCATCAAGCGATGCAACAAATATTGAAAGTTCAATCGTTCGTGACGGCGCCGAATATGTAATCAATGGTCGCAAGTGGTATTCAACTAATGCGACGCATCCACATTGTGCAATTTTTATTTTCATGGGTAAATCAGATCCAGAGAACCCAAGTAGCCATCAACAGCAATCAATGATCTTGATTCCAAAAGACACACCTGGCATCGAGGTCGTCCGCCCATTGCCGGTATTTAACTTCTATGGAATGCCCGACCGTGCATCCGAGGTTCAGTTCACCGATGTTCGGGTGCCGATCTCGAACATGCTGCTTGGCGAAGGCAGGGGATTTGAAATTGCACAAGGCCGACTTGGCCCTGGACGCGTTCATCACTGCATGCGTCTTATCGGACTCGCAGAAAGAGCGTTAGAAATGATGTGCAGGCGCAGCCAGCACCGTGTTGCATTTGGTTCGGCAATTGCCGATCAAAGTGTGACACTTGAGCGAATTGCAAATGCTCGGATTGATATAGAACGAACGCGGTTGCTTGTCTTGAAAACTGCGCACATGATGGACACGGTTGGCAATAAAGCAGCACGTCGCGAGATTGCCATGATCAAAGTTGCAACGCCAACGATGGCATGTCGCATCATTGATGACGCCATTCAGATGTTCGGTGGCATAGGCACAGCAAACGATTATGGCCTGGCGGCCATGTATGCCTCGGCCCGCCTCCTGCGCTTGGCAGACGGGCCAGATGAGGTGCACCGCATGCAATTGGGCAAGTCCGAACTTCGCCTGCATGCCGGCAAGGAGAACCTTGAACCTATTTCAAGGTACGCACCGCAGTGGGATTCTGAGGACTTAGAGAATTTCTAAGTGCGCTATTGTTGACAGTGATATGAACACATCTGAAAATCACATGCAAACAAATGCCGAGCCGAAATCCACGAACCGACTAAGTCGTGATGGTTTCGCAGCCTTGGCAATCGGGCTGATTTCTGCAGTACTTGTCTTTGTAATGTTTAAACATTTCGTGAGTTAACCCGGGTAGACCCCGTGTCGCTTTTCCACCGACTGGCGATCTACTGGGTCGGCCATAGCGAAGCGAGCAATAACCTCGGCTCGTAGCCGCTCGAAAGAAACAACAGCGTCAATGATCAGTTCGCTAGCAAGCCGCGAAAGCTCTACGTCTTTTTCGTATTCCGCACGCTTTTGCTGAATAAAGGTCTCACGTTCGACCAAGTCGGTTATGGCGGCAATGTGATTGGCATAGACAGCGTTGACGGCAGCCTCTGGGCCCATAACGGCAATCTTTGCGGTTGGAAGCGCAAGCGTTGCGATTGGGTCAAATGCCGGACCACACATTGCGTATAAACCCGCACCATATGCCTTGCGGACGACAACACAAATCTTGGGCACTGTCGCTTCGGTAATGGCGGTAATCATTTTTGCGCCGTGCCGAATGATTCCCTGTCGCTCAACTTGTGTACCGATCATGAAACCTGGAACATCTGCGAGGAAAATCAGCGGAATGTTGTATGCATCACACAACCAAACAAATCGAGCTGCTTTGTCAGCCGAATCAACGAACAAAACCCCACCCTTGATCATGGGGTTGTTGGCAACAACTCCAACTACGTTTCCGTCAAGTAGAGCGAATCCGGTTACAAGCTCGGTCGCCCAATCTGGTTTAACTTCGAAGAACGACTCGTCGTCTACGAGCCCCTTGATGAAATTGCGAATGTCGTAGCCGGCCGTCTCAACGTTTGGTAACACGCTGCGGCTCAACGGAGTGAGCGGTTCGGCGGCAGAGTACTTGGGTGGAAGTTCACGCCAATTAAGTGGCATAAAGGTGAAATACATCTTGGCTTGTTCGATTGCATCTGTGTCACTCATTGCCAAATTGTCGGCACAACCAGAGATTGACGTGTGCATCCTTGCCCCACCCATCTCTTCAAGCGTGACGTTCTCTCCGATGACTTCCTGGGCCATGCGCGGAGAGCCCAAGTACATGGATGCATTTTGATCAACCATGAACACCACATCACAAAATGCTGGTATGTATGCGCCACCCGCTGCCGAGGGGCCAAAGAGACAACAAATCTGAGGGACCTTGCCCGACAGTTTCACCTGATTAGAGAAAATTCGACCAGCGCCTCGTCGGCCTGGGAACATTTGCACCTGATCGGTAATTCTTGCGCCAGCCGAATCAATCAACCAAAAAATAGGCAACTCGTGGCGAAGTGCATATTCGGTCATGCGGATGATTTTTTCAACGGTGCGGGTACCCCACGAACCTGCTTTTACGGTTGAGTCATTCGCAACGATGCAAACAGACCTTCCGCTTACTTTGCCGTATCCAGTCACGACGCCATCGGCAGGCAAATCGTCTGCGCTGCAGTTGGCAAGAAGGCCATCTTCTACAAATGTCTCCGCGTCGGTGAGTAGAGCAATGCGTTCTCGCACCGTCAACTGATTCTTTTTGTCGAGTTTGGCTCGGTCTTTTTCAGCGTTGCCTTTTAGCGCTCGAGCGATCTTGAGCTCGATGTCGCCCTCGCTGGCAGCACTTTCAGACGAATTTGAGCCTTTGCCAGCCATCCGTCCATCATAACTGTCGTGAAAAGCGCAAGGTCTATCCAAGGTTGACAGTTCCCCCAAGGAGGCTGTTTAGACTTATGTCATCGAATCTGATTCCAATGCAGCGAAGAGCAAGTCTGTAACAAGCGTGCTTCAGGTGGATATCCGTGAAGTTGGCCCAAGGGATGGACTCCAAGCGGAAGCTCCTATTGCTATTTCCGATCGAGTTTCGCTTATTAATCAACTCATTTCTGCAGGAGTTCGCCACATCGAGGTGGCCTCGTTTATGCGTGACGACGTTGTTCCATCAATGGCCGGCGCAGAAGAAGTCATTGCCGCTATTTCTGAAAGAAGCGGAATCACAGTTGCCGGGTTGGTTGCAAACCTCGCAGGTGTTCGAAGAGCACTGTCTTGCGATCTTGACGAAATCACAATCACTGTTTCGCTGTCGAATACATACAGTGTCAAAAACACGGGCAAATCCACTGCCGAATCGATGGCGGGTGTACAAACATTAATTGCCGAAATTGGTGGCAGGGCAACTACTGACGTCGTTGTCTCGTGCGCCTTTGGGTCTCCTTATGACGACGTCGAGATGTACACAGACCTACTTCCATGCATTTCGCAGTTGCGCAGCTTTGGCTCGGACAGAGTTACCCTCGCCGACACCACGGGTGAGGCAATACCCAAAACCATTCGTGACGCCGTTGGGTTGGTCGGCAACGACATTGGCTTGCACCTGCATGAGACTCGCGGAACCGGCCTCGTTAATGCTTTTGCAGGCTTGGAAGCCGGTGTGCGGAGGTTTGATTCTTCGCTAGGAGGAATTGGCGGGTCTCCGTTTGCAAAGGGTGCTGCGGGCAACGTGGCAACAGAGTCGCTTATCTCGCTGCTACACAGGCAGGGCTACTCAACACAAATTGATGTTGATCGCTTAGTTTCCTTGACCGTTCAGTTACGAGAAATGCTCGGCCATGACCTTCCGTCACCGCTCGCGATATCGCAAGCCAACAAAACTGCAAGTTAACGCTTAAGCCAATTTGGCTTTCGCTTTTCGCGGAAAGCCAACATTCCTTCTTGGGCTTCCTCAGAAGCGAAGATTGCTTCTGATTGCTTTTGCATTTTGACGAGCCGTTGCTCATAATCATTTGAGTTTGCTTCACGCAACAACGAGGTGGTGAGCCGCAAAGCCTTCGGCCCAACGGCAGCAAGTTGCGCAATTAGTCGCTGTGCTTCGCCGTGAGGGTCGGTCGACACATGAGTGATAAGCCCGGTCTC
>Ga0209550_10002103_pt1 | contig 19152 bp, 17 predicted proteins | sample LauGreSuBDMM15SN_2_FD_187567 | JGI IMG/M metagenome (GOLD analysis project Ga0209550, IMG submission 187567) | Freshwater lake microbial communities from Lake Michigan, USA - Su13.BD.MM15.SN (SPAdes) (version 5) | ecosystem: Environmental > Aquatic > Freshwater > Lake | place: Lake Michigan...
GATCAACTAGCCGACACAGTTCAACGCCTAGGCTCACGCCTTGGCTCCACCTTTGTTGATGGAGGCGTCCACCCACGCTTTGGAACACGTAACTTCACATTAGCTTTGCAAAACGGTCACTACATCGAAGTTGTCTGTCCACTCGATCACCCAGCATCAGATGCTTCACCTTTTGGTAAAGCTGTGTCAAAGCGTGCTGCAGAAGGTGGCGGATGGCTTACTTGGGTTGTCTCTGTTGATGATGTCTCTAAGGTTGAAGCACGCCTAGGAAGACAAGCAGTTGATGGCCATCGCACAAAGCCTGACGGCCACGATCTTTCATGGAAGCAGATTGGTGTTCTAGGAACCCTAGAAGATAAGCAGCTTCCATTCTTTATTGAATGGAAATCACTCGATCACCCATCAACAGATGGCAAAGCAATTGCAAAGATTGTTAAAGTCGAAATCGCAGGAGATGAAAAGCGCATTACTGACTGGCTAGGAAATGACCTAGCAACTGCTCTTGGTAGTGAGGTTGAGGTTATGTGGTTAAGCCCAGCCGATACCGAGGGTGAGTCTGGGATTGTTGCGGTGCACTTAATGACACCTAGTGGTGTTGTGAGGGTTGACTAAAGCTTTTCTAGACTTCAAGTCAAAAATCAAAGTAAGGGGCTGCTAAGACTTTAGAATTAATCACATGACAAAAGTAGCTGTTACAGGTGGAGCCGGTTTTATCGGCTCTAACCTAACTAAGCGCCTACTTTCAGAGGGTTATGAAGTTGTTGTAGTTGATGATTTAAGTACGGGACTCCTCTCTAATATTGACCAAGATAAATCAACTTTTCATCAGATTTCAGTTACAGATCCAACGTCACTTGCTACTGCTCTAAAAGATTGCGAAACAATTTTCCACTTAGCCGCTCGTGGTTCAGTTCCACGCTCAATAAAGAACCCGGTAGCAACTCACGAGGTAAATACAACTGGAACTCTTAATATTTTAGAGGTAGCCCGCGCGAGTGGAGCACATGTTGTGTTTTCATCATCTTCATCCGTTTACGGTCGCAATATGCAATTACCTAAAGATGAATCAATGTGGCTCGGTCCCATGACACCGTATGCGGCGAGCAAGTTAGCTGCTGAAGGATATGTGCAGGCTTATACATCGGCATACAACGTCCCAACAACCTTACTTCGCTTCTTTAATGTCTTCGGGCCACGTCAACGACCAGATCATGAGTATGCAGCTGTTTTACCAAAATGGATATGGCTAGCCATGCAAGGTAAGCCGATAGATGTCTACGGTGATGGTACTGCTTCAAGAGATTTTACTTTCGTTGAAACAGTACTGGACATTGCTCTGACATCTATGAAGGAAAAAATTACAACTCAAGGCGCCATGAATTTGGCTTATGGCAACCGAATCTTCCTTAATGAAACCATCGAAATGCTCAAGAAACACTTTCCTGATTTGCAAGTTAATTACAAAGAAAATCGATTAGGTGATGTCAAGGAATCCCAAAACTCGCCAAGCCTTCTAAAGTCACTTTTCCCTGCTATCACCCCAAAGCCATTTGAAGACGCACTTGCAGAAACAATTGTTTGGCTCAAAGATTTTGGCCAAAGTGTGGCTAACGGTCCAAAGACTCTGGATTAAATAAGCAATATATGTGTGGAATTACTGGCGGTATTGGGCCAAGTGCGCCTCAGCACTCATTACTTGATGCTCAGCTAAAATCTATTGAGCACCGTGGACCTGATGACAGCGGAACATACATAAATGATGGAATCGGCATTGGAATGTGTCGATTAGCTATCGTTGAAGTCGCTGCAGGTAAGCAGCCTGCAACAGATGTGGCAGAGCTAATTCATATTGTTTGGAATGGTGAAATCTATAACTACCGCGAATTAAGATCTGAGTTAGAGCAGCGTGGAATCCATTGCCGAGATTCCAGTGAATCTGAAGTAGTAATCAATCTTTACCTCGAATTTGGGCTTGACTTTATAAACAAACTCAACGGAATGTTTGCTATTGCGATCCACGATGCTCGTGATAATTCACTTCATTTGATTCGAGATCGCATGGGCAAGAAGCCATTGTGGATTTCGCAGTTAGGCGACGGGACATTATTTTTCGCATCAGAAGTTCGAGCATTGATGTTGGTACGACCAAGTCGCACACTGCGCATCGAAATGGTCGCAGAGGTCATGCAATACGGCTACATCAATTCTCCTAACTCTGCTTTTAACGAGATTTCACAGATGCCGCTAGCATCGGTTCTTACCTGGCGTCAAGGCAAGACTGAGACCAAAAAATATTGGGAACTGGACTTTGAAACGAAAGTTCAAATCTCATACGAAGAGGCGCTGGAAGTGACAAAGAAGCTCATTGAGGAAGCAGTATCTCGTCGACTGATTTCTGAGCGCCCTCTTGGATCATTCTTAAGCGGTGGCTATGACTCAACCGTTGTTACCGGATACATGGCTAAGTTGATGAGTGAAAAAGTACAAACGTATTCAATTGGCTTTCATAGTGCACAATTTAATGAAGCCCATTACGCAAGACAGGTTGCCAACTATCTTGGTACTAACCACCACGAAGAGATTCTTAGCCCAGATCCGGCTTTGGTCGTTGAAAAGATTTCACAGGTTTTGGATCAACCTTTTGCAGATTCTTCGATTGTGCCAACGTATTTATTGGCCAAATTCGCCCGTGAAAATCTCATTGTTACTTTAGGTGGTGACGGCGGTGACGAAGTATTTGGTGGGTATGACCGTTACATAGCAACACCTGTCATGCAAAGGTTAAATCCTTTTCTGGGGCTTGCTCGCGGGGGATTAAATTTTGTTGGAAAGCAATCCTTAGGCAATACTCGCAAGATTAATAGAGTGGGTTCACAACTATCCCCTAAAGCATCATTGGCGGACAGATACAGTTCTATTCTCTCTCTAACACAACCCAATGAACTGAAAAAACTACTTAATCCTGATTTCTATGCAAGAGATGCAGAAATTTCTAGCCTATCCAGGTTCAATGCAGGCGACTTGTCACCCCTTGATCGCATGACCAGATCTGATTTTGACTCATACTTGCCAGGTGATCTTCTAGTAAAAGTTGATATGGCAACAATGGCTAATAGTTTAGAACTCAGATCTCCATTATTAGATGTCAATGTTGTTGAATGGGGAGTATCGCTTCCGCGTAAGTATAAAATCAAAGGATTTGAAACTAAGCACATTCTTAAAGATGTTGCTCGTTCACTTGTTCCAGCCGAACTAATCGACCGTCCAAAGATGGGCTTTGGTATCCCTCGCGCGGAATGGTTGCGTACAGGAATGAAAGAGCTAGTTGTCGATACGCTCACCGATACAACAGCAACACATCGTGGCTGGTTCAATACAGACGAGCTAAAAAAAGTTATTGATATTCATATGGCAGGAGAAGATAAGGACAATGTGATTTGGCCAATCTTAATGCTGGAACTTTGGGCTAGGACTTGGCTCGACTAGCTATCAAGTTTTTGTAAAGTTCTTCATGGTCACTCACCAAACGTTTAACACCAAAGTGTGAAAGCGTGAACTCTTGAGCAGCAGTGCCTAATTGCGCCCGCAAGCCCTTGTCGGTCACTAGTTTTTCTAGAGCATCTGCAATTTCCTCAACTTCTAAGGAAGTGATAATTCCTGTGATGCCATCTAAAACGACCTCAGGAACCGAGCCCACATTAGTGGTTACGACAGGTAAACCAGCCATTCCAGCTTGTATCAAACTTAATGGCGTTCCTTCATTGTCACTTGTTAACACAACAATGTCTGCCGCTGATAATACTTTTTCGATATCACTCTGCCAACCAAGAACTGTTACAGGTAGTTCCTCTTTCTTGATTCTCTCTCTGCACATTTCCAATAACTCACCATCGCCCGCGATAAAGAAACCTAATTCAATACCACGATTCTTTACTTCACTCACTACATCTAAAAATCTGCCTGGTCGTTTAATCTGAGTTATACGTCCAATAAATGCACATTGCAGGCGGTCAGAAGGTAAACCTAGAACTCTTTTTGAATCCTCTTTAGGTAACAATGATCCGATTCCTAAACCAGGTGGCATCAGCTCAAACTTGTTTTTAGATCCGATACCTTCATTCAGCAAATCTTGTCTAACCTTGTCACCCACAGCCAAGAGCTGATCAGTGAATACCGCTAAGGATTTTTCAGCAATTACAACTAGTAACCGCTTAAAACTACCGAAATAACCATTCAGTAAATGTCCGTGAAAAGTGTGCACACGGATTGAATGCTGCAGCGAAACTATTGAGGCTATTCGCCCTAAGAACCCAGCTTTTGCGGTGTGAGTATGAATAACATGAGGTTTAAAGGTATGGATTTCCTTTACCAATATTATGAAAGCCTTAATGTCCCCGCCCAAGCTAACTCGTCGTCCAAATCCCTGAATGCGAACAGCATTAACATCAGTTGCGACGGTGTGAAGATAATCGGCCTCATCAGATGGGCAATATCCGGTGTATAAACGGTGATCAAACTCTGTTGAATTGATTCCGCGCATTAACCCTGAGACTTGAACCGCAGGCCCGCCTACATTCATTCGGGCGATAATGCGCATTACCCGAATCGGGTTTGTAGGCGTTGGACTCATTGGCCAATCTTCCCGCAAATCCCATCGAATTACTCCGACAGCATCTGCGCTCAATAGAAATGCGAAGAAAAGGCGACCGGATGGCTAGGATTACGCCCGTGCCCCCTCAAAAATCCCAAGTACTAGCAATTATTGGTCAAGGCTATGTGGGTTTACCCCTGGCCATGGCTGCAGTTGATGCTGGCTGGACCGTAATCGGAGTCGATAACTTTGCTGCAAAAGTGGCTCAAATCAGGGGAGGCTTAAGCCCCGTTGAGGACGTCTCTGACGAACAATTGCAAGCGGCAATATCAAGTGGCGCATATAAAGCAACCACCGATTTTTCTGAGGTTGCGCTAGCCGCTGTTATAACAGTATGTGTTCCTACTCCACTAGATGTTAAGCGGGAACCAGACCTCACCTTATTGCGGAGCGCTGTAACAGGAATTGCCCCATTTGTTTCAAATAAAACTTTAGTGGTGAGTGAATCTACTTCCTACCCTGGCACCTTGCGCAATATTATCATTCCAATTATTAATAAAAATAAGCCTCCAACCACTCACAGTGTTTACTTTGCAAGCGCACCTGAGCGAGTAAATCCAGGAGATCAAGTCTGGAATCAAAGGAATACTCCACGCCTTGTGGGAGCAATCGATCCTGAGTCACAAGCTCGAGCGCTCGCTTTCTACAAGTCGATTTGCGATACAGTCGTCACCGTTTCAACTCCTGAAATTGCAGAAGCAGCAAAACTATTAGAAAACACATTTCGTTTAGTAAACATTGCTTTAATCAACGAATTCACACAGTTGTGTTCTGCTTCCGATATTAATGTCCACGAAGTAATCGACGCCGCAGCGTCAAAGCCATATGGCTTTATGCCATTTAGGCCGGGAGTTGGAGTTGGCGGCCATTGCATCCCAGTCGATCCTTTATACTTGACCTGGTGGGCACGCCTGCATGGCGGAGAAGCAGCAATTGTAGAAGCAGCCAATTCAATTAATCATGAAATGCCAAGTTATGTAGCAGAGCGCGCACTGAACTTGATCAATCCAAAAGTCAAAAATTCCAAAGTTTTAATCCTTGGAGTGGCTTATAAAGCTGGAGTTGGTGATGTCCGTGAGACTCCAGTATCTGAGCTCCGCGATCACTTAATAGCCCAAGGCGCAGTAGTTGCATGGCATGACCCACTGGTTCCGATATGGGAAGGCTCAGAGCCAGTTGATCTGGGATGGGAGTGCGATGTCGCCATCCTTGCCACAAAGCAGCCAGGCATGGATGTTGAACAACTAATTAAAAGAGGCATTCGGATTTTGGACTGCACAAACTCAATAAAGGGCCATGCCGGGGTTACTTCGCTTTAAGAATGCTTCTTCATATCGTCAGAGATATCTGAAATCATTGTTGAAAGATCCCGCTGAGGCTTCCATCCCACTAATTGATTAATTAAATCAATATTAGGGACACGGCGTTCCATATCTTCAAAACCATCCCCATAGGCTTCAGCGTAAGGAACATAGACGATTTCACTCTTTGACCCAGTTTCATCGATGATTTTTTTTGCGAGATTGTTTATCGAAATCTCGTAATCATTTCCTATGTTAATCACTTTTCCGACAGTATTTTCGACAAATGCAATAGCAATCACCGCATCAATCACATCAAATACGTGGGCAAAGCATCGAGTTTGATTTCCATCTCCGTAGATCGTGATTAGTTCATTAGATAAAGCTGCTTTAACAAATCTTGGAACAACCATTCCGTACGCACCGAGTTGGCGTGGGCCAACAGTATTAAAAAATCTCACAATTCGTGTTTCTAAATTTTTTTCTACAAAGTAAGCGTAAGCGAGCGATTCATCTATTGCCTTGGCTTCACTGTATGACCAACGCAAAGTAACTGGACTACCAAGAACACGGTCATCACTTTCCTTAAGTGAATCAGAAATATTCTTTCCGTACACTTCACTGCTACTTGTTAGAAAAACTGGAGTTTTTCTTGCATTGGCAGACTCAAGAACATTCTCGGTACCTCGAATATTGGTGAGCAAGCTTTCTAGTGGATTGTTAACGATATTGAATACACCTACTGCGGCTGCTAGATGAAATACATATTCAGACTCATTAATAAGTGGAGTTAAAGTCCGTGTATCGAGAATAGAACCTTCAATAAGTTTGAAACCATTAACACCTTTCAGCCGCTCCAAATTTGAAGCACGACCAGTTGAGAAATTATCAATGGCAGTGACTTTGTGGCCTTCGTTCACTAAACGTTCGCACAAATGGGAGCCAATAAATCCAGCACCGCCCGTTACAAGAATATTCATGTCTTTAGTCTACTTTAGGCCTATCAAATCAAATTACCTAGAGGCCCATCAGTTTTGCTTGGCGATCAAAATCAGGTACCGCTTTGCGAACTTCATTAAACGTCCCCATTGTTTTGATTTTGCCATCAGCAAGATATACAACAATGTCGGCATCCCTTACAGTGGATAAGCGATGTGCAATTAAAACCACTGTTGTCGATCCACGTAGTCCATGGATAGCATCCGAAATGCTAGCTTCTGTTTCACCATCAAGAGAACTTGTGGCTTCATCCAGCACTAAAAGGTGTGGTCTAGTGAACATCGCCCGAGCAATGCCTAAGCGTTGGCGCTGTCCTCCGCTGATCTTTGCACCCCGTTCGCCGACTTGAGTATCGATACCTTTAGGTAAATCTGAGACAAATTGATCTAGCTGAGCTACTTTCAAAGCACTGGTAACCAATTCATTAGTAGCTTGTTGCTCGGGAAACCCTAGAGCGACATTCTCACGAATAGTGCCGGATGAGATGGCGACATCTTGAGGTACATATGCGATTGCGCCCGGCCATTTTTCAACAGCCAAAAGAGGCGGTAATCCCGAGATCAAGACAGTTCCCTCGTCGGGACTCAGCACACCCAATAAAACATCGATAAATGTTGTCTTTCCAGCACCAGATGAGCCAACGACAGCAACAAGTGTTCCGGGTTGAATAGAAATAGATAAGTTAGATATTGCTGGCAATTGTTTAGTTGGGTATCTTAGGGTCACATTTTGCAATTGTATTTCAGAGTAGAAACCGTCATGAAAAATATCGACATTGTCATCGACATTCTCAATAATTTGAGACTGACCTAAAGAGTCAATTAATTCAAAAGTTGGCTGAGCTGCACCGAAACTTCTACGAATTTGAACGAAGCCTTGTTGCAGACGCAAGACTGCTGGTGCAATGCGTGAACCTGCCGCTAGAAAAATTGCCAGAGTTGCAACAGCCTGTGCGGCATCTTGCAAAACAAATTGCGTTGCACCTACAAGTAGGGCACCAACTACAACCGCAGTCTCAATAACGTATTTACTGACATAAGGCATGAATGAACCTTCAGCTTCAACTTCGGCTAATGCGAACCTAATTTTTCCTATTTCACGGGCGTAGTAATCTCGTCGATTGCGAACAACAGACTCTCTATATGATCCAAAAACTTCCACAATCTTCTCGTTGCTTACGACGCTTAGCTCCGAATGCTTAACTCCTAAATAGCCTGCAAGTAAATGCATATAGCGGTATAGAAAGTATCCGATTAAGGAAAACAATAAAAATGTACCAATTGCTGTGTACGGATCCACTAAAAAAATGCCAAGTGTCATCACTAGCAAAAGTGACAAATCCGCAACCATCACTATACCTGTTGCTAGGATTTGCAAAGTTATCAAGCTGACACCATTTGTAACTGCATAAAGGGTTTCTTGAGTTGTTCGCGCTTGCACAGTGAGCAGTGGTTGGGAAAGCAAACGGGAGATTAGGCTTGCTGAAATTTTAGCGCCGCGGCGGCTAAAAAAGAAAAGTATTCGACGCGTGAATATGATTGATAGTATTGTGCGACCAACTAATAGAAGTAATGCGCCAACAGCCAATATTGCTACTTGAGTCTGAAATGAAGATTCCGAGAGACTTAAAAAACGTAAGATGGAATCCGGCTCTAAATCAGGTTCGCGTGATTGGAGTCCAGATACAGATAAGGCCCCTAACAGACCAATAGCTAAGACGCCAAGCAGATCCAAGGTGCTCAGAAAAACTTGCAGAACTACTACGGCTAAGATTTTTTTACGATCTGACTTCGACAATATGCTGATGGATTTACCCATTGCGCTTTCTTGCCAACGTCTCTGAAATCTGTTCACACAGGCCTCACGTTTCGTCGCATACTGCTACCCATAACCATAACCATAGCAAACTCTTCCAAGTTTTTATCATAAACCAGATTCACTACTTCCCTATATGGAGAAAAATTTAAGGGGCTTGTTTTAGCCAAGTCTACCTTCGGATCTATTGCGGAATCTCAAATTATGAGGCACCTATGTAGCATTAAGAAAACCAAAAAAATTTGCATAGAAACCAGTAGAAATTGAAGGAACATCAAAAATCACCATCAAAACTAACTAAAGACTCCATGCAGTAAGCACTTACTCACGTCGGTGAAGCTGAATAGTCAACGAATTTAAAAGGCCTAGGGAGTAAGTAGCTTTAAACGCTTTCGAGTTATCTGAACTATTCATCAAAAGGTGTATTATCTCAGGATGATAGACAGAAGGAATAGGATTCTGGTAATCCTTTCGGATATAGATTTTAGTCCTCAGCTGGTCGCAATTTTAAAAGTACTTCAAGACCGTGGCGCAAATGTCAGAATTATTCTGATTGGCAAGAAAAATCTAAGAATAGTAGAGGAATTACTGTCACGCGGTTGGGATTCTAGAACCTTAAAGCCGCGAGGAAAGTTTGGATCAGTCCTGAATTTCATTTTAGTCAGTTTAGAAATGTTTAGATTTAAGCCCAGCACAGTTTTTGCAAGTGGGCAATTCGGAACTGTCCTTGGAATGCTTTCTTCAAGATTACTTAGAATTAGGAAAAGGGTATTTATACGCCATCACTCAAATTTTCACCAAAAATACGATATGAAATTTGGAATGATTATGGATAGAATTTCAAATAATTTAAGTACATCGATTGTGGCTGTCTCCAACATCGTGAAGGATGTCCTAAAACATGATGAATTTGTGGACGAATCTAAAATAGTCCAAATCAGTAATGGGGTGGATGTAAGCTCATTTAGATTTGGAGAATTTCATTCTGAAGTGGCGTCAAAACTTGAAGAAGAATCCAGTTTATTTCATATCGGGGTGATTTCTCGACTTACCGATTGGAAGGGGGTCCAATATACGGCTACTGCGTTTGTCAATTTAGTCGAATATCATTCCAATGTTCGATTGCATATTGTTGGCGCATTTGCTGATTCATATCCCAGCATCAAAGACATACTCTCTAGAGTAGATTCAAAAAAGTATACATTGCGCTCTTTTGATTCAAATATTCCACAATTCCTGAATAGTCTGGATGCATTCGTGCACGTTCCAGTCGGGAAAAGTGATGAAGCTTTTGGAATTGTGTATATCGAAGCTTTAGCCGCTGGGATTCCGTGCATCTTCACTAAATCTGGAATACTAAATGATTTGGAAAATCCAGAGCAGTATGCGGACATTGTACCCTTCAAAAACTCGGAAGATATTTGTTTTCATTTGGAAGGAATTCTCAAAGGTTCAAGATCAGCTAAAATCGCAGTACCAGAAATTTGGCTGAATCAATTTGAACTCGATGTTATGGCGAATAAATATGCTGAACTGCTTTTAAGAGAATTACCATGTTGACTATGAAGAAAAAAATTTCTGTCATTATCCCTAATTATAATTATGCACGATATCTTGACCAAGCAATTCAAAGCGTCCTAAAGCAAACCTACAGTAACCTAGAGTTAATAGTGGTGAATAACGGCTCGACTGATGATTCACTGAAAGTATTAGAAAAATACGAAAATCGGATACTTCTAATTGATCAAGCCAACCTGGGTCAATCTGGTGCCAGAAATTCGGGATTATCTATAGCGAAGGGAGAGCTGATTGCTTTTCTAGACGCAGATGATTTCTGGGAGCCAAATAAACTCGAATCACAAAGTCAACTAGTAAATGATTCTACGCAGCTAGTTTATTGTGGAATTATGCAATTTAAAGATTCTGTGGACGACAATAAGCAGATCATATTGCCTAAACATCGTGGTGATTGTTCTAATAATTTTATTGATCTCCTAGGAGCCAGCATTGTTTTGAGTGGTGAAAGTACCGCACTATTTTCGAGAGACCTGCTTGTTAAAGTTGGGAATTTTGATACTGAACTCAACAGCACAGCCGGTTGGGACTTTTTTAGAAGGTGTTCTCGGTTTACGAATTTTGATTTTGTAAATCAACCTTTGGTCAACTACCGTCTTCACTCATCAAATATGAGCAAGTCAAATACCAAGGTGATTCAAGACATGCGTCTTGCGTATTTTAAATTATTTAGTGATAGTGGCTGGTTAGTTCTAGAAGAGAAAGAGATTGAGATAAGCCGGAAATTAGAATGGAGCTATTTCAAGACCTATTTAAAGTCTTTTGACATGAAGTTGGCCTTCTTATCAGGAATTAACGTGCTTAAGTTGATTTCCAAATCTTTTTGATTCCAGTCTCTAGCTTTGTTGGGGCTACAAATCCAGGTAATTGTTCCATTGGTATAGCCCAAGGCTCCATCATCTCGTGCCCCGCATATTCTCTAGCGCCCCAGGTACAGTCGATACTTATTCCTATTGCATATTGAATTCTCTCTACAAGCTCGCGAACTGAGAAGTATTCATCGGACCACACATAGTTTTTCCTGTAACCAATAAACACTGTTCCGTCTATACATTTTAGAATATTGTCAATTCCATCCTCTATAAATAGAAGATTAATTAGCTGATTTCCCGGTGAAAGCAGGATTTGCTTTCCTTTCACAGCTGCATCAATTAATAGTGGGACTAAATGAGTGGAGCGATCTCCAACTCCATAAAGGGTGAAGAAAAACAAGTCTAAAGTTCTGAATCTATTTTGGGATGACTTTATTTCCAGGAAGCGAGATAGTTTCTCTTTAGCAGCACCGTAACTATCGACAGTACGTCCAGATGTGCCTCCAAAGTTTTGTATGTAGGTCGATGAATTCAATACCAAGGTATCAGGCCCTGCCGTTCTTAAGATAAATTCTTTAGGAATTTCAAAAGTGAAAATCTTAACTTCGCTTTCAGTAAAAGGTTGAGCACTAGTTTTACGGCGGGCTGCGAGGTTTATGGTGACGTCGTAATAGGGCTCAGATCCGGCTGCAGAATTTAGAAGCTGATAGACAGATCTACATTGGAATCCTGTGTTGCTGCCCAATTCTTGATCGAGTACGTAACCGGTCACATCATGACCACGAGAAACTAGGGCTCGACCCAAATTTCTACCCACAAATCCCCGAGCCCCAAGAATTGCTATTTTCATTTTACGAATTCCATACTCTTTATTTGACAATGAATTTGTTGGTTAGACACACATTGCATCTTAGTCTTAATGTATGTGCAGATTGATCGAGTAACTGTCGAGTCAGCTATTTTTCTGGGATTTAACGGTTATATTCACCCCATGTCGACGTTTGATATCGCCATAAGTAAAGTCTCTAAAGGTTATGGGACTAGGTTTTATCTCTTGGCAAGATTCCCTAATTTAGTGTAGACCGAGATTAACTATTGAGGTTTATTCTTTGCCTTCAAGAATATTGGATGCTTTAGTTTGCAGTAATTTTCAAATATATCAACTCTAATTAACACTAAATTCCATTGGTGAGAGCGATTTACTGAAGCTTCAAGTGAAATTCGATCCAGGAAGTGGTTTCTCTTAAACTTACCAATTTCTTCAAGAGCGAACCAATCATAACGCGCACCCAGTAGTTCTTTAATGGTTCTTAGATATGAAACATCACCGAAGTTCGGGCTAACCTCCATCACAATTATTTCTACTTTGCCAGATTCCAAGAGATTCTTTGCGCCATCGATAACATGGCTTTCATAACCTTCAGTGTCGATTTTCAGTAATCCAACAGATTGACCTTCAAAGAAGGCTGCAGCCAATGAATCCAGTTTTCTTACTTCAACAAGTTCTGTTTGCCCCCGCAGACCGGAATGCTCAATCAGAGATGCACCACCAGAGTGGAATGGATTTTCAATTCCATGTAATGCTTGATTTCCATCTGCATCACCAATGGCATATGAAAGCACCCGGCCCTCTTTATGTAAATGTGAAGTTACTAAGCTCAAGCCAGATGCACACTGCCTCGAGGGCTCAAAAGCCAAGTACTCCGTGTTGTTGTTGCTATTTCTTAATGCATGCCAAAGTGTCACCCCAATATTTGCACCAACATCGAGCATGATATTCGCCAATACTAGACTCTTAAGGAAGTGTAGAAGTGGACGCTCATAAGTCCCTTGATAGATAGTCTTCGATGTCCAGTCTCTCTCACTCACAATCATGGGAAATGAATTTGGGAGCTGAATGACTTTTGCATTGGGCAGTTTCTGAAAAATCCCAAATATGGCCCAAATGAATTGAGAGCCACGGAATCCATTCCATGAATACCAGAATGGAAATCGATGAAGCAATGGCATACTTTTGATGATGGCACCTTCTGATTCATGGAATGCGGAAATCTTAATGGATATCAATCGAAGAAAGTGCAGGTTCTGACCGCATGTACAATTTTTGCAGTCTAAAAGTGATCGTCAGCCAGATCCAAAGTCTCCGACAAGGCCGATTTTTAAGATAGCAGCCCCAGATTTAGTTACCATGACCTAATCTTGCCTAATTAAGAGAGGTCAAAATTCAAAAGGAGTAATTGGATTCTATTCAGCATAATTGTAAATCTGCCACAGATGGCTGAGTCAAAGAATTAGTGGGTTTGAGAAATGAAGCCAGAGATGGACTGTTTGAGCGTAGTGTTATTGGTAGATGAGTTTAGGGAGATGCGGGAGTAGACAGATGTCAAAAATCGCGATTTTAGGTGCCAACGGTTTTCTTGGAATGCCTATAGTGGATGCGTATGAAGCGAAGGGGTGGGAAGTTGTTGCTTTTGTCCATTCTCAGTCAGATGCGCCGCTACGACAAGAATTCATTACTGACATTTTTGATGAAAGTTCTTTGCAGCTAGCGCTTTCACAGGCAAAACCGAATTTAGTTATATCCACGGCCTGGGATACTGAGCATGGAAAATTTTGGACTAACGAATCAAACCTTGCATACCGTGATGCAACCTTGAAGTTTGCAGAATTAAGCTTCGAAGGGGGTGTCGAAACCTTTATTGGTCTTGGGACAATGAGCGAGTATGGAACATCACCGGGTTTTTGTAATGCGGAAACATCCTCCTTGATAGAAAGTGATATTTATTCAAAATCGAAGATTCAAACGGGGGTTGAACTTAAAAGTATTGGTGAAGGATATGGTTGCAAAACTCATTGGGCGCGAATTTTTCAAGCATTTGGGCCAAACGAGAAGTCGGAGCGATTCGTGCCAGGCCTAATTGCAAAACTTCAGAAAGGTGAAAAGTTTTCAATAAGAACTCCAAACTTTGAGATGGACTGGATTCACACGAAGGACATAGCATCTGCCCTGACATATACGATCGAAAACAGATTGAATCACTTCGTAGATATTGGAACAGGCATTGGAACTACTGTAAAAGCGTTATCTGAATTAATCTGTAACGAACTTAATTTAGATTCTTCCCTCTTGGACTACACTGGGGAAATTCTTGGTCACGAGAAGAAAGTAGTTGTGGACAGACAAACGCAACTTTTATCCCATGGTTGGCAGCCTGCCGAGTCTTTAAAGAAAAGAATCCGCTCTCTCGGCTAGACTACAAAAATGTCTAAGATAAAGATTGGATATGTGCCCTATAGTCATGACTTGGGTCACCCAGCTGATAGACGTCGGATTGTTTATTGGGCAAAAAAACGCGGACACGAAATCACTCTCGACTTGAGCACAAACTACGATGTTTTAGTTTTGTCTGCCCGCGCTGATCTTACAAAATGGTCAGAGCTAGAAAATCGCCCACCACTGATTATTGATTTAGTTGATGGCTATTTAGGGGATGAACTTTTTTGGCGGGATTGGGTACGTGGTGCAGGGAAAGTTCTTACTGGGCACAATTCGGGGGCAATAAGGCCTTTTCGAAAAATAGTTGGGGAGGCATGCCATTTAGCGCAAGCGGTGATTTGTGAAACGGTAGAACAGAAGCTAACCATCCTTCCTTATTGTGCAAACACCCATGCAATTCTAGATTTTCATGAAGAGTTCCCAATGCTTCCCTTTAGAACCGAGTTGCAAAGTGAAAATTTTCCATCGCTCATGTGGGAAGGATTGCCCTTTACGGCAAAAGGATTACTTCAGCTCGAAAAAGCCTTTTTAGATATTTCTGATTCACATCGAATATCTCTAGAGATGGTGACGGATCTTTTGTACCCTTTATTCCTAGGTAAATATTTTAAACAAGACACACAGAAAATACTTCAAAGAGTTCCGAAAATTCTTGGTGAGCAATTCAGAATAACGGAATGGAATATTGAGGCAGTTGTGGAGTCGGCTCAAAGGTCTCATATGGCCGTCCTACCCCTAGACCCATCCGGAACCCTTAATCCACTAAAGGCAGAAAACCGCTTGCTCATGATGTGGCGTATAGGCTTGCCAACCCTTGCTTCACCATCATTTGCTTACACGAGAGTCATGCAAGCCACCGGAGTTGATGGTGTATGTCACAGCCCTGAAGAATGGAAAGAAAAAATATCACGGTTAATGAATTCTGTAGAATTACGAAAAGAATGGGTTGAGCGGGGTCAGCAATACATCCGCGACACACATTCAAAAGAACTTGTCCTGAGTGCATGGGACAATCTGCTTGATTCGGTGTTGTAACAATGAAAAAATTTGACGTTACTTATTTGTCAGTTGATTCAATTCAAGAAGGTGTTGGTTCCAGTCAAATCACGCCACTTATTCTGGGTTTAGCGATGAAAGGGAAGACCGTTTGTCTTATTACTTTTGAGAAGGTTAAGCCACCTGACGAATTGCTAGAGATGTTTTCCAAGGCGGGTGTTGTTTGGATTGTTAAAGATTTTGGGAAGTCAGGCACAATTGGTGGCATTACTCGCCTAAATTTGCTTCGTAGAAGCGTTCCAAATTCATTAGTGATTCATGGAAGAAGTGACATCGCGACAGCAGCAGGAATTTGGAGTCGCAGAAAAGCCCCCGTACTTTGGGATGTGCGTAGTCTTTGGTCAGATCAGCGACTTCTCATAGGAACAGCTGGGTGGAGTCGCTTAACAGCTCGTGGCGCGCGAGCCCTTGAAGATATTGCCGCTAAAAATTCGGCAGCAATGTCTACGCTAACCGCCGCTGTAGTGCCTATTTTGGAGGAGAGGCATAAGAGAATTCCGAAAATTAGAGAAGTGATTCCAACATGCGTTCAAACTTCGAAATTTTTGCCTTCGCCAATACCTAAAGGTCAGATCACATGTTTGCTATCTGGGACTTTTAACAATTATTATGACCTCGATCGGACTAGAGAAATTCTTGAAGTGCTTCGAAAAAAAGTCAATATTCGGATCATCTGGGCACGGCCTGGAGAGTCACCTCTGGAGATGCTTGGAGTGGGTGAGGACGTAATCATTAGTGCCTCACATTCTGAGATGCCAAAAATTGTTAGAGAATCGCATTTTGGAATTGCGATATGCAAAGAAGATGATTTAGCCAGTCTGTCTGCTGCAGTCCCAACAAAAATTGGTGAATTCTTAGCATCAGGCAGACCTGTGATTGTGAGTAGCGGAATTGGAGATTTAGACCAAATGCTTTCAAGTACAAAAACAGGAGTGATTATTCACCATCGCGATTCTTTGAAGGAAGTAGGTCAACGAATCGATGAAATCATTAGTGACCCAAAGACACCAGGTCGATGTCGTGAAGTAGCAATGGAGTATTTTGACATGGAAAAGTCTATTGACCGTTACCTAGATATTTATGAGAGAATGCTTCACTAGCAAGTTTCCTTGCTTATGGACGGAGGTATTTGCATGTTTAATGATTCAAATCCAATCATCACCAAAATAGGAAATGTGGATGATGTTCGCGAGTGGTCGGTGCCTAGTTATTCTGATGCCCGCGGGAGGCTTTTTAAGGCCTACTCTTCAGCAAATATAGATCTGCTTCCAATTCCATTTGATACCTGTGAACATTTCTTCACCGAATCGCGAATAAATGTCTTCAGGGGAATGCATTTTCAAGGTAATCCACACGAAGTGTCTAAGATAATTTCAATAGTCCAAGGAAGTGCAATAGATTTTCTTTTTGATATGCGTGAAAATTCAGCAACATTTAGGAATTTGCAAGTTATAAACTTAGAAGCAACAAGCCCTTCATCTATTTATATCCCGACAGGCGTAGCCCATGGTTACTTGGCTACCACCGAGAAGACGATTATTTCCTACAGAATGAATGGGCCATTTTGTGCCAACTGTGATGGAGGGTTCAGCGGAGAACTAGTGGCTAACTCTATACCAATTTCTTTTGCAAAAACCATTCAGTCTGCTAGAGATACTGGTTTACCTCAATTCGAAGATTACAAGTATGTCTCAAAATGCGAAAACTGAATAGAATGAATTCCTTCAGAATCTTTCTAGTTTTACATTTATTGAGTTGAAAGTTAAACTACTTTTCAGCAAGGTAAATAAAGATCTCTAGGTCATTAGCCATGGGGCCGCACTATTTTCCCAGATAGCTTCAAGCGTGCGCTTATCTCGTAGAGTGTCCATTGGCTGCCACCAACCATGATGCTCGAAAGCACCCAATTGTCCGTGTTCCACCAATCTATTTAGTGGCTCGCTTTCAAAAGAAGTTTGATCACCTTCGATTAGCGAGCAGACTTCTTTATTAAGATAGAAAAATCCTCCGTTGATCCAACCAGAATTTCTCGGGTCCTTCTCTGCGAAATTTGTTACAGCCCCCCTTGAGATTTCGATTGTTCCAAAACGTGGAGGTGGCTTTACGGCAGTTAATGTTGCAATTCGTCTGGATGCTTTGTGAAAATCGATTAGAGCATTCAGATCTACATTAGAGAGACCATCTCCGTAGGTGAGTAGAAATTCAAAATCGAGCAAATTCTCAAGTCGCTTAATTCTTCCACCAGTTGCGGTTTGTAAACCAGTATCTACGAGTTGAATTTTCCAAGAAAGCTCTGGTTCATTCAAAGACACTTGATCGAAATATTCAATAATCACATCGGCTTTATAGCCCAATGCGACTATAAAATTGGTATGGCCAAATTTTGCATAATAGTTCATGATATGTCGCAAAATCGGGACATTTCCTATGCGGACCATCGGCTTGGGAATGACATCTGTTTCTTCTGAAAGTCTAGTACCAAATCCACCAGCAAGAATTACAACTTGCATTTAAATCTCCACTAATCTGGCCTAGGTAAGTACAATGAGTACAAGTAAAGTGAAGGATACTATGCATTATTTAATAACCGGCCACACGGGCTTTAAGGGCGCATGGCTGTCCTTGTTACTAGCCGAGCGCGGCCACACGATTAGTGGAATTTCACTGAATCCTGAAGAAAATGCTCTTTTCACTCGAGTAAATGCCGCGAAATACTTGGAGAACGATATTCGGTGTGACATTCGCGAATCCAAAAAATTGGAATCTCATTTTAAAGATGTAAACCCGGATGTGGTAATTCATCTAGCGGCTCAGGCCTTGGTTCGGGAGTCATATAAAAACCCCATTGATACATTTGAAACAAATATCATCGGAACCCTCAATGTCCTTAAGGCGTCACAGCAGATCAGTGATTTGAAAGCGCAGTTGATTATTACAACTGACAAAGTTTACAAGAATTTGAGCAAGACAACAGGATATCTTGAGGCAGATGCCTTGGGAGGACAGGACCCATATAGCGCATCAAAGGCCATGGCCGATATTGCGACACAATCATGGATTTCTAGTTTTGAGAATCCACCAACTGCAATTGCTCGAGCTGGAAATGTGATTGGCGGAGGTGATGTTTGTGCCGATCGATTAGTGCCGGATTTAGTTCATTCGTACTCAACTGGATCGATTCCAAAATTGAGGGCACCAAATTCCGTTCGTCCTTGGCAACATGTGCTTGATTGCTTGAATGGATATCTAATGTTGGTTGAAAGTCTAATTGAAGGGAAAGCATTTGGTGCATGGAATTTCGGTCCAGATGAAAGCCAGTTTAAAACGGTTGCAAATGTTGCGGATATTGCTGGTTCTATATGGGGTGTGGAAAAAAATTGGGAAAATGATCTGGGGAATCATCCACACGAAGCCTCCTTGTTGGTACTTAATTCGAATAAGGCTAGAACCGAATTAGGTTGGTCGGACAAACTTATTTTTCAAGAAAGCGTTGAGTGGACTGCTAATTGGTATAAGAATGTAATTAATGGAAAAAATCCATGGGAAGAAACCATCAAGAACATAAGAGCCTTCGAATCAAAGTAATTGTGGCTTGGGCCGGGATCGAACCGGCGACCTAACGATTTTCAGTCGTTCGCTCGTACCAACTGCGCTACCAAGCCAATA
>Ga0209550_10002109_pt1 | contig 19130 bp, 20 predicted proteins | sample LauGreSuBDMM15SN_2_FD_187567 | JGI IMG/M metagenome (GOLD analysis project Ga0209550, IMG submission 187567) | Freshwater lake microbial communities from Lake Michigan, USA - Su13.BD.MM15.SN (SPAdes) (version 5) | ecosystem: Environmental > Aquatic > Freshwater > Lake | place: Lake Michigan...
AGTTTGGCCTAGGAACGCTTTTGACAATTGGGAGCACCATGCGCGACGTGAAAGCAAAGTTTTGGGATGAGAAACTTTGTAACTAAGGCTGTCAACCGCTCTGGCCAAGCGCTGGCGGACGTGGTTTGGACTTTAGCGTGAAGTGAGGGATTGGCGCTGATTGGTTCCCAAGAAAACTGGAAGACTCACGATGATGCCAGCCCCACACCCCCGCAAGAACATCCTGATGATCATTCCCGATCAGTGGCGCTATGATCAACTGGGCATGGACCCGTCCTTGACCCCGAACTTCCACGCGCTGATGCGCGATGGTGTCGCGTTTGAAAATCACTACGGCCAGATGGTTCCCTGCGCGCCGTCACGCGCCAGCATGTACACTGGGCTTTACGGCATGACCCACCGCGTTGTTGTGAACCGTTCGCCTCTGGCCCAGCACCACCGGACCTTTGCCCAGCATCTGCGCACAGTTGGCTATGCGCCCACGGTTTTCGGCTATTCAGACACCGCAGCCGATCCGACCCATCGGCACCCCAGCGATCCGGCGCTGCTGGACAGCGACGGGTTCGGGCTGCTTCAGGGGCTGGATGTCGGCTGCATGATGGTGGGCCGGCACTGGGCATGGCTGGGCGAGTTGCGGCGGCGGGGCTATGTGTTTGACCATAACGACGATCTCTTTGCCGCCGATTACACCAAGCCCAGCCCCAATGGCGGCATCGCCGGCCACCCCGCCCGCTATAAGGCCGAAGACAGCGACACCGCCTTTTTGACCGACCAGACGATTGCTTGGCTTGGGGCGCAGGACCAAGGTTGGTGTGCGATGCTGTGCTATCTGCGCCCACACCCGCCCTTCATTGCGCCCGAACCCTATAACGGGCTGGTCGATCCGGCCACGCTTGCACCGATGAACCGGCTGACCGAACGACTGGATGAAGTGAACCACCCCTTCATGGCGTTTCAACTTGAGGTTGGCCGCGCCAACGAGGTGCATCCCGATCTCAAGGGGCGCGCCCGCGATGTGTCCGACACCGACTGGCAATCTGTCCGGGCCACCTATTGCGGGCTGATGGCCGAAGTTGACCATAATATCGGACGGCTGATCGACTGGCTTAAGGCGAGCGGGCAGTATGACAACACGCTGATCATCTTTACCTCAGACCATGGCGACCCGATCGGGGATCACTGGCTGGCCAATCAGGCCTCGTGGCACGACTATCAGGCGCATATGCCACTGGTGATCCGCGATCCGGCGCCTGAGGCGCGGGCCTATGACGGCATGAAGGTCAGCGCCTTTACCGAAGGCGTCGATCTTTTGCCGACCTTGCTCGATTATGTAGGGATTGAGTTACCCACCGAACTCGACGGCCAATCCGTCTTGCCCTTTGTCCGTGGTGAGACCCCGGAAAAATGGCGTGACTTCGTGCATTGGGAATACCACTTCAAAAGCCCGCCGGAAAACCCCTTCTCAGGCCCCATGGGCATTTCCGAAGATGAATGCATGCTCAGCGTGATCCGGGATCGGCGCTACAAACATGTGTTCTTTCCCAGCCTGCCGTCCCTCCTGTTCGACATGGTCAATGACCCCGGCGAGCGCACGAACCTTGCCACCGACCCCGCATTTTCCGCCGTCGAACGCGAGTATCTGGCCAAGCAATTGACCCTGCGAATCCTGCACGCAGACCGTCGCACCAGCACGACCGTTCTGGGCCGCGATGGAATGGTGCGGTATCAAGGCTACCGAAGGAGTTAAGGCCCTCGGAACGACCGGTCTATCAAGCCGGAAAGGCCGGGGCTTTTAGTTCCGGCAGACGGGGCCGGCCGGGTTCAACCCCGCGGGGGGGATAGGTCAGCCGTGACCAGTCATGGGGCGGCTGGCCGAAATCGGGCACCTCCAGCAATGCACCGCCCTGCAAAGCGGACTGATGCGCCACAAGCCCAGGCGCGCACCAAGCGGCCGAGGCCCAAATATGCGTGGGTGGCAGGGCATTCTCGACGCAGGCGCGAATGAAGTCATCGATCAGATATTGGTGTGACCCGGAATGGCCATTGGCAAGGCCGTGGTATTCCCTCGGCAGGCGGGCGGGATGATGTGCAGGGGCCAGTCCAATATGGCGGTTCTGTACCGACCCGTGTTCGAAATAGGGGCTGTCGACCCAGGGACCTAGATCGACCGTCACGCCGGGATGTTCATAGCTGAGCGATCCTTCCGCGCCCTGCCGGCCGGTCAGAAAGGTCGAGGCCATGCTCGATTCCATGCAGGCGTCCGAGGCATAGAAGGTCGGCATCATCACTTCGCGCCCGTTGCGCACTGGAAACCAGCCCAACCGCCGGAACTCACCAATCCGCAGGGTGCCGCCATCGGATGTGCGGGCCAGTGCGACAGTGTTGGAAAACGGATTGTCCCACGGGTTCCGCCCCGCGCCGTAACCCGCGTCGGTCCCGCGATCGACAAAGCCATGCGCCGAAATATGCGTCACCCGCTCCCCGGTGATCGACAGCGGCATCGAAAAGCTGTGAGTCGGGTAGAACATTGGCGGGATTGCTGCATATTTCTGCCAGTCATCACCGAAGGTCAGGCGGAAATGCGGGCCCCAGGTTGCCCAGTCATGGACATATTGGGCATCGGCATGAATGAACTGGCCCCAGCGCCCGGTGGCAAACTCTTCGCGCGCAAAGACGATCTCGGGATAGTAATAGCTCGTCTCGCCCGTCATGCAGACCCGCCGATGCTTTGTGGCAGCGGCCGTCAGGGCGTGCAACTCGTCCAAGGCCACGGCGGCCGGTACGGCAATGTATACATGCGCGCCAGCCTGCATGGCCTGAAGCGCCAGTGCCGCATGGGTATGGCGTGGCGTAAAGATCGCAACCGCATCAACCCCGATGGCGAGAAGTTCGTCTAGACTGCTCGCGGCCCCAGCAAGGCCGAATTCTGCAACTAGAGCCTCTGCCCGCTCTGTCACCAGATCGGCAGCATACACGGCACCAACGCCGGGGTGGGCAGCAAACATTGCAGTAAAGTGAGGCAAAAACTCTCCCGCCCCAACTAGCCCTATGCGAATTGTCATGGCTCTGATCGCTCCTATTGCCTTTTGTTAGACGCTATTGTGATTTCGACAGTTCTGACGAAAGCCAGCACCGAAAGCAACAACAGCGACAGCGGCTGATGTGCGGACCCCATAGTTTGACTTTTAGTTAGCCTGGCAAGCGCCCGCCCAGTTAGCCCAGACCTTCGCTCCGCAATGTTGCCTGATGGGCTATGGCTGGCGGAAATGTTTAAGATGCTTTCAGATGTAGCGCACCGCCGAATGCAAATTCTTTTCATGCGGAAACTGCTGAGCCTGTGTTTGCAGCATTCGTGGTCATTGCCCCTTAACAGTTTAGGCGCCGCTGCTTCCTTTCAGATGACGCCGTTCGATGTGCGGGTGGTATCCTAAATGGAATACGATTTAAGTATAAAATGTATTTATATATTTAATAACAGGTATATAAGTGAATTAATTTAGGGGGCAGAAGGCCCTCTTTTGGGTGGAGCGTCAGCTTAAAAGGGCGGGCAGGGCAAAGCCGCGCAGCAGGTCGGTGGCGCTGGAGGGGCGTTTGCCCTCGCGCTGGGCTTCGGTGATCTCGACAGCCCCTGATCCACAGGCGATGGTCATTCCGTGCAGAACCTGCCCCGCCGCGCCCGCGCCTTGCGCCAGACGGGATCGGAGCAGTTTCAGCCGTTCGTCCCCTACCATGGTCCAAGCGCCCGGAAAGGGTGACAGGCCGCGGATTTGGCGGTCGACCTGCTCGGCGGGCAGGGTCCAGTCAATCTGCGCTTCCGCCTTGTCGATCTTGGCGGCATAGGTGACGCCTTCGGCGGATTGTGGCTGCAGCGGCAGGTCGGGCAAGCGGTCCAGCGCCTGCAAGATCAGGTCTGCGCCCATGGTTGATAGCCTGTCGTGCAGATCAGCCGTTGTCTCTTCTGCTCTGATAGGTGTGGCTTGGCGCAGCAGGACTGCGCCCGTATCCAGCCCCTCGTCCATCTGCATGATGCAAATGCCTGTCTCTGCATCCCCTGCCAAAATCGCCCGATGGATCGGCGCAGCCCCCCGCCAGCGCGGCAGAAGGGACGCATGGATGTTCAGGCAACCGCGCTTCGGGGCCAGCAAGATGCTGGGGGGCAAAATCAGCCCATAGGCCACCACCACTGCCACATCACACTGCAACTGCGCAAAGTCCTCTGCCGCGCTTTGGGTGCGCAGCGATACGGGGTGGCGCACGGGCAGGCCAAGCGCTTCGGCGCATTGCTGCACGGGGCTTTTGCGCTCGGCCTTGCCGCGCCCTGCGGGGCGGGGGGGCTGGCTGTAGACGGCTACAATCTCATGCTGCGCGGCAAGTGCCTGAAGGATTGGCACTGAAAATTCGGGTGTGCCCATGAAAACAATTCTCATCCGCGCCTGCCCAACTTGCCAGCCTTGGCAATCAGCATGGACCTTTTCACTACCGAGAGGTGATCAAAATACATCTTGCCCGCCAAATGGTCGATCTGGTGCTGGGCTGATGTGGCCCAAAGCTCGACAAAGTCGCGCTCTTCCAGCGCCCCTTGGTCGTTCAAGAACTGCACCGTGACGGCGCGGGGGCGTTCGATTGTGGCGGAAACGCCGGGCAGGTTCGGGCTGGCCTCGTCATGTGGGCGTAACTGGGCCGAGGCGTGCAGAACCACCGGGTTCGCCATCAAAACCGCTTGCCCGCGACCTGTCGAGCAATCCACCACCGCCAAGCGCAGCGGCACGCCGATTTGCACGGCGGCAAGGCCATAGCCGGGCATCGCCTCCATCGTGTCGACCATATCGGCCCATATGGCGTGGATTTCGGGGGTGATTTCCGCCACATCGGCGGCGGGGCGGCGCAGCACTTGGTGGGGCCACTGCAGGCAAGGGCGGATCATCCCAGCACCGCAAGCGCTGCCGCGCGGGCATCGGGGGCAAGGTGATCAAGCGTGACGACCCCGTTCAAATGGTCAATCTCATGCTGGGCGCAAATCGCGCGAAAGCCTGTCAGCTTTTGCGCTTGGGTCGACCCATCTTCCATCTGCCATTGCAAGATCACTTCGCTGTGGCGCATCACATCGGCCACCACGCCGGGAATTGACAGGCAGCCTTCGGACCCCAAAGCCATCTGTGGAGAGCGCCACAGGATTTCAGGGTTGATAAACACCTCTGGCACGGGTTCGCCCGTCTTCCACGCGGCATCCATCACAAAAACCCTTGTTAGAAAGCCAATCTGTGGGGCGGCCAGACCGCGCCCATTGGCGTCATACATTGTGCCCAGCATATCACGCGCCAATGTTAGGGTCTGCGGGTCAACACAGGCAGGCTTTGCCACTTGGGTCAAACGCGCATCCGGCCAGCGCAAAACCGGATGTATCATCGCCCGCCCCGCGCTATCTCGCGCTTCGCCTTCTCCATTTTGCGGGTGATCATCTGGCGCTTCATCAGGCCCAGATAATCGATGAAAAGCTTGCCGTTCAAATGGTCAATCTCGTGTTGCACGCAGGTGGCCCATAGGCCGGTAAAGGTTTCTTCCTGCTCGGCCCAAGTCTCATCCCGCCAGCGCACCGTCACGGCCTCGGGGCGTTCGACATCGGCGTAGTGGTCTGGGATCGACAGGCAGCCCTCTTCATAGGTCGAGTGTTCCGAGGAGTGCCAGACCACTTCGGGGTTGAACAAGATCAGCGGGCGGGCTGGGGTTGGGGCCTTGTGGCAATCCATCACGATCAGCCGTTTGTTTATCCCTAACTGTGGGGCTGCCAGCCCGATGCCCGGCGCATCATACATTGTGTCCAGCATATCGCGGGCCAATTTCACCAAATCCTCTGTCGCCTGCGCCACGGGGTCGCAAAGCTTCTTGAGGCGCGGGTCGGGGTGGAGCAAGATGGGACGGATCATGTCATGGATTTACGGTTTGGCAGGGTTTCGCGCAAGAGGCGCAGTTCGACGGAATAGAGTTCTGATTTTTCAAAAAAATACAGAACTAAGTTCCGATATCGATTTTGGAAACAGGATGACTTCCCGATACCTCTGTAGTATTTGGAATAAAGACCCGCAGAAGGACCGCGATATGAGCTTTGACACCCTGATCAACCGCCTCGGCACCCATTCTGTCAAGTGGGATGGGATGGAGCCGATGTTTGGCGTGCCCGCCCAAGGTGGCTTGGCCATGTGGGTCGCCGATATGGATTTTCGCCCGCCTGCCTGCGTGCAGACCGCGCTGGAAAAGATGCTGGCGCACGGGATTTACGGCTATTTCGGTGATGATCAGGCCTATCTGGACGCCATTACATGGTGGATGCAAACCCGCCATGGGTGGAGTGTTGACCCAAAGCACATCTTCACCACGCATGGCTTGGTCAACGGCACGGCGCTGTGTGTTGATGCGTTCACTCAACCTGGCGATGGCGTTGTTTTGACCACGCCCGTCTATCACGCCTTCGCCCGGGTCATCAAAGCGGCGGGCCGCCACGTGGTGGAATGCCCGCTGAAAACCGTGTCGGGCCAATATGTGATGGATTTTGAGGCTTGGGATGCCCAGATGACAGGGGCCGAGAAGATGTTCATCCTCTGCTCGCCCCACAATCCTGGCGGTCGGGTCTGGACGAGGGAAGAACTGCAAGGCGTGGCCGATTTCTGCAAACACTACGATCTGGTGTTGGTATCCGACGAAATTCACAACGATCTGGTCATGCCCGGCCATAAGCATCACGTCATGGCTCACATAGCGGGCGTGCAGGATCGTCTGGTGATGATGACGGCTTCGACCAAAACCTTCAACATCGCAGGCGCGCATATTGGCAATGTGATCATCGCTGACCCCGTGCTGCGCCAACGCTTTTCCGATGTGATAAACAAAATGGGCATCTCGCCCAATTCCTTTGGCATGCATATGGCGACCGCTGCCTATTCGCCCGAAGGGGCCGCTTGGGTCGATGCGCTGAACCTGTATCTGGACCGCAATCGCAAAACCTTTGATGCGGCGGTTAATGCCATTCCGGGGGTCAAGTCGATGCCCTTGCAAGCAACCTATCTGTCATGGGTCGATTTCACCGGAACGGGGATGACCGAGGCCGAGTTCACACCCCGCGTCGCTAATGTTGCGCGAATCGCTACAAACCAAGGATCAGCTTTCGGATTAGGCGGTGAAACCTATTTGCGCTTCAACATCGCTATGCCCCATTCGCAAATTGTCGAGGCCGCCGCGCGCCTGACCGCAGCTTTCAAAGACCTACAGTAACCGGATTAGGCTTTAGGCAAAAAGCCAACGGGCAGGGCGGGGTCTAGCCAGAAATCCAAGGGGGCCTTGTCGGCTACATGGGTTAAGCGCTTGAATTCGCAAGTAATCTCGTCACCGTCAACGGTGGCGGCCAAAATCAGGCACTGAAAAACATGCCGGCTGCCGTCGTATAGATCGACCAACCCACGCAGATGCGCGGTAAGCGCGCCGTCCAGCACAAAGCCATCGTGCCAAAAGCGCAACACCGGAAAGACTGCATCGCCGACCTGAACGCGCAACTTAGACTTGCGCCGTTCCTTTGCTTTGCGCGCCAATTCCAACCCGTCTCGCACTTCTTTCGAAAGAAAACTTAGCATTTACGCCTCCATTCTGCCGAGTTTGGAGGCATCGGTTTAAAAAACAAGAAAACTGCGGGCTGTGGCGCTTTTGTCTGTTACCCGTGGCTTTGTTGCCACACCCAAAGCGCCTTTCCCAAAGGCCGGATATTGGGTTAGGTTGGGTCAAAGCCAGCCCAAAGGATATCAAACCCCATGCGGTATTTTCCTCTATTTGCCCTGTTGGCGCTGGCCACCCCCGCCGCCGCCGCCCCCTGCGGGGGTGACTTTCCCGCTTTCTTGCAAGCGATGGAGGCAGAGGCCGCAGCCCTTGGCCTGCCTGAAAGCGCCATCCGTGCCGTGTTAGACGGCGCGCAACGCGACCCCGCCGTGATCAAGGCCGACCATGCGCAGGGGATCTTTCGCAAGACCTTTATCGACTTCTCCACCGCGCTCATCTCAAAAAACCGCATCGATAATGCCGCGATCTATGGGCGCAAATACGATGTGGCTTTCGATGCGGCCGAGCAGAAATTTGGCGTCTCTCGTGGTGTTATTCTGGCTTTTTGGGCCTTTGAGACGGATTTTGGGCAGGTGCAGGGCGATTTTGACACGCGCAATGCGCTGCTCACCTTGGCCCATGATTGCCGCCGCCCTGAAATTTTTCAGCCCCAAGTGTTGGCGGCCATTGCTTTGACCGCAAAGGGAGATTTCGTCCCCGGTCAAACCAAAGGCGCTTGGGCGGGCGAGATTGGCATGGTGCAGATGCTGCCCCGCGACATCTTGGAACGGGGTGAGGATGGCGATGGCGATGGCTTGATCACCTTGGTCAGTTCCGCCCCCGATGCCATCGTTTCGGCAGCCCATATGCTGCAATTCTACGGTTGGCGCGCGGGCGAACCTTGGATGCAGGAAGTCACTGTGCCCCAGACGATGGATTGGGCACAGTCTGGCCTCGTGACCGAACTGACAAGTGCCGCGTGGCAGGCCATGGGTGTTGCGCCAAAGGTTGGGAAACTGGCCGACTTGCCCGCCTCGCTTATTCTGCCGCAGGGGCGCAAGGGGCCTGCGTTTTTGGTCTATCCCAATTTCAAGGTGTTGTTTGAATGGAACAAAAGCTTCACCTATGTCACGACAGCCGCCCATTTTGCCGCCCGTATCGAAGGGGCAGCCCCCTATCAGGCTGGCACGCCTGATGCTGGCCTAGACGGCGATCAGATGGTTGCTTTGCAGCAAAAACTTGCCAAGCGCGGCTATGAGATGGGCAAGGCAGATGGCGTGTTGGGTGCCGCCACCCGCGCCGCCGTGCAGGCCGAACAACAGCGCTTGGGCCTGCCCGCTGATGGCTGGCCCACCCCTGATCTGTTGGATTTGCTATGACCCAAGTCACCTTGCCCGAGTTGATGGCTGCTCTGCCGCATATCCTTGCCGCGCCCAAGGATGACGCACCGATCCACAGCCTTTGCCTGCGCCCTGCCTACGGCTTGCGCAGCTTTCCCACCCGCATCACCATGACCCGCGCCTTTGGCATTCCCGGGGAACGCTGGGCCACTGCCCCTTGGCTGAAACTGCCCGATGGCGCGCCTGATCCGCGCATCCAGGTTTCGATCCTGCCCACCCGCGTGATGGATCTTGTTTGGCGTGATCGCGAAGCGACGCCCCATCCCGGTGATCCGATCGTGGCGGATTTGAACTGTTCGCTTGCCAACCTGCCTGCAGGCACTTTGCTGCAAGCGGGCACGGCGGTGCTGCGGGTGTCAGACCATTTCAATGAGGCTTGTGCGAAATGGAAAGTCCGTTACGGCGCAGATGCCCGCGCCTTTATCGATGCCCCCGGCCACCCCGAATTGCGTTTGCGCGGCATTCTATGTTCGGTGGAGGTTGACGGCGAAGTCACCCTGTCAGACCGCCTAAAAGTCCTCAGCCGTCCTTAGCGGGTCGGCACGGGCACATCGCCGCGGTAATCATAGAACCCGCGCTGGGTTTTGCGGCCCAGCCAGCCGGCTTCGACATATTTGGTTAGCAGGGGGCAGGGGCGGTACTTGGTATCGGCCAAGCCTTCGTGCAGCACGTTCATGATGGCAAGGCAGGTGTCCAGCCCGATGAAATCGGCCAGCTCTAGCGGCCCCATCGGATGGTTGGCCCCCAGCTTCAGGCTTTCGTCGATCGATTTGACCGATCCGACGCCTTCATAGAGGGTATAAACCGCCTCGTTGATCATGGGCATCAAGATGCGGTTCACGATGAATGCGGGAAAATCTTCAGCACTCGCAGCGGTTTTGCCCAAGCGTGAGACGACTTCGTGCAAACTGTCCCATGTCGCCTGATCGGTGGCGATCCCGCGGATCAGTTCCACCAGCTGCATCACGGGCACGGGGTTCATGAAGTGGAACCCCATGAACTTTTCCGGCCGATCCGTCCGGCTGGCCAGCCGTGTGATGGAAATGGACGAGGTGTTTGACGTCAAAATCGTGCCCGCCGCCAAATGCGGTCCCAAGGCCTTGAAGATCGCGTCCTTGACGCTTTCCTTTTCGGTCGCGGCCTCGATGATCAAATCGCAAGGCCCCAGATCCGCGATGGAAAGCGACGTTTTGATCCGCGCCATGGCATCGGCCTTGGCCGCTGCCGTCACTTTGGCGCGTGTGACTTGACGTTCAATGTTGCGGTCAATCGTTGTCAAGGCTTTCGACAAGCTGTCTTCGCTGACGTCATTCATCAGCACATCATATCCTGCCAAGGCAAAGACATGGGCAATCCCGTTGCCCATCTGCCCCGCACCTACGATCCCGACTGTTTGAATGGCCATAGCTCGCCCCCTAAATTGCGCCGCCACCCTACCCCCGCCGCCCAGAAGCAGCAAGGCCGCTGCACCGCAGCACGACCCTTGGTCTTTCATATGTGCCCAAATATCCCGGGGTGCGGGGCTGGCCCCGCTTCTGCCCTTCGCTTTTTGCTTTGCGCGCATTATGTCTTGAGGCAACCAAAGGAACCCAACCCATGCTCTTGAAAGATCCGCTCTTCCTGCTTGCCACCGCCGTCTGCCTTGTCGTTCTGGTTATCTTGTTGATCGGCATCGGCTCTTTCGGCAAAGGCGGTGAGTTTAACCGCAAATATGCCAACAAACTGATGCAGTTGCGCATCCTCGCCCAAGGTCTGGCGGTGGTGGTGATTGTGCTTTTTGCTTGGGCGCGTTCAAAGGGGATGCCGTGATGGTGGTTCTGTCCAAAATTTACACCCGCACGGGCGATACGGGCCAAACCGCGCTGGGCAATGGCGACCGCGTGCCCAAGTTTGATCTGCGCGTGGCGGCTTATGGCACTGTGGATGAAACCAACGCTACTTTGGGCATGGCGCGGCTGCACGGCGGGGCGTTGGATGACAGTTTGGCGCGGGTATCGAACGACTTGTTCGATCTGGGCGCTGATCTGTGCACGCCAGATATCGAGAATGACGCCACGGCCCCCTATCCGCGCTTGCGCATCATCGCAGCCCAAGTTGACAGGTTAGAAGCCGAGATTGATGCGATGAACGCCCATCTTGCCCCGCTGCGCAGTTTCATCCTGCCGGGTGGTTCGCCCCTTGCCGCCCATTTGCACCTGTGCCGCACCACCTGCCGCAGGGCTGAACGCCTGACCGTGGAACTGGCCGCCCATGAAGCGGTGAACCCTGAGGCGATCAAATATCTCAACCGCTTGTCGGATTGGTTCTTTGTGGCCGGCCGCATCGCCAACAACAACGGCGCGCAAGATGTGCTGTGGGTTCCGGGCCTGACGCGCGGATAAAAACGCCATTGGCGGCAAAGCCCAAGGCTGTGCCGCTGATGATTCTTGTGATGCCCCGCCCTCATGGCGTCTGCGCGACAAACCGTGTCGATTTTGGCCTTTTGCCCCAAGCCAAGACAGTTTAAAGCACGGGGCGAGAGCTTGCCCTGGCCACTTGGCCCCCTATTGGAGAGATGCGCGATGAAGGTCCTTGTGCCTGTCAAACGTGTGATCGATTACAACGTGAAGGTTCGCGTCAAGGCGGACGGGTCCGGTGTCGATCTGGCGAATGTAAAGATGTCGATGAACCCCTTTGACGAAATTGCCGTCGAAGAGGCGATCCGCCTGAAAGAAAAAGGCATTGCGACCGAGGTGATCGTGGTGTCGATCGGTGTGAAGCAAGCGCAAGAAACCCTGCGCACCGCTTTGGCCATGGGCGCTGACCGTGCGATCTTGATCGAAGCCACAGCCGATGTGCAAACCGATATCGAACCGCTGGCTGTCGCCAAACTGCTGGCTGCTGTGGTCGCCGAAGAAGCCCCCGGTCTGGTGCTGTGTGGCAAGCAAGCCATCGACAATGACATGAACGCCACAGGCCAGATGCTGTCGGCGCTGCTCGGTTGGTCGCAAGGCACGTTCATTTCGGAACTGGTTGTTGCCGATGGCAAAGCCACCGTGACGCGCGAAGTGGATGGCGGCTTGCAAAGCATCGCCGTAACACTGCCCGCGGTGTTGACCGTTGACCTGCGTCTGAACGACCCGCGTTATGCCAGCCTGCCTAACATCATGAAAGCCAAAGCTAAGCCTTTGGCGCTGAAAACACCGGCCGATTACGGCGTAGATGTCTCTCCGCGTCTGACCGTGCTGAAAACCGTGGAACCCGCTGGCCGTAAGGCTGGCGTCAAGGTTGGCTCGGTGGCCGAGTTGATTGCAAAACTTAAAGACGAAGCAGGGGTAATCTAAGATGGCCGTTCTTCTGGTTGCAGACGTAAATGACGGTGCTTTGGCCACCGATCAGGTCGCCAAAGCCCTTGCTGCCCTGACCACTTTGGGCGAGGTCCATGTGTTGGTCGCAGGCACCGGCGGCGATGCCGCAGCGGCTGAAGCGGCCACATTGGCTGGTGTGTCCAAAGTGCTTTTTGCCGATGATCACGCCTATTGCCACGGCATGGCCGAAGCCACCGCCGCTTTGGTGGTTGGGCTGGCGGGCGGCTATAGCCACATCTGTGGTGCGGCCACCGCTGCCAACAAGAACGTGCTGCCCCGCGTGGCGGCTTTGTTGGATGTGATGGTCCTGTCCGATGTGACCGCCGTGATCGACGCCGACACGTTCGAACGCCCGATCTATGCGGGCAACGCGGTGCAGACGGTCAAATCGTCTGACGGCAAGAAAGTCTTCTCGGTTCGCACTGCAGGCTTTACGGCTGTTGGCACCGGCGGTTCTGCTGCTGTCGAGAGAATCGGCGGGCCGGGGGCGAATGCCCTGTCGGCTTGGGTTGAAGACCGTGTTGCCGCCTCGGATCGTCCCGAACTGACATCGGCTGGCATCGTTGTATCGGGCGGACGCGGCGTTGGGTCGAAGGAAAGCTTTGATATGATCGAAAAGCTGGCCGATAAGCTGAATGGCGCAGTCGGCGCATCGCGTGCCGCCGTGGATTCGGGCTATGCGCCGAATGATTGGCAAGTGGGCCAAACGGGCAAAGTGGTTGCGCCAAACCTCTATGTCGCTGTTGGCATTTCAGGCGCGATCCAGCACCTTGCGGGGATGAAAGATTCCAAAATCATCGTTGCCATCAACAAGGATGAAGAGGCGCCGATCTTCCAAGTGGCCGACTATGGCTTGGTGTCTGACCTGTTCACCGCTGTGCCGGAACTGATCGAAAAGCTGTAAGGCGGGCAAAAGCCCCCACGCAAATCATCAAGGGCGGTCCGACAGGGCCGCCCTTTGCCTTAGCGCACCAGCCAATCCAGCGCGCGGGTGGGCAGAATGCGCCGCGCAAAACCTGCGATATAGGTGGGCAGCGTGACGTAATAGCGCGCCTTGGGGCGTCGGGATTCCACGGCATGGATCAGTGCTTTGGTCACGGCAGAGCAGGGCAGTTCGAACCGGTCTTTCTTGCCCGTTGTGTCGTAAAGCCTTGCGCGAAAGCGGGCATAATCATTGCTGCGGGCCGAGCTTTTCCAATCAATCCAGCGTTCGAAATGCGCCTGAGCATTGACCCTGATCATGGTGCCAATTGGGCCGGGTTCGATCAAGATCACCTCCACCCCCGTGCCGCGCATTTCCAGCCGCAGCACATCGCTTAAGCCTTCCATGGCGAACTTGGTGGCCACATAGGCCCCGCGCCATTCGGCCCCGACAATCCCCAAAACCGACGAGCAGTTGACGATCCGCCCGCCACCTTGCGCCCGCATCAGGGGCAAAATGTGGCGGGTTAGGTCGTGATAACCAAACAGGTTCACCTCAAAAATCGCACGCAGGGCATCGCGGGGCAGGTCTTCGACCAAGCCGGGGCTGGCAAAGGCACCGTTGTTGAACAGGGCATCCAGCCGCCCGCCGCGTGCTTTGATCTCGTCCACCGCTGCCGCGATGGATGCCTCGTCCGCGTAATCTAACACAAAGCTGTCCAACCCTTCGGCCTGCAACCGTGCGCAATCTTTGGCTTGCCTGCAGGTGGCCAAAACCCGCCAGCCCCGCGCCGCCAACCCATGCGCCGCATCATAGCCAATGCCAGACGAACAGCCGGTGATCAAAATGGTTTTCATGGCATGTTCTCCCCTTTTGCGGCAAGGGTAACAGAACCCCGCGCCGCGCCAAGCCTGTGCGCCACGCAAAACGCTCTGGACCCAAGCGTAAGGGCGCACTACACAACGCCCATGTCCGATACGCCTGACGAAGATCTCCCCGAGGCCGCAGACCCGCCTGCCGAGCCTATCATGCGCAACGAGCCTTTGGCCCGTGCCATTGGTGAGCGTTATCTGACCTATGCTTTGTCGACCATCATGCACCGCGCCCTGCCCGATGCCCGCGATGGCCTAAAGCCTGTTCACCGCCGCATTCTGTTTGCGATGCGCGAACTGCGTTTGGCTTCGACCGGGGGTTTCCGCAAATCGGCCAAGATTTCGGGCGACGTTATGGGCAACTATCACCCGCATGGCGATGCGGCGATTTACGATGCCATGGCGCGCTTGGCGCAAGATTTCAACGTGCGTTATCCCTTGGTCGACGGCCAAGGCAACTTTGGCAACATCGACGGCGACAATCCCGCCGCCGCCCGTTACACCGAAGCCCGCCTAACGGCTGTGGCCGAGGCGCTGATGGAAGGCTTGGCCGAAAACGCGGTGGATTACCGCGCCAATTACGATGGCACTCTGGAAGAGCCTGTCGTGATGCCTGCGGCCTTTCCAAACCTTTTGGCCAACGGATCCTCGGGCATTGCCGTGGGCATGGCGACCAACATCCCGCCGCATAATCTGGATGAGTTGATCCAAGGCTGCCACGCGCTTTTGGCCAATCCTGATCTTGAAATTGAAGCGCTGGTCAATCTGATCCCCGGCCCGGATTTTCCAACAGGCGGCGTGATCATCGAAGACAGCGCTACGATCTTGGAAAGCTACCGCACTGGGCGGGGCGGTTTTCGCACCCGTGCGCGCTGGCAGATCGAAGATATGGGCCGCGGGATGTGGCAAATCGTCGTCACGGAAATTCCCTATCAAGTCGCCAAATCCAAACTGATCGAGCGTTTGGCCGAACTGGTGAACCTGAAAAAGGTGCCGCTTTTGGCCGATGTGCGTGATGAATCCGCCGATGACATCCGCATCGTTCTAGAGCCGCGCTCGCGCACGGTGGAACCTGACCAGCTGATGGCCGCCCTGTTTCGCAATTCGGAACTGGAAAGCCGGTTCAGCTTGAATATGAACGTGCTGATTGACGGCAAAGTGCCCAAGGTCTGCAACCTGAAAGAGGTGCTGCGCGCCTTTCTAGATCATCGCCGCGATGTGCTGAACCGCCGCAGCCAGCACCGCGTCGATAAGATCGATGCACGGCTAGAGATTTTGGAAGGTTTCCTGATCACCTTCCTGCACCTTGACCGTGTTATTGATATTATCCGATATGATGACGATCCAAAACGGGCTCTGACGGCCGAAAACTGGACCAAAAAGCACAAACGTGCGGTTTCCGAGAAAGACTATGTCTCACCCCCCGAAGGGGTAGGCCAGTTGAACGATGTGCAGGCTGAAGCCATCCTCAATATGCGCTTGCGGTCTTTGCGCCGTTTGGAAGAGATGGAACTGATCGCCGAGCGTGATGCCTTGGTCGCCGAGCGTGCGGGCCTTGCGGGGCTTTTGGCATCAGATGCGGCGCAATGGCAGCGCATCGGGCTTGAGCTTGAGGACATCCGCAAAGCCTTTGGCAAAGGCACCAAACTGGGTGCGCGCCGCACGACCTTTGCCGAAGCTGGTGAGACGATTGAAATCACCGCCGAGGCGATGATTGAACGTGAACCGATCACGGTCATCTGTTCGCAAATGGGCTGGATCAGGGCGCTGAAAGGCCATGTCGATCTGGGCCTTGAGCAAAAGTTCAAAGACGGCGATGCGGCGCGGTTTGCGTTTCATGCAGAGACGACAGACAAAATCTTGATCATCGGGGCCAATGGGCGGTTTTATACCGTGATAGGGGCCAACCTGCCCGGTGGGCGTGGCATGGGTGAACCTGTAAGGCTGATGGTTGATCTGCCCAATGACACGGGCATCGTCGATCTGATGATCTTCCGCCCTGCCGAAAAGCTGTTGGTTTGCTCAACCGCGGGCGATGGCTTTGTTGTGGTGTCTGACGAAGTGCTGGCCCAAACCAAAGCGGGCAAGCAGGTGCTGACCTTGGGCGATGGCGTCAAGACCGCCGTGTGCCGCCGCGTGCAGGGCGATCAGGTGGCCGTGGTGGGCGAGAACCGCAAGGTTTTGGTCTTCCCCTTATCTGACATGCCCGAAATGGCGCGGGGCAAAGGGGTGCGTTTGCAAAAGTACAAGGATGGCGGGTTAAGCGATGCCACCACCTTTGTGCTGGACAAGGGCCTGTCGTGGAAAGACCCCGCAGGGCGCACCCGCACCGAGACTGAACTGGCCGAGTGGAAAGCGGCGCGCGGCACAACCGGCCGTATGGCGCCGCGCGGGTTCCCGCGCGACAATCGGTTTGATTAAGGTCGCTTAGGTTTCCACCCACATCCGCAGCAGGTTGGAACGCGTTTTAGAAAGCCGGTCGAACTGGGCTGATTTGCCTTTGGCGACAAAACAGGCGTCAACGGCTTGGTCCAGATCAAACAAAATCTTTCGCTGGGTCAGGCGACGGGCTTTGGTCATGATGCGTCCTAAAGCTGAGTATTACTGTCATCCTCGGGCACGCTTTTGGGCCGCGTCAAGATTGCCCAAGTGTTTTAGTCAGAATTAAGCGCGGTCTACCTTTAGCCAAACCCCGCCTTCTGGCCGCAGCGTCAAGATCATCACAGGTTTGGGGGCTTTGCCGGGTATTAGGGCATAGCGAAATCGGGCCAGCAATGTGGCCAGAATGATCACCGCTTCTTGCAAGGCAAACGACGCCCCGATGCAGATGCGCGGGCCATCGCCAAAGGGCAGATAGGCAAAGCGCGGGATGGATTTGGGCTCGATAAAGCGGTCGGGGTCAAAAGCATCGGGGTTCTGCCATTGGTCATGGTGGCGGTGCAGGGCATAGATCGGCAAGATCACGGTATCGCCAGGCCGCACCTCGCGCCCACACAGCGTGTCGGTTTTGCGGGCGGTGCGTGCAAGGAAGGCGGCGGGCGGGTATAGGCGCAGAGCTTCGTCAACGATGCGGCGGATCAGGGGCAAGGCGGGCAGATCGGCGGCGGTGGCGGCGCGGTCGCCTAGGGCGGCTTGCGCTTCTTCGCGGGCTGCATCTTGCACCTTGGGGTCAAAGGCGCACAGGTAAAGCGACCAAGCCAAGGTGAGGGCTGTGGTTTCATGGCCTGCGACGATGAAGGTCAAAAGGTTGTCGCGCAACTCATCAGGGTTCATCTTGCGGCCGGAATTGGGGTCTTCACCCGCCAACAGCAGGTCTAACAGGTCGGGTATGCCGGTTTTGGGCCGGTGGCGGGCCTGATCAATCGCCCCGTTTGCCATCTGCTTCATCTGGCGCAAAGCGGGGCCGGAAAACATCCGCCCCGGTCGCGGCACCCAACCTGGCGCGCCCAAGATATCCAGCACCGACAGCTTGGCGGTTTGGCTGATGTAGGTTTCAATCGCACGGTGCACGCCTGCGCGGTCAAACCCCTCGCCACCCGAAAAGGTCACGTCCGAGATCACTTCAAATGTCGCGGCGACCATTTCGTCAAAGGCGTCAATCGCGCGGCCAGAGGCGGCGGCAAAGCGGGCAGAGGCGCGGTCTGCGGCGGCGGTCATTACAGGCGCAAGGGCCGCGATGTTGCGATGGGTGAAGACGGGGGCTGCGGTGCGGCGCTGCCAGTGCCAATCGGCCCCTTCGGCCACAAACATCGAATTGCCAATGGCGGGTTCCAAGATCAGCTTGGTGACCAAGGATTTGGGATAATCCTCGACCCCGTCGCGTAGGACGTGGCGCAGGGCTTGCGGATCCATCACCATATGCCAGCGCTTGCCCGTTGTGCCCGACAAGATCGGCTTGCGAGTGGCGATTTCGGGGATCAGTTCTAACACATTGCGCCGACCCGCTTGCAACGAGCCCCAGATGCCCAAGGGCACCGTTGCCAATGGCACGCGCACGGGGAAGTCTGTCGTGGTGTTATCCATCCGCCTGCCCGTTTTGTCCGTCATGGGGCAGATATAGGGCCATTGGCCGCCAAGGCCACCCTTGCCCCCGTTGCTAAGCGTCCCAAGCCCCGCTATCCCAAAGATACCCCAGTTCGGGGACAAAAGGGTCTGCACCATGAACCTTGCCCGCCTGATTCGCGCTTTGCCCGCCTTGGCCCTGCTGGTCGTCTTGGCCGCCTGTGATGCCAAAGATATGGGCGACCCGCCGCACCCGATGGGCAATTTTAAGATGAATGCTTTCTTCATTGATGCACAGAAAGCGCAGACTGTCCCGCTCTCGCGCACCGCAAAGCCCGAGGATTGGGAGACGGTGATGGCCGACGCCATGACGGAACGCTTTGGCACCTATGCTGGCGACAAGCCGTTTGAATTTGGCATTTCTATTGATGGCTATGTCTTGGCACCTCGGGGGGTGCCGGTGGTGGCAAGCCCAAAGTCAGCGCTGATCATAAGACTGCACGTCTATGACAGCGCGAAAAAACAGTTTCTGGAAGAGGGCGGTAAGCGGATTACGGTTATGGAAGGTGTGTCAGGCGAAAGTTTCGTAGGCTCTGGCTGGACGCAGAACAAACAGGCCCAGATGAAAAAACTGGCCAGAAACGCAGCCAAAGCCGTGCAAGGTTATATGCTGGAACACCCCGAATGGTTGGGTCTGCCCCCGCTGCAAACCCCGCCGCCTTGACCAGGCCGACGCCAAGGATGATCTGGTCAACAAGCCGACCTAGGCGGTTGTTTAGAGGTGGCTTTGCCATAGGCGATCTAGCTTTCCAATCCGCTTGATTTTTCCGCGCGTCCGGCTTAAGCCCCCGCGCGTGCAAATCTGGGTCCCTCGTGACCCCCCTGAACCGAGAGCGACCCAAATGGCTAAGGCAAAGTTTGAACGGAACAAACCGCACGTTAACATCGGCACGATTGGCCACGTTGACCATGGCAAGACCACGCTGACCGCGGCGATCACCAAGTA
>Ga0209550_10002111_pt1 | contig 19120 bp, 16 predicted proteins | sample LauGreSuBDMM15SN_2_FD_187567 | JGI IMG/M metagenome (GOLD analysis project Ga0209550, IMG submission 187567) | Freshwater lake microbial communities from Lake Michigan, USA - Su13.BD.MM15.SN (SPAdes) (version 5) | ecosystem: Environmental > Aquatic > Freshwater > Lake | place: Lake Michigan...
CTAATACTAATACTGATACTATACTACACCACACTAACGACTTCATTGACCTTTAATGTCTCACCGTATGGATTAAAAATACACACCACCTGTCAATAATTACTTACATACTACTGCATATTTTCTAATGCACTTTCTATGTCCGTATACTGTATGCATTTACTCTGTACTTCTGCTGGGCTTATTTTTCCGATTGTACTTATCCTTTCTTCATATTGTTGCATCTCTTCGCGAGTTTTTTTATACCTTTGCGATAACATTTCAATAATCGTTTCTTTAGTTGCTTCCTTTAATTCCAATATATAATCTACTCTACCTGGTCGAATTACAGCAGGGTCTATATCTTCTAAATGGTTCGTAGTGAACACAATTATAGCATCATGTTGTTCTACAATACCATCAAACATATTCAATACATATTCCAATGTCAATTCATCGTCTAATGCCTTTGTTGCAGGCATAGTCATTGTCATGGCATATTCTCTCAGTATTTTTATTTGTTCCAATATTTCTGAAGGAGTATCAGTCTCATTTGCAGCAGTGTTGAGTTTATTTGCAATCATAGTTATTTCATTATTTGGATTTGAAGTATTGTTCGTATATGTTTTTGTGGTGGAAGATTTACGCGACTTCAAAACCTTGCTATAATTTGCATCAAAATCCTCAAAAATAAATATCAAATCTTTCAATTCCCGTTGTTTCCCATTGTATTTATTACATCGCAAAATACTAGACAAATCACTGCATGTTTTCAAATTAGACCATGGAACCAATACTGCATCTCTCTTTGTATAATTTAGCATACCTCTCACTATACATGTTTTACCTGTTCCAGGTACCCCATGTAATACTAAGGTAAGTTTATATGTTTGTCCCAATTCTTCATACTCAGCCTGATGTTTTTCCCTATTATGCACAAACTTATCTAATTGTTCCATAAACTGCGCCTTTTCAGGGAAAAAAATATTTTTCAAAAGATATTTGTTGGAAACAAATGGCGTTTCAATATATTTAGCCACTCTACGCTCATCTGTATCAAACTCCGTTTTTACATATTCAAAAATCAATTGCTTATTTTCAGTAGCATGTATCTTTTGATTGTATAATTTCATACATTCATCTAAAAATTCGTGTAATACTGTTGGGTTATCCCCAGGAGTTGATAATATACAAGAATATTGTTTGTATGTTTGACTGTTTTTTTTTGTAGTATCATCCTTATCCGCCGTATTTTCAGACTGAACTGTCAGTTCCAAATAAATATTTCGATTGGGACATAGTAAGAGTTTATTATTTTGATATGGTAATAATATATACTCTTCTGATTCCGAATACGAATATTCTTTGCAAGTGTCTACTATTTCCATTACTTCACATAATTGTGGAAACTTTAGTTTGCAATTGCACAACAAATAATAATGCAATGCCTTAAATCGATTACTATATTTTATTTTTATAATTTCTTTGGATGCAAATCCATTTATGAAATAAGACTTTTTATGAGAAGAAATGACAATAAAACTCTCATTCACTGAGTTTGAAAAATAAAAAAACTGTTTCAAATACTTTGCAGGGATATAGTGATATATAGCATAACATAAAGACAATAAAATAACTATACGAATATCCTTTACTACCAATGGTGTAATATCGGAAATAATTTTTGAATAAATTGTCATTTCTAATATATGCGAAGGGTCAATCATGGTTGGATAATTGATAAAATACTATAAATAGGTTTATATTATTTTATTTTATTATTTGGCCGTATGGTATTATGCCCGGGGCAATCAGTCCACACAACCAGATATTATATTTTACTCTTCATCAACAGTTTCGCTAGTAGAACGTATAACTTCTTGCATAGTTGGGTTAGAATATACTTCCTGGGTGTTTTGTGAAATAGTATGATTATTGAATATGATTTCGTTATTTAATTCATCTTCTCCCAATGCATATGTATTATAATTTCTAACATCATCTATATCGATATTATTTAGCATGTCTAGAGGTAATTGTAATGGTGAACATGGCACATCATCGTCTAAGTTCAGGTTCAAATACGGGTCCTGGCTATCGAGACATTGGGTTGTATTCATATGCGTATGTGTTCTATTCAATGGATATGCATTCTTTTTTGTGAACGGTGGAAACAGAGATGGGGCTCTAGGTGTTTGTGGTTCTGTCTGACTAGATATACTCAAACTAGTCGGCGTATAGACATTTTGGTTACCCTGCGAACGCTGTCTAGTAGTAGAATATATACGCATATAATTATTGTCAAATGACACCCTACAAATATAAATATCGTCAAGTAATCCTTCCATAAACGACGACCCATCTGGATATTTAGCTTTCATATAATTACGCATATTGATATATAAATCCAATAACTGTTTTTTTATTTCATGTATTTTGGAGTTGTCAGTATTCATGTTTGTATGACAATAACTCATATATGGAGGAACGGGTTGACTATAAAACTCTGCGGTATTTGCTTTATACAATAATTCCAAGGTTTTGTAACGGTATATGTGGTCAAATAAATCAATGTCCACGTATTGGTTGTTTCCATTAATGTCTAGCTGTGTGGTGTGATGCACTGAGGCATCACGTTCCATACATCTAGCATCATGCTGGTCCATATGGATTTTTAATCCATACGACCAGTCATTAATGTCTAACTGTGTGTCGTGATGCCCCAGGGCATCACTTTCCATACAGATAGCATCATGCTGGTCCGTATGGGTTTTCAATCCATACGACCAGTCATTAAGCAAAAGAGGAAGAGTATAAATAGTATCTAATTCGCCATAATCTCTAGTAGTATTCAGACTGCATGTTCTCCCATAAACAATACCAACTATATGATTTATTGGTTGAGTTGTTCGCACATAATATGTTTTGTTTACATTACTCGGTAAACTACCAATGGGCAATACTGTATTCCAAGAATTGGTTTTCCAACAATAGAGCTCGGCATTTTGCATTTCAATCGTTACATCTGTCACTGTGCGATAGATAATATTGTAAATAAACTCACCATATACGATACCTGCTCTTTCTATTTCCGCAATAAACCCATAACTGCAATTTGGTAGTTCGCCTATTTTCGTAAGAGTTTTTGTATCATGGTCTATTCCAAACCCAAATACAACGGTTTCGTAATCCGATACAACAGCCTCTATAATTTTTTTCGCATCATTGCCGCAGCTATCAATACCATCAGTAAGCAAGAAATGCAGTTGTTTGTTATCTGGAAACTCGGTTCTCCTCAATTCCATTTGTTGGTTTGTTTCTATGAGAGGTTTTACTAAATTGGTCGAGCCATCATCGTATATTTGGTTTATTTTTGAAATAATACTATCGACAGTTTCATCCGTTACTGTAGTAAACCCAATTATTTCTTGCAAGTTGTGATTGAATGTAGAAATACTTACATTGAATGTTTGTTTTTTATATGATGCAAATAGACGGATAATATTAGACAGCGTATGTTTTATATGCTGCATTTTTGAACGACCATCCTGGCATATGTCTGACATGGAACCTGAATTATCTACACTAAACTTTACATCCCATGTATAAGGAATTGGCTCCGCAGAAGATATAGAAAGGTCTAATTTTCCAAAATGATAAGCTTCCTCGCTAAATGTAATAGGAGGAGTATCAGTTGTAATAGTATGAAACTGTAAAATAGTTGAAACGGTAATATCTGAGGATGACATTTCAGTAGTAAAAGAAGACATTGTATAGATAGTGGCGGTTAGTGGCGGTTAGTTGTTTGTAATAATAATACTATTAGGTATACTTAATACTATATATCTAAGTCTTTTCTAAAAATCAATTTTATGGAACAATAGTATCGGAAAATTGTGTTTCTAAATGATTTAATATGGGCAATTCAAATGATTTATTAGTATTATGCGATTCCCAAAAATATCGGCAAAATGCCCATTGAAACCCCATTTTTACATTGTATATATCTGGATAATTAGTCAATAAATATGCACGCATATGTTCAGGCAATAGACCTAATTGTTGAGGAGGCAATACATAACTTAATTGAACAAACGGAGAAAATGGGATATTGTTGTTTGGTAAAATAAAATCAGTGAACGAATGGGGAACATATTTTATTAAATCTGCTAAAAGGGGAGGATAATGATAATTATATTTCCATTTCCAGTCAGGACATCCTCTCGTGTAATAAATATACACCCATTCTAAACCTTCTAAATAATTTGTACACACGCTTTTTATAAAATCGGGGGTTTCAGGAGTATTACCGTGAAATAATGCAGTATAATAACGCGTCTCCCAGTGTGCTTCCTTAGGGCATATGTATTTTTCTTCTGCCCGAAATATAACGGGTACATTATTGATAAGGTCTTCTTTTTCTTTAGGGGTGGTTTCCGGCCATTGTTTATGGTCCCATTTAGAACGAGTGTCATATTCCTGCAATATAAATGTACGCTCGTTTTTAGCCAATTCTTTTATGAGCATATTCACACTTTTCCACATTATTTTTTCACCATCCTTTGTTATCAAATATTGGTTCGTTTTAGCGATTGTTTGACGGTACGTATCTAGTAATACTTGTATTCCATGGGTTCGTATATTGAGAGCAGGAAAATGCGGTAAAAAATCGTTGCCTAAGAAAAAACACAAAAATACGTAATCAAATACTCTGCGTTTGTCGTAATAATTACAACAATCCATTTCCAAGGAAATCGACTTCATCAGTTTGTTTACGTCTAAAAACAACGGCAATTTACTATCGGACCCACGAATGTTATTATTTGCAGGTTTATGGCTATCGCCAAATACAGGAGCTTCGCGGAAAATATAAATATTTTTACTATAGATAGTATGAAATATAGATAACATAATCAAGTCGGAATCCAACCCATAAACTGCAACATTATCATGTATAGTAGAGGTTTGTCGCATATGTTCATATATTTTGTGTTCTCCTTCACCGGGAATATTCGCCCCGGATACGATAATTTGACGTACACCATATACTTCTTCTTTATTCGCAAACTCTTCCTTTATTACTCGCGAAAGTTCATTCATAAAACTGGTGCCAGGTGTAATAGACGATGTATTCCATCGGCTGGGTTTTTTACTATGTATAAATGTAGATAAATACTGGGATTTATATCTTCGTGTTCTCTGCTGTTCCATTTTAGCAAAAGGGGCGACGCCGTCAAATGCAATATAAATGGTAGTAGACGGGGTTATAAACTGAATATATTTGTTAATATTTAGAATAACATCGGCAATAAGGTATTTTTCAATGTCTGTCATAGACATGGTATGATATGTCTCTGATTTTTCGAGACTATAAAACGAATCGTATATAATTGAATTACAATCCATATACAATTTAGAAAAAGGGGTTTTTGCAATATTTTTCTGAAAATATAGCGTGCTCAATATTTTCGCATGGTTCTTGATAATATAAGAAAAATAACTAGGAATACCCATTTTGTGTGCTTAGTGATTGAGGTTTGTATCTATATATACTAACATATTCTATTTATATAATTTCCATAAATATTATACAAACAATAAGGGGTTTTATTCTATAACCATAAAATATATCTCTTTACGTATGAAGTATTCATCTAAAAATACTGTGGTAAAAAACACAGTAAAGATTAAAACTGTATTGTCCGATAGCAATGTGGAGACAATCCAATTCATTAAAGAAAAAATATTGTATTTTCAAGAAATAATGAGAAACACAATTTTATCCATACAAAACTACAAAAGACACGATATATTTAGTAATAGTGATGTTACGTTGGGTATTCAGCATATATATGAATTATTCGAAAAATCGGCGGACATCTATAAAATGACAAATGTAGAACAATGTTCTCAACAAGATATGAAAGAATATACTGAGAACCTGATTACGCTATTGCAAAATATAATAGACAAATTATCTGGCATTATTTGTGGGTTCGGTACGTTGCATTTCGACGATTTATTGTATATATGCATAGGTTCTCAATTTAAAAATACAGTATACGCCCACCCAGAAATACAAGACAAGGTGCAATTAATCAAAAAATATGTTCATCCTATTGGATATAAATCCGTGATTGGGAAACCACTCGATAAATCAGTTGCCGTCCTGTGTACCAACAAAATTACAGACGATATTGTTCATATAGAAAGGTCCGCAAATTACGAATGTTATGATATAGACAATACAGTGCATGCAAATAAACCGAGTTTTTTCAATAAAATAAATGGAATACGAATTGTATTACAAGATGAGCAAACCCAAAAAGCAATCATTGTCAATGGTATAGTGGACGATATTCTAATAAAATCAGTTACGGGGGAGTATATAACATCCCGGCGATTAGATATAATGCATAATGTACCTGAAGAATCACAAATAGATAAAAACATTCTATCTCGAATGATAGATATGATTACGCTTAAGGATTTCTTAATATGGGGAAATGAAGATATATACAAAAAATATTGGTTGGCAATAAAAGATGTCACGATGATAAAACAAAACAAAATCGATTTTATAATGAAACGGTTTGTTGATATGGATGTGTATTCACAGAGAACCATGCTATTAAACCTTTTGTCATACAATACGGACGATGAAGTGCAATATATTACCTATATGCTATATGATATAATTACTGCACATAATGTGAGTTCATCCGTAAGTTCTGGACAAAATTATGTAGTAGGCGAAACCCTAGATACAAAAGAACAAATGCTTATTTATGACAGTTTTCCGTGGCCAGCGAAAATGCATTTCAAAGATGTAATGAAGTTTACTGTAAAATATACCCAGGATATGATAAATAAATATGATATCAATCGCATATCGATAGAACAGCAAATCTATTTGATGAAAGTGCCTGAATATATAAAAGAAAAGGCGATGATAAAACTGAAGGAAATAAAAGGCAAGGGCGACGATGCAAGTTCCAAAGCAAAACAATACTTGGAAGGATTATTGAAAATCCCGTTTGGTATATATAGAGAAGAACCTATTTTGCAAAAAGTGAAAACAAACAATGCGGAGTTCATACAATTACTAAATCAGCTCCATGTTTATACTGCAAATATACAGAGTATCATACCTAAAAAGACGAAATATACAAATGTCGAGTTATTAAAGTACAGTTCACTTCTAACAACCAATATAATACAGTCCGCGAGTTCAACTATATCCGCCGCTATAAATAAGTCACCATGTAAGCAATTAACTACTATAGCAAAATATATCCAAACCCTTGTTGCAAATAATAAACTGGCATATACACTCACTATTCCAAAAGAAAAGGAGAATGCCAAACACTATATACAACACTTCCTATATACATATCCCTTATACACACCGGAAATACACGATTTTATTTTAAAAGACACAGGTTCTCCTATTCTAAAAAATGTTTCTGCAAATCTTACAAAAATGCAGATGTCTATAAAACAAATAGAAACCAATATGAACACTATTACTGACGTATTAGATAAATCCATACACGGTCATGAATACGCCAAAACCCAAATACTAAAAATAATAGGCCAATGGATGAATGGCGAACAGAGTGGATATTGCTTTGGGTTTGAAGGTTCTCCGGGAGTAGGAAAAACATCGGTCGCAAAAAAAGGTTTGGCTAAATGTTTGGTGGATGAAAATGGAGTATCTCGACCATTCGCATTTATAGCATTGGGTGGGTCATGCAATGGGTCTACCCTAGAAGGACATAGTTATACCTATGTCAATTCAATATGGGGGCGTATAACGGATATTTTGATGGAATCAAAATGCATGAACCCTATTATTTACATAGATGAATTGGATAAAGTGAGTAAGACCGAACACGGCAAAGAAATAATCGGTATATTGACCCATTTGATAGATACTACACAAAACGACTGTTTCCAAGACAAATATTACAGCGGCATTAACTTAGATTTGTCTAAAGCACTCTTTATTTTTTCCTATAATGACCCCGATAATATAGACCGTATCTTATTGGACCGCATTCATCGCGTCCGGTTTGACAATTTAACGGTGGATGATAAAATGATTATTGTGAAGGACTATATTTTAAAGGAAATCAACCAAAAAATGGGGTTCTCCAATACAGTGCAACTTAATGACGAAATAATAGAATATATTATTGAAACATATACATTGGAACCCGGGGTGCGCAAGCTAAAAGAAATATTGTTTGATTTGTTCGGGGAGATAAACCTGGAATTATTAAAATGCATGGATGAGAACATAACTATACCAATGGTTATTTCTATAGAGGATTTAGAAACAAAGTATTTGAAAAAATATACGAAATTGCAAGAGACAAAAATACCCACAAAAAGTGCTATAGGGGTTATCAACGGGCTATGGGCAAATGCTTTAGGAAAAGGCGGTATTATTCCTATAGAAACCATGCTGTTTCCATCATCGTCATTCTTAGAACTCCGGTTGACTGGACTACAAGGAGACGTTATGAAAGAAAGTATGAATGTGGCGAAAAGTCTGGCATGGAAACTCACCCCTATGGAGAGGAAAAAAGAATTACAAAAGTCATTTGAAGAAACGAAATGTCAAGGATTACATATACATTGTCCACAAGGTTCTGTATCCAAAGACGGTCCATCTGCAGGTACGGCCATAACGATAGCAATATACAGTTTATTGAATAACAAAAAGATAAATAATACTATTGCTATCACGGGTGAAATAAATCTACAGGGACAGGTTACTGCTATAGGTGGACTGGATGCCAAAATCATTGGCGGAATACGTGCCGGTGTGAAAACATTTCTATATCCGGAGGCAAATACAAAAGAATATGAAGATTTCATTGAAAAATATGGGGAAAAGGCGTTTTTAGAAGGTATTCAGTTCATTAAAATAAGTAATATAGAACAGGTTATTACACACGTATTTATGTCGGGTCGGGTGGACTGATGTATATGGGCATTATAGTCCATACAGTCAGACAATAATAGTTAGAACCCCAAACATACAAAGAAACTTTCTCGTCACTATATATAACTATCATGGCAGGGGTAATGAACCTTACATATATACTATATACTGCATTCCGATTAGCGCCGTTTATTCTTGTAAGTTTTTTCACGCTATCGTCAGTATTAAATCAAGATTTGAAAGGTATTATTTATTTGGCGGGATTATTATTTGCATGCTTTATTTCCGTATTGTTAAACAATGTTCCCAGAATAGCATATACGATACAACCTGAAACAGAACCCATATGCAATGCATTAACATTAAGCGATACCGGTAGATTGTCCAATATACCTCTCAGTATGGTAGTCTTCGCATATACATTTGGCTATTTATTGTTTGTTATTATAAGATATGATTTAGCTATACAAAACATCACTACGTTGATTATATTTCCAGTTTTGATTATAGCCGAAGGTATATGGAATACGATATACAAATGCGGTTCTCCATTGGCAATATTAGCCGGACTTATAATAGGTATGGGCTGGGGGGCTGCATGGGCTGCAATTATAAATAATACAGGTGCATTGAAATTGCAATATTTAAATGGAATAAGTAACCCACAAAGTTGTTCTAGACCATCAAAACAGAAGTTTAAGTGCACAATAGCTAAATAATGTCTAGCTAGGTGGTGTGGTTCCCCCCTGGGTATAATGTCTGACCGTATGGATTAAAAATCCATATGGTCAGCATGATGATGGTTGTATGGACTATGATGCCCTCGGGCATCAGTCCACCCAACCAGACAATAATGTTCCATACTGTCAGACAATAAACATTTTGTTATAGCAATGCATTTCTATAACAAAATATATACGACCAGTCATTACGGTTGAAAATGCTGTATATTAGAACGTAACCATATTTTTAGTTCTCCCACTAGTCGTTTTCTATGAAAATCATCCGCTATCATACGAATACTATAGGATTTGTCTAAAAAATGGACTAAAAAATGAGTGATAATATTGACAGTGTTTGCCGTAGAATATTTATCCCGCAATAGTTCTCTAGGAAATTGCTGGAAACCTTTACGTTTATTTACTTCATTATGGAATGTATAAAAGAACTCGATAAGTTGTTCCTTTGTTTGAATTGTGTTCATATTTGTCTTGTCTAAATAGGATGCAGCATGTTGAGAACACATAGGGCATGGTAGATTTCTACAAATGTTATTAATAAGTTTTAGCAATTCAAGCCTGATTTGTGGAAAACTCTCTGGATGTACTTTTTCTGCTATTGTATGAAAAAATAACCATACAGGCTCTCCCCATTTCATTTTCTTTTTAGTAGGCTCAGTTGGAACTTCAGTTATAGTTTGAACTGGATTGGCCGGTGGTATAGATTGATTTGACCTTGGTAACCGTGATGCCGCAAATACATTAATCCATCGATTTGTATGCATTTGTTGTGTGGATTGATTTGGTGTTGCCCTAGCATTAGAGAACATCATTGTATAGATAGTTATATATTATAAACAAAAAATATAAAAGTATTTTACTAAATCATATGATAACCCAATAATTATAATTAGGAGGGTATTTAGACAAATAGACATTGTAACTATTTCCTAATGACTGGTCGGGTGGATTGAAAATCCGTACGACCAGCATGATGCTGGTTGTATGGACTATGATGCACCCTGGCATCAGTCCACACAACCAGACACTAAATAATTGCCGATTGTTACTCGCTCACCAGAAGTGTCATATATCTAATAAAATCAAATAACATAAAAATATAGTGTTATAATATTATATATTTATATGGAAACGAAAGAGCAACTCATTAAATGCGTGAAGGATTGGGTTCGTATTGATAATGAAATACGTCTATTACAAAAAGAGCAAGCTGCTCGTAAAAGCGAAAAAAAAACGATTTCGAAAGAACTTATGGAAGTAATGCGAAAAAATGAAATAGATTGCTTTGATATCAAAGACGGTCAAATTATGTATACGAAAAAGAATGTGAAAAAACCTATCACGAAAAAAAATCTAGTTGGTATTCTGGCCAATTTTTATAAAGGTGATGTAGAAAAAGCAGTAGAATTAAATGAGTTTATAATGGAAAATAGGGAAGAAACAGTAAAAGAGAGTATTGTGCGAAAAGTATATAAATCGGATACATAATGTCGGGGTGTGTGTATAATATCCATACGATCAGCATGATGCTGAATGTATGGAATGTGATGCCCCAGGGTATCACATCACACATTTAGTCATTAAACCAGTCCTAAATATGGTATAGTGTATCCGCGACTAGTTTTTACACATTTTGCAATAATTTGCGGATTTTCGCGTTGTGCTAAAATATCCTCCGTTTTATACACATTATTGTATTTGTCGATATAATATACAATCCCTTTGATTTCTTCTGCAATTACTTCTAGTTTTTGCGTAGTATTGGCGACAGGTTCTGCGCCGGCTTCAGACATAAATCCGTGTGGAACCCCCTTATTATGTGTTCCACAAAACTCGCAGTTTTCTTTTCGCTGCCTGGTACATTGTTCTCCATTCGCCCGTCTTGCATTACATCTATTCAATACGGGTATAGCATTCTTTACACGTTTACGCTTTACAAAATCTTCTTTGATAAGTACCAATCTGTTATAATCATATACATATTCCAATAATTCGTTTATTTTTTGTTTTTCTTGGAAATCCAGCCCGGTAATTTTCGTGCGTATACTGTCTTTGAACCCAGTGACATAGCTCTCAATTCGTTTATTAATATTCTTTTCCATTGTTATAGTAACTATTTGTCTAAATAATATAAAGAATATCGCGATGCGTCTATTTCAATTTTGTTATAGTATTTATGGAAACTACTTAAAGTCTGGTTGGGTGAACTGATGCCCAGGGGCATCATAGTCCATACAACCAGCATCATGCTGACCATATGGATTTCAATCCGTACGGTCAGTCGTTCATCCATTCGTCGGGTCGTTCTTTCGTTCCACCAGCGTATTTCACGGCAAACCCTTGTTCAATTAGCCAGTCATTGATGCAAATATCATCTAAATACACATCGGCTAATAGTCGGCCATATTTTTCAGAGCCCGTATTTTTAAGGGTCACTATTTTATTTAAGATTTTTACCTTCAATGCCTCGCGTATTTGTTTTGCCAAATCTTTTTCTTTTTGAGTTTGTCCTTTTATTTCAGGCGTATCTATGCCATTTAGCCGAACCGAAATACGATATATAGGAGATTGTGGATAAGGTAATTTTGCAGCTATGGTAATGGTATCACCGTCGTATATTTTTATTACTTTACCTTCGGTAATGGGTGGTACAAATGGTACCGTATTTTCATATGTAATGCCACTAAGGTCAGTTACAAAATGCGATTTAGCACCTACATCCGTGGTTAAACAAGAACACATGAGCAAAGATACGAGATATTTATATAGATAGAACATATTGATAAGATATTTGATGATTTTGGTGTACATCTACATATATGTTTTTGATTTCAATTTTTCTAATGTTTAGCAAATATATTTGTATATATATATATATATATATATGGGAGAATATATTGAAGAAATAAACCCAAATAATAAAATATATTATTACAAAGATAATAACCAAACGTTTAAAGAGGTCCCTGGCAATAAATTATACACAAAAACATATACAACTCCACCTACACCTATAGATAATGATTTACCTGACGATGATATTTCAAAATATGAAAGAATACCATATCCTATAGTAAATAATGAATATTTTTATACAGTCACAAGCGAATATGGTACAGATATTTTTAAAAAGGGGATCCTTACTGATATTAAAACAAAACAATACGGACCTAATGACTATGGTCGAGTATATATAATAGATGGAAAAGAAGAATATGCAGTTTACAAACTAAAAACCGATCGTCCTCCTGACGATGATATTTCAAAATATGAAAGAATACCATATCCTATAGTAAATAATGAATATTTTTATACAGTCAAAAGCGAATATGGTACAGATATTTTTAAAAAGGGGATCCTTACTGATATTAAAACAAAACAATACGGATATAATGACTATGGTCGAGTATATATAATAGATGGAAAAGAAGAATATGCAGTTTACAAACTAAAAACCGATCGTCCTCCTGACGAAGATATTTCAAAATATAAAGTAGTACCAAATCCTATAGTAAATAATGAATATTTTTATACAGTCAAAAGCGAATATGATACAGATATTTTTAAAAAGGGGATCCTTACTGATATTAAAACAAAATATTACGGATATAATGACTATGATCGAGTATATATAATAGATGGAAAAGAAATACCAAAAGTTTACACAAAATTACAAAACGGAGGAAAAATATCTAAAAAAACCCGAAAAAATCGTAAACATAGAAAAACAAAAAAATATAGTAAGAATAAATATTATTCTCCTTAGTATATATATGTTATTGTCTGGTCGTATGGATTGAAAATCCGTACGACCAACATGATGCTAGCTGTTGGACTATGATGCCCGAGGGCATCAGTCCATACAGCTAGTTATTAATAAACTGTGTTCATGCAAACTTACCAAATAAATCGGCAAATATGGCCTGAGCCTGGGTGCACGCATCTATCAAATAATCTCGACAAACGCCTCGACCATCCCCAGGTTTATCCTCAAAGGCAATACGAATAGTACTAGTAGGTAAATGCGGATGAAACTTTTTGAAACCACAGAATGAGAGGGTTTGGTCTTTTTCGTAATATGTATGATATAATATATATTCAAGTGCTTTACCTATAGTATAATCTTCATCCTCCAATACAATATCGTAACAATTTGATATAGCAGTTTCGCTACGGTCAATGGGAACTATATCACTATTTAAAGCGTCAATCATTGTCACGAACTTGTTTTGCAATACTGCGCATCCTTTTTTAATAATACTGCGATTGTCATACACCCCCACTGTTTGCACTACAAAATCGAACGAATCTGGTTTGAATATACGATGTGCATCCAATGTATTGAAATTGTTTTTATGGAAATTGATTTCTTGTTCAGTCATTCCATCACTAACCAATTTTGCTAAACGTTCTTCCCAAGCTGAATTGATTTTCACTAAATCAAGTGAATTGCCATAAGCACATTTAGAAACCACATTGTACATACTATTTGTTTTTGCCATAGACACCGAAAACTCGGCGGTAAGTTTCAAATGTTCTCCTGGAATGCTATCACTTATTTTAGGATGTAGTCTAACAAAATCAATATACTGAGATGTAATACGATTTGCTGGGAAAATACGGTGAGTTTCCGTTTCAGTCAAATAATTTCCAGTTGCTTTATTACGAACTCGGAAATGCTCCGTTGTAACATACATGATATTATCCGTGTCATTTTTTACATCGACCTCCAAAACATACTTATCTGTTAAAATATCTAAATCTGTTTCGTGAATAGGAATACATCCCAATCGCTGTTTGACAATTTCGTTATGTAAACGACTAGTATTTATTTCAATATTGCACTTATTGTTATCATATGTGTCTGTTACAAATGCATATGTAGGTATTTCCGATAGAATAATCCGACGTAATGCATTTGCAATACTGACATTTACACCACTAAGGGTGAAACTATAAAGATCGCCGTCTTCGCTTTGGTTTGTGATTACAGGGTTCATTCTTCTAAAATATATGGGTATTATATTTACAATAAATATACTACTATTTCTAAATCAATTTTCCTTAGTATATTCTTTGTAATCAGGTGATTTTTTTGTATTATGCTAAGAACTGATGGATACATATATAAGTATTGATATATGTCATGCTAAATCCATTTTTATTACACCGACTGAAAAGAAAAATGAAAACTTTTATTATTTAGTAAAAACAAATATAAAGAAAACAAGTTATATAAGAATAACCTAGATATATGGTTCATAAAGGTCCTATAGTGTAGTGGTTATCACTCCAGACTTTGAATCTGGAAACCTGAGTTCGAACCTCGATAGGACCTAATAAAACGAAGTGGCGCAGAGGAAGCGCATCGGGCCCATAACCCGAGGGTCGGAAGATCGAAACTTCCCTTCGTTAGTGCTTTCTTAGCTCAGTCGGTAGAGCATGCGGCTGTTAACCGCAAGGTCACAGGTTCGATCCCTGTAGAAAGCGTTTGTAATATGATATATTACAATATAAACTTATATGGTTTATATTGTTTTTACAGACTAGCAATAATGTAACTATTACACAATCCTAAAAGATATAAAAGCACGATGTATAATATCGTATAAATATAAATGTTGGCTTGTCAAAAAGAACCACATTATCATTTGATGATACGATTATTGGATTGTTCATCCGGAACGGAAGTATATGCAGGAACTTTACAAACAGAAGCATTATATGCATATGATATTGACGAAAAAAATAAAGCATCCACAATTAGAGATATAATCAATGTTTGGAAAGACCGTAGATTTATTTTAGAAAATGAGGCAATTGTAGAGATTGCATGGAATAATCAAATACTTAGCACAAATATGTTACTGCGAGAAATAGAAATTGATGGTGAAAAACTACCGCTTTATACACCACCCTCTGATAAACCGATTATTTTAAGATACTGGGTATTACAATAAAAAAGGTATTTAATGTCTGACTATATGGATTTTTAATCCATATGGTCAGCATGATGCTAGATGTATTGACTATTATGCTCGCGGGCATCAGTCCACACGACCAGACATTAAAAATGATTATATATATAGGGTTACTTCAATATAGTAATAGACAATAGAAAATATATAATATACAGTTTCAATATAGAGAGATACTCGGCAGTCTATTACCAGTTATGACCATTAGTTTTACAAAATCTGCTCGTGCATTTCCAATAAATATGCGCTCATCTGGTGTGAAATTGCATGTATAACAACTACCGGGTAAATTAACACAATTAATGTCTAGCTGGGTGGTGTGATGCCCAGGGGCATCACGTTCCATACATCTAGCATCATGATGGTCCGTATGGATTTTTGATCCATACGACCAGTCATTAAGTAGCAAAGTAAGTTCCGTTTTAAACTCATGCAATTTTTTGCATAGAGTATGTGAAAATTGCACAAATCCGCGCGTAGATGTAATGTAGTCAATGTGCTCGTACATAACCGCAGTCATCTCTACAAATAGTTGGCATTTCTCCAAAATACGTTCTTCGTAAGTATCACCTTTTACTTTGTTGAAATCCGCCATAAATCCTTTTAGACGACCAACCAACCAGTGATTAATGTCTAGATGTGTGGTGTGACGCCCTTGGGTAGAATTATGCTGGTTCGTATGGACTTTCAATCCACTTGACAAGTCATTAACCGGTGGAGATTGATTACTTGCCAATCGTACTGTATCTGGCTCATGTGTACTTGCCGAAGATTGTTTTGACCTAAGAGACATAGAATGTGTAGACATGTATGTAATAGGCTTAGACTTAGGCTTAGACTTAGGCTTAGACTTAGGCTTATCTTTTGAAGATAATGGTTTTATTCTCATCGTGATATTTTCAGGATGAGAACGCTCATATAATTGCGACTGATGACCATACGCACAAGAGGCTTTGTCAGATACAGTTTGAATATTTTTTCCAGAACGAAGTTGCATTGTAATAATATTTGAAGTGAGTGAGATACAGATACTAACAAGGTGGTATTATAGAATACCTTTCATCCATTGTATAAAATAATTTTCAATTTTCTGAATACATAGTTGTATTGTCAGACATTATATTATAGTTTTACCCATCTATAGGATGGTCTATCTAGAAAAACGGGTTTCCAATTCACATATTCCGGGTGTGCTTTCAAATACTTTTTAGCAATAAAAGCGCGACCGCAGGAAGCCCCTTGTCGTCCAAAGAACTCCATATTTCTTGCCATAGAAGTATCCGTTACTTTACCGTCCACACACCCCCACGGATAAAACGGCTTGTTAGTATGAGGGTCCAATTCTGAATGTTTACATACCGTCAGAGAACTCGGTATAATTTTACTTTGATTTGTGTCATAATGGTCGGCAAGTACTTTCTTAGCAATATCGATATCTATTTTACCATAATATTTACCATTTAATAAAGCATCTAATCTCATATTTCTTGCTCCGGAAGATGTGGCTAAATCATTTTGTGTACGGTCATCGGTTTCTAAACTTCTCAATTCATTACCTATTGCAGAGTTCATTCCATAAAACACACCATCCGTCTTTATTTCTATATTTGATTTGTTCAATCCTATCTCACATAACATAATTTTATTCTGATTTATATCGCCAAATAACCAAGAACATGCATAATCGCCCGCATTATTTGTCAACAGTTTTTCGGAATATTCTTCTAAAGTAGTTCCATATTGCATGGCATCGCGAATGCGACAAAAGTAGGGAGAACCAAACTGGGGATAATATTTTATATCTGAAATAGTTGTTTCACATCCAATAATGCCCGTATCGCACAAAAACCAATCTGTCCCACTAGCAATATATCCAGCATAGGTTTGCATTACAAAAGAATGCCCAGTAGTAGGTATAACACGTATTACAATATTTCCTAAAGGTCCAGTAGCATAATCGGAATGTGTATTGTGTGCTAAAACTATTTCACCCGATTTTGTAGCATTCCCGCATGCAATAAAAGCGCTGCATCGTTTATTTTTATTGGAATGATTATTATTGTTATAATACGAATACATAGATAACAACGAGTTCCATGCAACAATAAAATCAATTGGAACTTTTGCACCCATAGAAATACCCTTTATTTCTTCGAAAAACTCGGGATAGTGTTTTTTTATGTTGGGAGTGATAAGTGAAGAACAGTCTTTCGTATAATCTGCTAAACTTTTGTTGAAAAATGTTTTTACAATGAAAGACAAAACTTTATGAATATTCTTGAATTGGTCTGATAATAAATAACCATGTTGAAACCCACGTTCATATGGTTCTCCCGATATAGTAATTTGTATCCATCCTTGTTTAGGTTTAGCCAAAGATGATTTTTCCAATAACGCTACCTCCGATATTTTTTTGGTTTTATTATGTCTAGCCGGGGTTTGTTTATTTGTTCTCATAATTAACTATTGAAATAGTTAGTTATAATAAAGTGATAAAGTATTTGGTTTATTTATAAAGAAACATAGAAGCAATAAAAATAAACATAAACAAATATGGTATAATCACAAATATCCAGGCCATAGTCTCATATTCTTCGCGGCACATTATATTTAATATCCATGTCCAGAATATAACATATGTAACCTTCATGATATACAACATGTTTACACTAGTAACATTACATGTATATCTGCCAATGCAATATGAATTGGGGTCCCCCAAGTTATACAAATACATTGTTACTATTGTGATAATGGACAATACCAAATAATAAAATGCAGGAGAACATAAGCGATTTATTCCAGGAATAGTTTTCATTCTATAGTATCTATGTAGAAAATACCCAGAATAAAGCCTTGCTAAATGTCTGGTTTATTGGAATTACACATGCGGTTCTAATTGTCTGACCATACAATAAATCTATGCAAGTGGCATATTATGCGCATTATATTTGTCATTTACTGGTTGTTGAAGTACCGATGGGTTTGACAGTGTTAGGGGGTTTATATTTCCAGAAAGTATTTTAGTAGAAATATTAGAAGTACCAATGTCACCAATTGTATTCATTGGATTAAAAGCGGCAGACGTACCATATTGACCAGATAAAAGTGAGAAGTGAATCCCGGAACCACCGCGTTTTGTCTTTTTCGTTTTGTTTTTACCACCAAACTTCACTGGTGTTTGTCGTGCTGCTACTTGAAAAGATGGGTCTTGCGGGTCTTTCATATAGTCATTTTGGCCATAATAATATCGCAGTGGTAGTCCAGAAAAACTCGGCAGATTATCATTGCCGCTATATCCTCCGCGTCTTTTACCAATGCAAAACTTGCCGCCTTTGAACAATGGCTGTGCTGGCGATGCGGCAGTATTCATACAAGAACCGCACGATGAACATGTTCCGCCTGAAAAATAAGATTTACTATGACGTCTTTGTCTTTTATTGGACCGCGATTTATTGGACCGCGATTTA
>Ga0209550_10002113_pt1 | contig 19116 bp, 9 predicted proteins | sample LauGreSuBDMM15SN_2_FD_187567 | JGI IMG/M metagenome (GOLD analysis project Ga0209550, IMG submission 187567) | Freshwater lake microbial communities from Lake Michigan, USA - Su13.BD.MM15.SN (SPAdes) (version 5) | ecosystem: Environmental > Aquatic > Freshwater > Lake | place: Lake Michigan, USA...
CTCTGCACGCACCGCGGCTCGCGGCACGAGCCAGCAGCCACTCGGGACCTGCGCACCGCACGACTGCACTCGTTTCAAGCGTCACCCGCTCCTGCACGACAAGGACCAAACGGTCGCCAGGGTCATCGCGCATGGGGGATCTTGTGTAAGTGTATCGTCTGAATCGACTTCGAGCGACGAGCGGAGTCAGATCGTCGACCCACGCACGACTGCACCTCGTTTCAAGCGTCACCCGCTCACCTGCACGACACAAGGACCAAACGGTCGCCAGCGTCACGTCAGATCGCGCATGGGGGATCTTGTGTATCGTCTGAATCGACTTCGAGCGACGAGCGGAGTCAGATCGTCGACCCACGCCCACATGCCGACGGCACCCGCTCGACCCGTCGACCTTCGCATGCCCTCGTCTGAGCTCTGTACAACAGTACAAGCAATTGAGTACAAGACCGTTCCGTACTGTTTAGCCGAGCTATAGCGTATCCTATAGAGCGCATGCAGTGCAGATCTCACATTGTGCGACGTGGCGCAGGGCGAGGGCACATTTGGCCTTGTGGGTACTTGCCGCAGAGCCGCACGTACGTGTACAGCGCGGGCCACGGCGGGGCGTATCTGCGTCGCCTCTGCGCCTCCTCTGCTCAGTGCTCTCCTATCGTTGGCAGCCAGGGCCGGCCCAAGCGCATCCCTCTTGGATCGGGCTCGCCCCATCGCGTCCGCCCTCTCGGCTTCCTCTCGCTCTATCAGCCACGCATCGGCGAAAGCGGCTGCGAGCCTGTGGGCAGCACCTCATCCGCCCGGGGGAACGCTAGCGGGCGGGTCGCCAGACGAATCCCATTCCACAGCCTCGTAGAAGAGAAGGTAGCCCGTCTCGGTGGCGCCGATGGTATCTTGCGAGCTGCCAAAGTAGGTTTGCACCTGCGCCTCGTCCACCAGGGACACGTCAACGTCGTCGAAACAGACCCAGTGCTGGTGAGAGCGCACGAGGGCCACGTAGTGACCGTGGTTGGGGCCAGAGCCCGCATGTACGATGACCGCAAAGAGGCGGTAGAGGCGCTCGGGCTCGGCGGAGGCGCCCCGTGCGCCGCCCACGCACACCTCGTGCGGCATCGGCAGCTCGAAAGGGAAGTCGACTCGATACGAGAGCTTCTTGAAGCGCTGGTGCTGCTCAAAGTACTTGAAGCGCTTGAGGTGGAGCGCGAGCACGTTGGGCAGCCGCTTGATGCGCATGCGCTTGTGCGCCTCCTGTAGCGAGAGGCAGCAGTCGCAGTAGAACTTGTTGTCCGCTCGCATCGACTCGTTGCGCGAGAAGTCGCGCAGGCAATCAGCGACCGTTGAGTTCGGCTTAATCTCAAGCGAGAGATCAAGGAAGGACTCGTCGCGACTCGTCACCTTATCACAGCTCAGGCAGCGCGTCTCGTTGACAAGGAGGCCCTCGAAGATGGAGTGGATCCAAGTCTTGCACGCGTATTCGCTACTGCTGCTGCTGCTGCCGCCCGCAATACCTCGCTTGGCAGCACTCCTGTTGGGAGTGCTACCAACGCCGGCAATGCTAGCAGTGCTCGCAGCGCAAGCGCCAGCTGCGTCGGCATTAGGGTCGGCGGCATCTTCGACAGCCGGCTCGGCAGCCTGCTTATTGCGCTTCTCGAGGATGTCAGCCACCTCATTGAGCAAGTAATTTAGCAGTTCGTGCGCGTCCTGATGCATGAAGCTGTTGAACACCTGATTGTCTGCTCGCAATCGCTGCATGAAGCGGCGCGGCGGAATCACGCCGACTCGCTTCTTCTGCGTGCTGATCTCTCTGAATAGGTCGCACAGCGCCTCGAGGAGTGTCTCATCCTCATCTTCGCCTTCGCTCGTCGGGACCGTCGTCGGGCGACGCGCCACACTGTGCTCGATCGCGCGCTGTCGCAGTGGCTTGCAGAAATAGAGTGCCTGCAGCACGGAGTTCGCGTAGCAGGTGTTGCCAAAGTTCTCGAGCCCGTAGTAGCGCTCGCTCTCGGGAAACTTTGCACTCGTCAGAGCGAGCTGCTTGGATGCGCCCACTCCCATGACGAGCCGGTCCTGTGAAAACCTGGCGGTCCGCGTGAACGGGTCGGGTTGGGTCCGTCCTTTAATCCCCTCCGTTGTGTTAATCTTTCGTGTGACGCGACTGTAAACGTGTGGTCTGAGCTGACTTTTTTCCGTGAGGACGTGATCGCACTCCTTGTTGCGATGCGGACGTCCACGCCGCCCTCTGATGCAATCGCCCGCGCGTACATCCTAGACGTGCTACGTTACATCATATTCGCATGCTTGCACGCGATTGGGGTACATTCAATTCCTGGCTCATTTGGTGGTTCAGTAGCAGAGGAGCTCAAGCCACCGCCGTCAGCCCTGCCCCCGCCAGCCCTGCCACCTGTGCCACCACCTCCGCGGCCGCCATCGGACGGCCTTGCGCCGGAGCAGCTATTGGCGCATACGCAACGATCATTCGCCGATGCGGTGTGCGCGCGGCTTGGCCGCGGCGATCGCCTCGCGCGCCTACTGTACCGCGCATACTTCGCTGCGGCGGGTGACCTGAACCGTGCTGCTGCATCTTCGGACATGCTCGCAGCCACGGATCTGGGCGCGGCGTTGCACGGTCTATGCGCCACGCGGCCACCACTTCGATTTGCAGGCAAAGATGGCTCCGCCACGCCGCCGCCAGCGGGCGCCACCGAGAAGTTCGTGCTGGTGTGCGCTGGTGGCGAGGAGGTGGAGATGGTGGCGATGCCCGCCCCGGGCTTGGATGGCGCGTGGTCGCTGTGCGTCTCGTCCCAGGTCGGATGCCGCATGGGGTGCACGTTTTGCGAGACGGGGCGCATGGGCCTTCTGCGTAATCTGCGTGTGGACGAGATCGTCGCGCAGGTCGCGATGGCGGCGCACGAGCTCAAGCTTCGTGTAGGCAACGTGATCTTCATGGGGATGGGCGAGCCACTGGACAACGTCGACAACGTCATTTGCGCGATCCGCATCCTTTCTGATCCGGCCGGGCTCAATGTGCCGCTCAGCCACATCACCGTCTCCACCTCAGGCGAGGCGCAGCATGTGTACACGCTGATCGCTGCGCTGCCCGCTGTGCGTGTCGCCTTCTCCCTCCACGCGGCCAACGAGGCGCTGCGCTCGCAGCTGATGCCGATCAACAGGCGCGTGTCCCTCGCCGAGCTGGCCGCGGCCATGCGCCGCTACCTCGAGCTCACCAAGCAACGCGTCACCGTGCAGTACGTTCTCCTCGCGGGCGTCAATGACTCGGTCGCTCACGCGCGCGAGCTTGCTGCATTCCTCTCGACCATCGGTCCTGCGGCCCGCCTACACGTCAACCTCATTCCATACAATCCGCAGAGCGGGCCGCAGCCACGCTACACCACCCCAAGCCACGCGGACTGCAAGCGCTTCAAGGAGGAGCTCGTGGACGCCAAGCTCTTTGTCAAGATCCGGGAGGCCAAAGGCGCCGAAAAGATGGCCGCGTGTGGTCAGCTCGGAAACATCGAGTTACGTCGCGAGCTCAACCGGCGAAGAGAGGCTGCGTTAGCTTACGAAGATGAGAAGCTGGCGGCAGCTCCCGCGCCGGTTGAGACCGCAGTGGCGCTCAGTTGTACAGCCTTGGCATGGTAACGTAATTAGATCGGATTGACACAGAAAACCGCTCTACTATTACTATTTACTATTTGATCTCTATTAACAACATGAACACCCGCCACAGTCAAGTCTCTGTCAAAACCAAATCCCATGAGGTAATCCTAGAGCGTAGAGGCGGGGCCCTTTAGTTATTTGTAGGTGGACGCTAGCGTAGCGTAGGTCGAAAGTCCGTCGGTGCTACCTGCTACGGTAAGACCGCGGTGACAACTAAGAGCAAAGGCAGCTAACAGCTTCTTACGTCAGACGTATAGAAGCTGCAATTCACGCCGCATGTGCTTCGTGTCTCGGGGTATCATTCCATCCGCTTTTTCAGACCGATTTCCTCTGCTTGCTCGCGGAGGAAAGTCAAATCGTGAACCAAAATCGGATCAACGACGCGTCGGCCAACAATGGTCACGCCACCGATGCAGAATCGCACATCCAACGGATCGCACATCGAACGGAGGCGTCCAGAAGATGGCGTCCATTGAATGCAAATTACGTTCCCGATGACGCCGTGCGCGTGGGCAGGAGGGACATAGGCCCCAAGGCGTGCCGTCTTAAAGTTTGAGCGGGTTAGGGCCGTATGGGCATCGCTCTCTGGCAACGTCGCAAGACCCAGCTCCCCATGGCCAAAGATGACACTTCCGACTTGCTCCACTGGTACGCTCTCTGCCGCCATTTCGTCTTGCTGTCGTAAATGCGCCCATCGACGCAGGTTGACCACAGCGGCAAGTTCCGTTGGTGGTCCATCGGAGCTCAAGCTTGAGATGCCTGGCTCGCCTGTCCATAACGGCTCAGCTGAAGAGGTTGCTGCATACAACGCCTCAAAACGATTTGCCTCACCCGCATCGCGAGCACGATTGAGAATCGTTGGTTGGAGGTGGTAGATTGAAATGCTCAAATTCTCGAGGCGGCTCTTGTTGCCAATCCTTAGGGATGACGGGAATCCGTCTATGAGGATGATCTCCTCGAGCAAACAACCGACGGGCAGCGCCACGAAGAGAATTGGGTTCGGATCGCGTGGATCTGGAGCCGCCTGAGCATGCACAGTGGACGGCTCTTTCTCGCCAAGGACGTTGGCCGTCTCGCTGTTCATGTTGGCATGCACCATCTCATGGTAGATGCAGTGATCGCTGGATTTCACTGCATTGTAACGACTGTTCCCCATCATTGTAATGTATCGATCCGAATCAGGATTCGGGTGACTGACGGTCACCCACGTGGCAAAAGACCCTTCATGTGGCCGATAATCGCACGGCAGCGTTGCCAGAGGATTCACCTTCTCGCCATGCTGTGTGTAGAAGTGGGCTCGATTCTGAAGCACGTTTTCGGGACCATAGGGCTTGATACCCTCGTTCGAGGCGACAGCGGAGCTGGCAGCCACAAACGCAAAATGCCCACGGTGAGACCACGCATCTCCCTTGTACTCGTCAAGAGTGGGCAGAGAGCTCAAGTACTGCGCCATGGCCCCACCAACGTATCTGCCTAAGCGGTTGGCAGGCGGGCAGCAGAAGGAGAGCAACGGCTGTTGGTGATTGGACTCGTCGAACGTATGGAACTTTGGGACGATCCGGCGGCTGAACATCTCAAAATGTGCATCTGGAGGCCGGAACCGACTGCATAGCAGCTCGAGAGGCCCCACAGTGCCAATCTGCCGGAACTCATTCAACGTCCAGCACTCCGCCGGCTCGGTCCACTCGCTCATCCCTTGGCGATTTGCAGCACAAATGGTAACCTCGTAGGGGGTGTTCTCGGACAGGCCCGTCAAAGTGTGCGAGATTGTGAACACGGATATGGCTGAGTCGACAGGGCGCATGTCCGCCGAATTGCCCAAATACACGTCGACCCAGGCCGTTCCCTTGCGCGTTGCTGTGTCCTGTCGCTTCCAGCGCAAGAAGAAGTTTGAGCACCTCGCGTGCCGTTCATTGTGAATCGTGTGCACGTCGAACTGCACCGTGATGCTCGTTCGTTGCGGGGTGAGCACAAGAGGTTGGGGCCGCTTCTCCGTGGAGACCACTGGAGGCCCAGGATAAAGCACATCAAAGATCCTTAATTTACGACTTTCAGCAAGCTTGGAGGGAATCCGCGCGCCGTGCACAAAGGTCACGGCGATGAGTGGCGCCCCGCAGCGGAACAAATATTCCAGCAGGATGAGATTGCCTTGCACTTCGTCAAGGCCGCTTACCAGCAAGAAGAGATCGCCGTTCACCTGCGCATCTTTGAGGAACAGATAGCGCCGATCATGGACACCGTAACGCTGCTTCCAACATGCCTGCAGTGCATCCTCAGGCTCCCTGAGTCCCTTAAGGATCACGATCAAGTCGAGAGCGTTGACAGCGTACGGAATCAAATGTTTGCAATCGTTGATGTACATGCATGCGAGGATCGCTGCCTTCTTACTGAGGCAGTCGTTCATCCGCTCTTGCTCAATTCGATCGAATCGTAAATCGGTGCCTTCAGCGATTTCCGACCCCTGAAATACTAAGAAGGTTGGATCAGCGTTGGGGCTGTATTCTTTTTTCACTTTTTCAAGCATCTCGCGCAGAACAGCGTCGAATTCCATGCAAGTCGTTTCAGTCGGATGGCTGCCTTTTGCAGCTTCCCGCACAGCAAAAGGCATGTCTGTCAAACGGAATGATCGAGGCTCCTCCCGTTTCGTGGACTTGGGCCGGCTTCTGGTTCGGATCGTCTGTCGAACATGCAAATCCTCTGCAGTCTCCGAGTCCTGCGGCGAATGTAATGTGGCCTCCTCGGTTGCCTGCTGCTCGGCATCACTCATCACGTGCGTGTCGGCCGCGTCTTCGCCCTCGCCCTCGCCCTCGCCCTCGCCCTCGCCCTCGCCCTCGCCCTCGCCCACGCCCTTGCCCTCGCCCTCGCCCGTGCCAAGCACGGGCGCGGGCGCGGGCGAGGGCTCGGGCGAGGGCGGAGACAATTCGACAGCTGATGATAGCACCGCTGACGCCGCCGCTCCGACCGCTGCGATTGCTTTCACTTTGCTGCAATCTCGGCGCACCGAATCACAATAGCTCTTCATCAACGCTCGATAAGTATGGGGGGGAAGCTTGGCCGAGCTGCTGCCTACCGGCGCAAGTTTGTCAGACGCCTGGGACAGCGAGGATGCTGCCATCTGCGAGTGCGGCTCGACATCTTCAAACTCGTCGTCATCTGAGCTCGATCCGCATTGGGCAGAATGAAGCAGATCTGGCTCATTTCCGTGGCTCTCTCCGTCAGCGCGTCGCGTTGGTCTAACTGTACCTCTTCGGACAGTTTGCGGTACGCCTGTTCGCACCTGCGCACGCTTCCGCAAGCCATGCACAAAGGCAGCGCGTGCCATTTGAAACCGGCGCCTACATGATAGTGCCTCGTCGCCTTGAGGCCAATCTTCGTCGAATATTTCCTCTGAAACACCAGAAGCTCGTGTAAAGTTGAGGCACATGCCCAGGAACGCCCAAGCAATAGAGTACACGTTTGCCTTGGCCAGGAACTCGTCGCATAGTAGATAGTGCCGCGCAAGAGCCCCTGATAGCTGAAGGTTGATCAAATCAGCTGTGCTCCCACTCTGGGCTGCCTCGTCGCCTGAGTAAGACCACGCGTATTGCCTGACGCTCGCAGCGGCCACAAAGCTTTGCCGAGGCTGGTAGCTCCTGATCTGTGAAGGCGGGTCGGTGTACTCAAGTACACCCTTGCTACCCAACTTTTTCTCTACGCCCAGGTCAGCGAGGGCATTTGAAAGGCTGAAAGCCTCGACGAGATCAGTGATCGAGCGCAGCTGCACAGATCCATAAGTCAGCTGGCACTCCTGCACGACGGGGGAGTACGACGCCTGCTTGCAAGCCGCCACACCGTCGAGGACCGAGCACCACACATTGCCACCAAGATCACAGAGCAGGTCACCCAGCCGCAAGTGATTATGAGAGGGCGCAACTAAGACCTCAGGGTGTGGCAACCTCATCTCCGAAGACGCCAAGATGGCCTCGGCTACATCTCTGAAACAGGCCCCATTGAAAAAGTCCCACGATATGAGGTTGAGCTTCTGGAGGGTGCTTCTGACCACGAAGCCCATGACCTCACCGCCTTGGATTCGTGTAGCTCGAAGAATGACTGAGGCCGCCTTTTCAAGCTTGCTACTGACCATAGGATCTTTCTTCGTCCGATGCGCCACGGATTCGACTGCATTCCGTCGAGGACCACGCGGCGATTGCGTCATAGGGCTACCCAACAAGCTCGACCTGCGATCATGACTCTTGAAGTCATCTGCAATGCACCAGCCATGACTAAGCTTCTTTGGAGTCATGGGTTTGTGACAAGTGATCATGCTCCAGATTTCACCAAAGCAAGCGTTCCACAAGTTCTCAAGCACTGCGTAGTTCTTGTGCATAATGTCACTACTCACTCGACACGTTGCATCGAGCCAGCTTTGCAGAAGGTACTCTTGCGCCTCGGCCGCCTCAGCAGCTCGCGCGGCCGCGGCGCTCAGCTCGTCCTCTTTGATTCTCAGGCTCTCGCGTAGGGTCTTCACCGAGGCAGCTGACGCGTTCAGCGATTCCTCTTTGACTATCAGGCTCTCGCGTAGCGTCGCCGCTTCCTTGCGCAGCGTTGCCACCTGGTTCGTGTTTTTGATGTTTGATGAGGAGACAACTGCCGTGCGGATGATGTTGTAGTAGTGATGCGCAATCTCGCGGGCAATAGTATACGTGTGAAGTTGAAGCTTCAGCTCCGAGATGTGCCGCTCCTCATTCTCGAGGGGTACCTCGACAAGTAATGTCACGTCTCGCCAACCACACACTGTCGGCCTGCGAAATCGATTTTTGACGCGAACGCATTTGAAATGGGCCCGTAGCGCTTCGATGCCATGCAAAAGGCTCTCCGCGCTCTCATAGTAAAGGGCAAAGCGTGAGACGTCCTTCACCTGTGCAAGGTTGCCATTGTATTTGACCTTGGCTTTCACCTGGAGACGCTCCCTACTTTTAAGGCCAGGGTCGTAGCACTCGGCATTGCCCCAACGCTCCATGTTCAGCCCACCCGTTCGAGACTTAGTCGGCCAACGACGTTGCATCTCAGCATCCGAAATGGGTACCGGCAAACCGAGCAGGCGTTGCTTGATGTACAGCTGAGCGCTGGCTGCCTGCCGCATCAGATTATCGTAGCGACGACTTGCAGCGATGACGCCCTTGACTCCGCTGCGCCATTCGTCATCGTAACCGAGTGATGGCTGTTGAAGCTCGTGCCGACCATCACGCAACGGGTACTTCTCGCGTTGTAACTCCCACAGCTCCTCGTCAGCCATGGAGAGCAGCTTATCCAGCGCCGCAGGCTCCATCAGTTCTACGTGGCGGAACTCTACATCATACGCCCGGCAGCTCATGGCTACCAATTCGGCCAGATCATCAGTTTGGGAGAGGTTCCAATCGGAATTCGCCTTCAACAGTTTCTTTCGAAAGGTCAGTAGCGCTCCCTGCGCAAGACTTTTGTAACCGACGCATCGCGTGGGGTCGTTGTCCGTCATCATAGACGCGTAAATGCTTGAGAGAGGCTCTAATGAGAGTGCAAGTGCATACGAAGAAAACTCGGGGAACGAGGCCAGACCACCGTGAATGTCAGCCCGGGCACCCCAGAAATGATCGTCGACAACAACACCGCCATCCCTGTGCGACGCAGGGACCGGTGGACCTGGGCCAATGAATCGTTCACTGCTCTGGCCGATCTTGTGAAGCTGCTCGACAATGGATCCGAAATCTTGAGCGCGACTCGTGAGCTCCTTCTGACTGCCAACAACCAGGATACTTGCTGCCATGTAATCTCGACCCGTGTGAACGACGAAGAACTTGAGCACGCCGTGACTTTGATGTAATGGAACCAGATCCATTTTCTGAGCACCGTCGTAGAGCCGCGAGCATAGAGTGCGCAGCGTCCGAGCGCGATGGTCCACATCTCGTCGGCGCTCACCAGGCAGATTAAGCATAGATGGATGCTTTCCAAGAAATACGGGCATCTCGCAGACGGGCTCGTCAAAGTGCTCCCGCATGCTAATGGCAAGCCACGACGATGCCGGATTCGGCGCGAGGTCAACACCTCGCTCATAGAGAAGCACTTCTTCCAGCGACTGCTGACGACGCTCCCTAAGCACGAGCTCGACGAGGCGACGCGGACGCCACGTAAAGAAGGCATCATGCTCGGGGCAGCTCACATAGAAGTCAAACTGGTCTATTGGATGAATGTTGACCTCCACTTGATGAATCACGAAGACTGACAGCAGATCTGGCAGCAGCTTCGAACGCATTCGTACGCATTCGGTGCGATACGTGGCCTGCTTGCAACTGATCTCTAGCTTGGTCATGTCGAGCTTGAGAACCTTCGCGATCGCATCGTGGGCGGCGCAGATATGTGCTGGCGGGTCGTCACGCGTCGCCAAGTCTTCACCAGCTTGCGCCGACCCAACACCCAGCACCTTGGCCGCTTTTAGACGGATGTCTCGCACTCCATGCACCGTGCTCCACGATGCGTTGTGACCGAATTCGTGTGGCCCGAATTTGGAGGACACTACGCCAAGCCTGGGATCGTTCGACTGAACGGGCTGGCGGAGCATTCTCGCATATTCCATCAAGATGTTGGCCCCGCTGCTGTCTGAGATTAGCACGTTTACAACGTGGAAGTATCTAGTTCTTTGTGTATCGCGTCCTGGAGCAGGTGGCTTCTGTACACATTGCACCAGACCGTCGCGCACTTCACGGCGAAGCTTGGCGAGGGCGGCAAATGTTCGCTCGCCGCAATCGGGCAGAGATCGAATGCGGTCGACAGTTATCCCGAAGTGAACTTGGCTAAGACCTTCTTCTCCCAAGATCTGTTCGTCGCCTGCCAAAACGACCTGAATGCAGCTGTGCCCTTTCCTTAGCCGGCTCTTTTGCGCCTGCAGGCTGCCGATCTGGATGTACTCGCCCCAGTCATTGGTCCAGTTCACGAAAACATCCAAAATGGAGATAGTCTGCTCTGCCGGATGTAGCCATGCTTCACCATTTTCCTTCTTCGCCCCTTCGCACCGCTTGAGCCAGCCGGAGTCGGAGTCCCGTAGCCTTCGCCTACGAGTATTGAGCGCGCTTCCCGATGGCTCGATGACGCAAATCTCCACCGCTTGCGTCGTTCCCGAATGTCCAAGAAGCGGCTGCCGGAAGACTGTGTGTCCCGTTCGTCGACTATGGCATTCTAAATGGCACTTTCGAGGATCAAGCTCGACGGCATTTCCATAGGCATCCTCGGCACTCAGTGTCACTGATGCCTTGAAAAAGTGACCGTTGGCAACCGATGGAGGACACTCGATGTAAGCAGATGCGCCGTCTGCCTTGATTGGGCCAGGGACAACATGGAAGCCATGCTGCCAAATAATTGATCGCTGAGCGTCCAGCAAAGGTACAGGCGTCTCGTCGTCTAGTCGCACGGTGAGCTCGTATGCACCAGACTTGGTAACAATCTGAGATATCTGAAACTGGAAGCTTTCCGTAGGCTCGAGGACGCCTTGTGCCACAAGCTCATAGCGCGAGCCATCCTCGGGCTCGGAATGTTCAGCCAGCTTTCGCGTGAGCCTCCACACCATACCTTTGGTGAGCCACACCTTCGGTGCCAGTGGCCGTCGGCGGTGGCCTTTAATACCTGGTTCAGGCCACTTGCGTCTGACAATTGTGTTGCCCATCAGGAGCCCTTCCTCGTCGTCGTCGTTTTTGCTCGCCAAGAATTCCTCTTCATGCGAGCTCTCGGGTGGTGGCACATCCACTTTCTCGTCGGCTTCCGCTGATGCTGGAACCCAAACCACCTCGGTCATGACGAGATGGAGATGCTGACCGGCTTGCAATCTGGGCCGGTTGCCATGCTCAATCAAGAGCCCCTGGACCACCAACGAAATCGGATTGCGCAGCTCGATCTCGTGTAGGTCACTTGTCCAAACGTCCTCCGTGTCCTTGTCCGAGCAGACGCTCACTTCGACGGCGAGCACACCCTCGGCGAACCCAACGAGCTTCACCAGGTCAGTGCGGCTGGGCAGCGAGGCATGCCATGTGCATCTCGACCACTCAGGCGCCACCGGCGGCGGCCGGAACCCCCATTCACGTGTCGGATGCTGCTGATCCGGCGCCTCGACAGCTTGCTGAAAGTACTCATCGTCCACCTGAATGAAACTGTCAACCTTGAGAAGCGGCACTTTGATGTTATCGAGCTCCTCTTTGGTGAACTCTTGCTTGTCGCGCAGTGCGTCCCTGAGCTCCTTGCAGAAGATTTCGGGACCCCTTGTCGGCCTATTGCGACCTAGATTCTTCCACATCAAGCCAAATGCCTTGATATCCCTTGTGGCATTGACTGTGAACACGATGGCACCGTTCTCAAGCCGTATCAGCAGGTCAGTCGTCTCTGAAGGAAGGACACCCAAAGTCACCACGGTAAGGACGGGCGTCTCGTCTAGCGAAACTGAAACCGAAACCACTGATGGCGAGTTGTCCAAAGCGATCTCACCGACGTAAAAGGAACACATATCTCGCGGGAGTAGCAAAAAGCTTGATGTATTCAGAGAAATGACAGCAGGTCGCTCCATCATCCGTCCAGGGTTCAGATCCTCGGGTGTTGGTCGCACGTAACTGGGACGTTCATCACGGCTGTCGAATAGCTGCACGCCAACCTCCTTACGTGACTTGTCCGTATCGCAGTAGCCGTGGATGAGGCCTCCCGCAATAATGTAGAGCGGACCGCACGCACAGCAACTGTGGGAGATGCGGCAGCTGCCACGACGATCAAAACCAGGTCGCACCTTGATGTGCTCACGCCACTCATTCTGCTGAAGGTCATAAGTCCAGACCTCCTTGCCGATGCTCAAGTCTGTGCCCGCGCCACCATCTAAGTACAGCTTGTCTGCAATACAGCACATTGTATGCAGAGTTCGCCCGCGAGGACATAGCTGGTTGGCTCCCCCTGGAGGAGAAAGCTTGGACCACGAAGCGACCACTACAGCGGAATCGCCCTGGCATTTGAGCTCCCAAAGCTCGGCAGACAAACTACCACTGTCGAGTGTACCGCCATGCAAGTAGCCCACCTCTCCACGGCTACACATGGCATGCCCAGCGCGCGCTGTCGGCGATCGGGCTCCATGTGTCTTGACGGTCGTCCATCTCCATGCAAGGTCGTGGCTAGGTAAAAACTCTGTCAGCGTGAGGCAAAACAGGTCGTTGGACAAACGACCACCATGGTCCGATCCACCAAACACGATGATCCGTGCAAGCCGCCGAAAGTGCGCGAGGCGGTCGAGATTATCTGGAGCAGGTGCAGAGTACATGGCAGCGTTACGCCGAACGGGTGGTGCGCCGCCAGCTTGTTGAAAGTACTCGCCATCCACGGTTATGTAGCTATCATCGGTTAGGTCCGGAACGTTGAGTGCGCTCACCTCAGCTTTGGTGAAGTCCTGCTTCCTGTGTAGGGCTTGTTGGAGCCTTTCACTAAAGACTTCGTTGCCGACCGTCGGTCTTTCGGAGCCAACCTTCTTCCACTTGCATCCAAGTGTTCCCTCCACAGGCGGCTCGCTCCACTCCTTCGTCCGCAAGTTGTACGTGACGAGGCGAATGTGTGCCTCACCGGGCATGGCAAGGAGAAGAGCAATGGTGCGGTTAGATGCCCAGCCGATAGCTTCGGCGCCGAGCAGCTCGGAGTTTGCCAAGAGGTGTGTTGGAGGCATTGGCAGCCCTATGTCACCTTTTTCACCTGGGGCTGTGAAGGCCTTCCACCCTGTCACCCACGCCATCATCTGATCCTTTAGCAACTGTGGCTGCTCTGGCGGTGGCCCTTCCAGCTGTATGGTTGCTCCGAGCGTCGAGTCCGATGCTTGAAAGGCCTTTGGCGGAGGAGAAGGAATAGAAGTCGTGGTCGCAACACTTTGGACGAGCTGCCGTAACCGTGCAACCAGTTCGCTATGGCGCTGAAGAGGTGCTGTGGCCTCGACCGATGATGATGCAGCTACATCCGATGACGGCAGGACCTCTGACGCTGATGCTTGCGGAGCTCCCACTAATGAAGTGGACTCGTCGGAGGCAACGCTTGCAGCTCTCAGTCGATGGCGAGGACTCGAGGATGGACGCAAATTGAGTGTTGCATTTCGGACTGATCGTGCCGACTGCGGTCGGCTCGCAGGTAACGATGATTCACGCGAGGCTTGCAAAATGGTGGCAGTCCGTGGCGATGACTCAACCCATGTCCTCATAGGCGCCACAGGCAGGGTGGTGCGTATTTGCGTGGCAGAGGGCGGCCGTGCGTGCACCGTCAGTTGCACGCCCGACAATGCACCTGAGTTGAGCGGCGCTGATGCATCCAGCGAGCTCGCGTCCGGAAATGCCGCGGTCGTGAGAAACGCTGCAGTTGTGACATCATCACGCCACAACGGATCTGCTGTGATTTGCTGAGTCCATGTGGTTCGTGAGGATTGTATGAGCCTGAAGGACTCGTTGCCCTTTGTGTTTGCCTTAACGATCGCATGACGGCGAGGCGACGGCGTCGAGCGCTTGTTGCCCCGTGGAGAGCGGTCGGCATTCGCAGTCGCCGCAATCAACCAGCCTGCCCGTGCCAAGGCCGCGTTCTCGCTCATCGCGTTTGCGCAATCCGCAAGACCGACCACTGGGACCTAATGTACAGAACCGTATAAGCGGCGAACAGATGGTTGTGCTGGTTAGCGCTGTGCGCTGTGTTGCTGTTCACTGCTGCTGCTCAACAGTGTTTCACACCGAAACGGCGCCGCGATGTGAGTTTACAGTTTTGAAACGAGTCAAATACCAAAACCACGTTCACTTTCACACCGAGGGACCCCGGAAATCCTCTAAACTGAAACTCACATTGCGGCGCCGTATCACAAGGTGTGAAACAGCAAACACCCACACCGACGCTTCTCTTCGCCGCTACTGTACACAGGAGGTCCCTGGTGGTCGGTCTTGCGGATCACGCAGTTGTCTCTGTTTCACCGGCCCGTACCTAACGCGTCGGGCGACTATCGGGCGGCTAGACCCCCCCCGGTTCCCAACGCCCAAAAGGTCCTATAGTGCTTAGTATTTTAAGTTTTTGTCTCACATCACCGGTCCGTACCGAAAGGAGTCAATTAGTAAATGTTGCATATAGCATATAGGAATCGCCGCGCCGCGCCGCTGACACGTGCGTTTCGAAACATCGAAGAAGATGGCGGCCGCAATCATGCCGCCCTGCCGTTGCGCCGCCGCTAGGGACCTACTGGCTACTATCTACGGGTCTACGGCCTACGAAGACCAGGCCCTACGGCCTCTTCCTATTACGACCCCTCGCTGGGAACTTTCGATCTGCTTGCGAATGCCCACTGCAACGCCGCAAGGGCGACGTCGGGCGGCTCAGCCACCGACTCGCGTAGCACTGCGCTCGAGAGCGTCTCGAAGACGACCGCCGCCGCCGCGGCCGTTGCTTGCGCATCCGCACCCTCAGCCCGTCCAACGTTGACAGCTTGCACTGCAGCGTCGACCTCGAGCTGGAGCAGGTGGCGGCGAGCGACCGCCTCGCAGTGCCTGCGACCCTCTAGGTGAGCGCGCATGTGGTGCGGCGTCCCCAAGCCACTCTGGCAGACGACACACTGGCGCAGCCCGAGCGCATGTGTGCGCCCCGGCACGGCAGTGAGCCTCGCCGTCGCCGCCCGCGCGGCCGCTTGCAGCTCCGACACCCACTCGTTCCACAGCGACTCATTCCAAAGCGGTCCCGGGCTCTCCACAGCATGGGCGCCGTGCTGGGCGCCGTGCTGGGCGCTCGGCTCGGCGCTCGCGCCGTCGTGGTTGCCGCTCACTGCTGCTGCTGCTGGGTCCGCTCCAGCTGCCCTGCGCAACTGGCCTGGAGGTGCCCTGCTGAGGGGTTGTACCCCCCCCTTAGCCCCACCGCTGGACGGGCAGCTCGGCGCTCGACTCGGCGTGCCGCTCGGGAGCCTCCTGACATACGCTAGCAGAGGCTCCATGACGCAGCGGACTTCGGCGCCAATCGTGCCGTTGTCGCCCTCTGCCTCACCCTCTGGCTCGGCCTCGGCAGGCGCATCCCTCGGCGCATGCATGGCGCCGTCGTGGGCGCGCCATCCAGGCAGCCGGCGTGCTTGGGTCACGCAGAGCGCGCACGCCTCGAGGGTCGTGAGGCGCCCCTTGCCGGAGCCCTGATGCAATGCCTCGATGAGCGGTGACGTGCACGCCCGCACGGCGACCTCATCGAGACCGACGTAGCGCAGGTCAACGGGCGCCGTCGTGGGCGCCGCCGTGGGCGCCGCCGCATGCGCCGCCGTGGGCACCGCCTCGCGCGCCGTCGTGGGCGCTGCCACACGCGCTGCCAGAGTGCGAACAAGGGCGCGAGTACACTCCCACGAGCCATCGGGCACGATGAGCGTCAGAGCCGCCCGCGGCGAGCCACACGGCCTTGGGCGCGGCCTTGAGCACGGCGGCGCGCCCTCGTCATCAGCGTCATCATCATCATCAGCGCCATTCGCGCCATCAACGTCTTCAGCGGTCCTTGCACGCCAGCTCGCTAGGGCGGCGCTGAACGCTTGCTCGACCGAGGTCGCCTCGGCTGCAGGCGTACCCGGCGGCGGCGGGAAGAGCAAGTACACGACACCCTCGGCTGGGTGGAGTAATGCCTCAAGCCGCGCAACGTCGCACGACGCGCCGTAGACGAGTAGCTCGCTCGTGTCGAGTCCGCTCACGCCCCCAGCGTGCAGCAGCTGTGCAGCGAGCCGAGCAGTGGACGTGGATCGTAGGAGCTCAATGGGGTGCGCGAGGAAAGCCCAGTGCACGCTCGGGACGACGCGGGTGCGGCGGGCGGCATCGGGCTCCGCTCGGGACGACGCGGGTTCGGACTTGCGGACCGCCTGCTCGCGCAGCAGGCGTGCCTTCTTGAGGCCCGTGTCGAAGGCGGCGCAGAGGCAGCGTGCGGTGCTCGAGCGGGGTGGATCGGGAGCCGGGCAGGTGCCTCTGCCCTCCTCGTCCTCCTCGCATGCGGACCCATATAAGGAAAGTGCGTCCTCCTTGCATGCGGACCCATATAAGGAGAGTGCGTCTTCCTCGCATGCGGACGAGGACGATGGTGATCGTCGCGGCGGCGGGGAGGAGGAGCAGATGGAGTTGGAGGAGGAGGAGGAGTTGGTGGAGGTGGTGGTGGTGGAGGAGGTGGTGGTGGTGGTGGTGGTGATGGGCACCCAGCAGTAGCGGCACGTGTGGCTCCGTAGGGCCGCCTCGCATGCTATGCGGACGGCCGCCTCGGCACACGAGAGAAGTCGATCGGGCGGTGGCGACGGCTGTGCTAGAGCGTCTGCTACTGCCCTCTGCGCTAACTCGAGCGCCGTCTCGGCTCCGGGTCCCGCCGCTGCGACCGCACCGACGAGCCGGTCCATCGAGGCGCGAAAGGGCAACGGCGGAGGAGGAGCGACCTCAATCGTGGGTGGCCGAACGTTCGGCGGAAAACTCGGCGGCGTTGGCGGCAGTGCACTCGCTGTCGGGCTGCCGCCGCCGCCGGGCCGCCGGCCGACAAGCTGCGTCACGATGGCAGGCCCTCGGTGGAAGCGGCCCTCGTCTACCCGCCGAGCCACCTCCTCACATCGCACCATCTCCAGCACGCCTTGAAAGTCAGCCACTAGCTCGGCTGCACCGACGAGCAACGCGGCATCCGGTCCCGTGCGGCTCCACATCTTGCCGTGCTCTGCTGTGCCCAGCGACGCGTGCGCAGGCGCGAAGCATTCGATGACGAAGAGGCCACCAGGGCGCAGCGCCGTTGCGCACGCACGGTGGAGCCGACGGCGAGGCTCCGCTGGCAGTGCACAAAAGATCGAAAGCACCACATCCCAGCGAGCCTCCGCCGCGCCGCCCAGCGGGTCGTAATGGCACAGATCGGCATGGATCGTGGTCACCCGCGATCCGACGTGCCGTTCCGATGCGAGCGCCTCCGTCTTGGCGAGCCCGACGGCCGAGAGATCCACCGCCGTGCATTGGTGGCCGAGCGCGGCGAGGTGCACGACGTTGCGCCCTTGACCCTCGCCCAACGAGAGGACTTCGAGCGGCCGCGTCGCGGGTGGCAGGAGTGTCGACGCGATCACACGGACGAACTCGTTGGGTTCTTTGCCGTAGGCGTAGCCTTTGCGGTACCGCGCGTCGTAGTCGACTGCCATAGATAAGCTAAATTCCTGGATTCTGTCCCGGCCAGGGTGATTTGCATGAACACATGTGGTCGCGAACTCGGGAGGTTCACACGAGGTGATTGCGGTTCATCATCGACACCACCCCAAGGCTCGCCCCCAAACGACGGGTACAGTACCCGTACAGTATTTCGTCAGAACTTACACGATAAGCGTCGAAGAAGGTGCAGGTCAAGCGTCAACTGACGACAGCTCGTCGCGCACAGTCATCCCTCCCGCCCATCGTCTCCATCGTCGAAACAGGAACCATGAGCGACGCTGCGTCCCCGCGCGCTGCACTAGGGCTGGGCGACATGCCAACGTGGATGGGTCCGCAAGCGGAGTCGCGCAAAGCGAGCGCTCCCTCATTCTCGATCACCGGCAAACCTACCTCCGCGCGGCCGGTGCAGCTCTCTCCCGGGCCGATTTACTTGCCTTCGCCTCAGGGCCCAGGACAAGCCGGTCGCAATGGCCCACAATACTCCATGCGCGGCGGCCGCGAGGTCGGAGAGCTGAAACGGGGCGGTGCAACGCCCGGCCCAGGCGAGTACGAGGTTTGTGGCTCCGTCGGGATGACCCACGCGGCAAGCACGAGCCATACCGCGCCCCGCTACGGCTGGGGCGCAGGCACCCGTGACCAGGCGCCTATCGGCGCACCGCCGCAAAAGCCAGCCTGTAGCGAGTTTTACGAGAATGTACCCTCCGTCGGCTACCAGCCCGTCAAGAAGACTAATCCCATCTACGGCTTCAGCAAAGGCAAGCGCTTTGACTTGAGCAACACAGCGACCAACCCGAATGCGCGCAACCCAGGTCCAGGCGCGTACAAGACGGTGCCGGCCTACGGCACGCAGGTCGACTCGACGCTCAAGAGCAATCCCATCTACGGCTTTTCACGCGCAGAACGCTTCCGTCGTCCGGCGACGAGCTCGTCGGGCGGCTCTGCGCCACTTCCGCGTCCAGCGTTTGGTCCGCAGGTGATCAGCGACTTTAGGAGCAAGCCATCCTTTGGCTTCGGTGGGGCGCCACGCTTCCCAGATCGGCCGCGCACGTCGGCCGAGCCAGGGCCGGGCACGTACAACGCATAGTTCCTAGTACAGACGGGTTGAGACTATCTAGGTTGTCGTCGCCCTGCCTATCATTTCGACAGCCGCTCAGCGCGATACGGATTCACACCAAGGCGCTGTGAAAATGATCACCACAAAATCGACGAAATGGCGTCAGCTTTGCGTGGTCTGCCCTAAGTGGCCGAGGCGTGACGTTCTCGGAGCGCCTTTTCGCAAAAAAATGGACGACGAGGCGAGTCT
>Ga0209550_10002114_pt1 | contig 19111 bp, 16 predicted proteins | sample LauGreSuBDMM15SN_2_FD_187567 | JGI IMG/M metagenome (GOLD analysis project Ga0209550, IMG submission 187567) | Freshwater lake microbial communities from Lake Michigan, USA - Su13.BD.MM15.SN (SPAdes) (version 5) | ecosystem: Environmental > Aquatic > Freshwater > Lake | place: Lake Michigan...
AAAAACAGTTTAGAAAATGGTTATGGGAAAAAGTAAGAGAACCAACTGTAAAGAAACTATATAATCCGGATTATTTAATTAAAAACTTAGGTGATGAGGATGATTTGGATACAGTTTTAGATAATTGGAAATGATATTTGTTTGAAATGTGAAAAGGTGTATAAAAACTCCAGTCATTATGGAGATATGTTAATGTCTGACCGTATGGATTAAAAATCCATATGGTCAGCATGATGCTAGATGTATGGAACGTGATGCCCCTGGGCATCAATATGCCCGACCATACATTAGGTTTTTGTGAAAAAGTTCTCTTTTGAATATCCTATAACTGCACATGCAATTCTTTTACCAGCGTTTCCTGTTTTCAAACTTTCCGCATTTCCACCTTGACCACAATCATCTTTATCGCCATGAATAATTAATCCCCGCCCAATTATATTACACTTAGTTCCTCTCAGTTTGATAACATTATCGTAAAATATGTATATCGATTGACCTTTGTTATTCGTAGTAATATTACCTAAATCACCTACATGTCGTTCTTTCATTCCTGGACAGCCGTGGTTGGTTCCATACGGATTGAAATGTGCACACATGCTGGTGCATTTATCAGTCAAATCACCTGCTTCGTGAACGTGAAATCCATGTATACTATTTGGCGGCAATCCTGTTATATTCAATTCTATTTTTACTTGATTATTTACTAAATCTTCTGTAAACCGTACATACCCTTTTATAGCATCATTAAATACAGCAATCGCGTAAATTGGCGTACTAGCAGACATTTTTATCATATATTATATAATTATAATACAAAAACATAATTATATATCACCGCGAAGCAGCCAGGATTTTGAAAACCCATAGAGACCCCCATTATGTATTAGGGGGTACTTTGGTAGCATGGTCTTGTTATTTTGTTTTTACATTCACCATAGTATTACACGTTTTATTCAAAATATACTGACCACATGGACCACAATGATCTTCATTTGATAAATCGATTTTGCTATTCAGTTTTTTATCACAATGTTCAATACTCCATCTACCTAATACCTTTTTTTCTTCCTTCGCAAATAATCTAGTTAATAGAATGCTGATATATTTCATATTATACAATCCTTTTGATGTACTATATACATAATTATGTTTAAATTGATTTATGAATACATATACGAGTATATACTAATGTCTAGCTGTGTGGTGTGATGCCCCTGGGCATCACGTTCCATACAACCAGCATCATGCTGGTCGTACGGATTTTCAATCCACACGACCAGACACTAAAATGCACTATGTCCAGTAATACCTCTACCAATTATTAGCCCATGTATATCACTCGTTCCTTCGTATGTATTTACTGCTTCCAGGTTCACCATATGCCTTATGATATGATACTCATCAGATATACCATTGCCTCCTAACATGTCTCTAGCCATTCTAGCAATATGTAATGCCTTTTTACAATTATTGCGTTTTATAATAGAAATAGTTTCCGGTATAAGTATGCTATTATCCAATAATCTACCTGCGCGGATATTTGCCTGCATTCCTAATGATATGTCCGTAATCATATCTGCGAGTTTCATTTGTATAAGCTGGTTGGCGGCCAATGGTCTATCAAACTGGATTCTCTCTAAACAATATGTTCTTGCTCTATTATAGCAATCTTCTGCTGCGCCTAATGCACCCCAAGCAATACCATATCGCGCATTATTCAAACATGTAAAAGGACCTTTTAACCCTTTTACAAAGGGCAACATATTTTCCACCGGAACTTTTACATTGTCCATAAAAATCATACCCGTAGTAGACGACCTCAATGAAAACTTGCCATTTATTTTAGGTGCAGATAACCCGTCCATATGTTTTTCTAAAATAAACCCACGTATGTCATTATGGTCATCTTTGGCCCAAATAATAAATACATCTGCTATAGGAGAGTTCGTTATCCAATTTTTACTGCCATTTAGTATATAATAGTCACCCATTCGCACTGCTTTAGTGCTCAAGTTAGAAGGGTCGCTACCGTGATTTGGTTCAGTTAGACCAAAGCATCCGACTAAATTACCTTTTGCTAAATCCGGTAAAAAACGGTCTTTTTGCTCAGTTGTCCCAAACTGGTAAATTGGTAACATTACTAGAGACGATTGTACACTAGCGGCACTTCTATATCCACTATCAATGCGTTCTATTTCACGCATAATCAGGCCATAAGACACATAATTTACCCCAGAACAGCCATATTCTGTCAATGTGGGTCCTAATAAACCCATATCCCCCATTTCTTTCATAATGTTTTTATCGAAAGTTTCATTTCGAAAAGCGTTTTTTACTCTAGGCAATAACTTGGTTTGTGCAAAGTCATAGGCAGTATATTGTATCATTTTTTCGTCGCTCGTTAGTTGGTCTTCTAATAAAAAAGGGTCATTGTAATTGAACCTTTGTATAGTATATTGTCGGATGCACTGCTTAGTAAGCTTGGAAAAAGTGGGTAACCCATATATGGATTTCAATGTTCTCATCATTTCATATATAATATGATTTAGATTTCTCGTTTTATATCATTATATCATTATATTTTGGTATTGGTATTGGTATTTTTGTTTTTGTATAAAATATCAATAAGTATATAAACCATTCTTACTATATATGTATACGCATATACACATATAAACCATCATGTCCCGCAACGTAGACCATATTTTTTATATAAACCTGGCCCATCGCCAGGACCGCAAGGTGGAAATAGAACGAGAACTAGATGCATTCGGATTGTCTTATGAAAGGTTCGAAGCTATTTCCACCCCCGGGTGCGGTAGCATCGGTTGTAGTTATTCGCATTTAGGTGTATTAAAACTCGCCAGAGAACGGGGTTATAGAAATGTTCTCATATTTGAGGACGATTTTCAATTCAAAGTTTCAAAGACGGAGTTTGAGGATGGATTGACTGCACTATTTGCAATGCCTACTCAGTTTGATGTATGTATGTTAGGATATAACTTGAACCGGGGCGAAATTGTGGAGGGTACCCCATGGCTAACTCGTGTTTATGAAGCCCAAACAATGTCGGGATATTTAGTAAACAATTCAATGTATGACCGGCTCATAGAGCTATATGAATGGTCTTCGCCTCTAATGGCGAGTACACGAGAACATTGGAATTATGCATGCGACCAGGCATGGAAACGATTTCAGCCCGAGGCACAATGGTATTGTTTTACCCAGCGAATGGGTATTCAGAGACCATCTCATAGCGATAATACGGACCATTACGAAGACTATCAGTGCTAGAGTGTCATTTTAGCAGAACCTATAGTAAAAATATTCATATAGTATATAGTACTATATGAATAACGATATTCGATTATTCGATAGACGAGTTAATTTTATTATCAATGATACCGTACGTATTTTGGAATTATCTAAGTCATCTGTTTTATTGAGGGAGTTTGACCAATCAATAGGATTACTTAATTTTTATTTAGATGAAATGGCTACATTAGACAAAGCAATGAAGCGACTTATAGTAACACTGCTCATGCGAAGACCTATAACACCCGAAGAAGAAATAGTATATAAAGCATTTGTAGCTAAATGCGAAGGCGTTATTGTCGAATTGAAAAAGGCTATTGAAACTGTAGGAAAACGCAGACTTATTATTGTTAAAATATCGGATGTTCTAAAAAAACGGAGTAATGGTAAAACGGAGAAAAAATTGTCTAAAGTTTCTACAGCAAAACGTTCTCCCAAAAATGCAACCAGAAAAATTGTTATACAGAAATCTTCCGATAAAATTGAAAAGGATATAAATAAAGCTGCGGTAGAATTGCAAAAAGACAAATTGAAAATGGAAAAAGAACGTGAACAACAAGCAAAAATATTAGCTAAGGAGCGTGAAAAAATGGAAAAGGAGCGCGAAAAAATGGCTAAAGAACAGGAAAAACTATTAGCTAAGGAGCGTGAAAAAATGGAAAAGGATCGCGAAAAAATGGCTAAAGAACAGGAAAAACTATTGGCTAAAGAAAGAGAAAAACAGGAAAAATTGTTGGCAAAAGAGCGAGAAAAACAGGAAAAACTATTGGCTAAAGAAAGAGAAAAACAAGCTAAGGTGGCAACCAAGGAACCAGAAAAAATGTTGGTGAAAGAAAAAGCTACGGCAATAAAAACACAAGCCGCTCCGGCTACAAATGAACAATTGCTAAAGGACCGTGTTGCAACTTTCGTCTTTAAAAAGGCAGAGTTCCAAAGTTTGAGCAATTTCTGGCCTTGTTTGGTAACCATATTTGATGGAGAGGACGTATATCAGTATAGCTCAGGTGAACATGCATTCCATGGTGAAAAATACAGACGATTGGCTAAACATTCTGAAAATGCTTCTAGAAAAGCGGAACTGTTAGACTATAGTAAACAATTTATGCGATGCTATGATGGAGGTATGTCCGCATTGGATGCAAAACGAAAGGGAGGTAAAGGTGGCCTTCGATTAACTAAACCTGAACTCAAATTGTGGGATAGACTTTCACTTGATGTGCAACGCGAAATTAGCACATGGAAAGTGAATAATAATCCAACTGTCCGCCAAGATTTGCTAAATACAGGAAATCGTATTTTGGTTCATAGTGCAATGAGAACTTCGGAAAAAGAAATGGCTAAAAAGTATTGGGAAGGGAAAGCTGTTGTTACAGAAAAAGGGGATATAGAAGTCTTGGGAGGAAATTGGTTGGGTAAAATATGGATGGAAGTTAGAGAACAGATACAATCCGGCAGGTAATTTAGTGACTGACCGTATGGATTAAAAATCCATATGGTCAGACATTACATATCCACATTTTTTAAAACATTATATATACAGTTTGTATATATCATGAATTGGTTATCTACACGTATAATGTCGCTTGTATTTGGTAAATCGAATACAAAAAAGAAACATGCAAGCACAACAAAACATAATAAATCTCATACTACCTCTCATACTACTGCTCATACTAAACAAGAAAAAGTATCTGGGAAAAAAACAAAACCAAGTATATATGACATAGAGAACCGTATATCGGTTCTTGTTTTTAATGACCATCATGATGCTAGATTTATGGAACGTGATACCCAGGGGCATCACGCCACACATCTAGACATTAATCCAATGTCAAATGCCGATTTGGATTATATAACCAAAATAAAGAAATCATTGAAAACAGCTGTTGACATCGTGGTATATTCAGACGCTGATGCTCCTAAACACAATTCTTATGAAGATATAAAAGACGTTATTTATGGTCTTATTACAAAATCAAAAGTTATGTGCAAAGATATTAATTCTAATTATATAGGAGATACATTCGAAGAAGTAGATGCAGTTTATGTGTTAGGTTCTCCCAGAGTTGGGTCAAAAAATATATTGCCTTCTGGAAATATCTATGGATTTGCTTTGGTAAACTTTGACGAATACAAAAATGAATTGTATATTGAGATGATATGTTCTCATTCTGATATAAAATATGCAGGAGAAAGTATGATTAAACATTTATCCGAGATATGTAAAAAATTGGACATATCGGCTATTCGCTTAAAATCCGTTGAAAAAGCCGTTTCATTTTATGAAAAATACGGGTTTGAAAAAATCAACAAATCATGCAATGATATGTGTGTAATGGTAAAGTTGATATCCTCCGGTGGAGGTAGCCCACCTACTATGAAAACAAATAAAACGAGAACACAACGGAAAACCAAAAACTCGAGACATACGAAAAAAGTGTATACCCGGTCACATTAATGACTGATTGGGTGGTGTGATGCAGGGCATCACGTTCCATCCATCTAACATGATGCTCACCATATGGATTATAACACATTTTTGGTCCTTTTATTTTTTTTCGTAAGGGATTTGCTTGTTTTTGAAAGCGTGGCGCTGGCTGGATTATTTTTCCGTGGTTTTCTAGTTTTCCTGGGGGGGGTTTTTTTAATACCAGTTATATCCGCAGTTACTGCATTTTTTGCTAATGCATTTTCGTTTAATATGATATCCTCCATTTTAATACTTTCAATCGATTGTTCTATATGTTTAGGCAATAGTTCCCCTTTTTCTATCTTATGATTTGTAAAATATACATTGTGTTTTTTCATTATTCCATGTTCGGTCAAAATGGTTTCATAGTTCATCAATACGCCCTCCGCAGTATCTCTTTTCGATAATTGGGCTGATACCATATTTTTACCTAGTTCATATAAATCCTTATGTAACTTTTCGGGCAAAAGATGGTGCGTCTTTTTAAGTAAATACAACAGAGCAATGCCGGTTCCATATACATCTACGGAATGCATCGAGGTTTTTGCAAATGTTTGGAAATTGTTCGGAGTTATTTCTGAGAGCAAGGTTTGATAAAACCCTGTCATATATTGTTTGAAATCCGCCGAGCCGATGTTATTGTCGAAAATGAAAGAATAAAACCCGGTTATGGCTTTTGTAGCGGCTTCATCGTCGTTTTTATTAATCCCCTGTATAATACTTTTATAGTATTCTTCTTTGTCTTTTGTAGATAGTTTAGCAAATTGTTCATATGTATATTTATTTAAAAAATGGAACTCGAATGGATAGGACCAATGATACATGGCCATTCGGTTTGTATTTGTTTTTGCGCGTTTCATAATGTCTTTGAAAGAAACAGTTAATCCAAAATCAATTATATTCATTCGATTGTTCACGTCGGAATAGACAATATTTTGCGGTTTCATGTCGAAATGTAAAATATCATTTTCTAAAAACACTCCTATGCCACGTAGGATGCGATGAAACTCCAACAAAATATTCTCCATTTTCTCTATGTATTTTTGTGTAGCTGGCCATTTGCCCATTGCATCGGCATAATCCTTGAGATTTATTCCACCGTCTTCCATGACTAATAGCGATAAATCATCCAGGTTTTTCAGAAGTTCTTTACCAGTTTTGCATTTTTGTATTGCTTCTATGTTTGTGGGGGTATTTGCAACTGAACAGTCGATTGGATTACCTAAATAATATTCGTGTGTTTTATCGGCCTTTGCAATTATAGCATATTCGCCTATTTCTTGTGCAGCCATTTTTTTCTTCAATACTTTGGATACCTTGTTTTTATATGATTGTATTTTGGGTTCTTTACATGTTAAACTTGGCTTATGTATACACCCATATGCACCTTCTCCAATTACTACAGATGTGCTCATATAAATAATGTGTTATATAGTATTTATAGATATTGTTTGTTCTGCATTATGTGTGTTCACTGATTGCAAAAATCTTTCTATGGTATCCATACGACGAGACAATAATGTCTAGATATGTGGCGTTGTTCTCGGAGCAATAGATACAAGGTTCTCTATCATTTCTAATTTTTTGACGGATTTTTCGAAATTGTTTTGTTTGTCCATATTGGAATACAAATAATCCATATTCGGGTTTTCCTCGTTTTTTTTGATTTCTTTGTATATACCATCAATTTTTTCTATAACATTTTGCACTAGGGATTTGTTGGTAACAAGTTCTATTCCTGTAGGAATGGGTTCGGTTGCAAGTGCAACTGCATAATATAATAAATATCTGCGTTTTTTACATGCGGCGGTCGTGTATTTTATACAAAATAGGCTCTTGAGTGCTTTTATAAGTTTATTTACAAACTCATTATGCAATTCTTCTATACGTATTTCTATTGCATCCCATAGTATCCATATTATATCCGTTTGGTATTTGTGTTCAACCTGTATTGTAGCTCGGCATTCGGCAAATAGGGGTTCTTTTCTTTTTTTACAAATGTTATCAAACTCTATCATCCATTCAATCCAATAACAAGCAGTCATCATATTTTGCCGTTCTTTGGAAATATTATAGGCGAACTCGTTGACTGGTATAAGTAATTCTTTCGGGTCGTCTTTACATAAAACATCTTCTATGTACTTTACAGATGGAGCTTTCAAACGTTCCGTCATTTGTGTCATATCAAACTCTTCTATGCGATTGATACGTATAGGTTCAAAACTGTGTTTTTTGTTGGATAGGGCTACTGTGCATATTATTTCTGCAAATAACTGTCTCATTTGTTTGTTATTGCGCAATTGCAGTTCATTGATATAGAGGCCTTTAGACATAATGTGTCGGAACATGTCATATCGCATTTCTAAATAAATAACCAGTTTCGGATTTCCTAAATGAACATATTTTCCTACGTAATGTAATAATATTTCCCATATATCTCCATAATGACCTGAACAAATAAGTTCTGCACACCAATAACATGCAGGTTCTATTTTACATTTCAATAGACTTTGCTCCAATTGTGATTTCACGTCTGTTTTTTTGTATTTCGAAAAAGATATACCTTTGAATACTGTGGGTTGGCGTAAATCATTGATTTCAGACTTTTCGTCTACTTTAGCAGTTTCCATTTATTCTATTATTGTTATAACAGAATAAAAACTAAGAAGAAGTCTCGACGCAAAGAGAACATATAAGTTCCATCATACTAATGTCTGACCATATGGATTTTTAATCCATACATATAGTCACTAATTATACAACAAATAGGGCAATATATAGACAAACAAAATCAATACTATGATATTTGTATTTACACTTTTACCAGCCAGATAGGAAAACAGTAGTGATGCCATAATCATCATACCACTATCTGCTAAGATTGCTTTATAAGATACTTCGGTGGCATAATCCTTGAATGTGTCTAGCATTTTATTTATACCTCTGGGTATATTTTTAAAAAATATGTAAAATAATATATCATGTATAACTTGCACAATTACTGCTAAAGACACGAACTTTACTATTGAAAATGTATTAAAAATGTAGTAGTAAATTGCCCTAGTAATTATTAATCCAATTACTATAATTAAAACATCAGCTATAACTGCAGATAAATTATATTGGTCGTACCATTTTCTTAATACTACCGATTTAATAAGTTTAGTATTCAAACATAGAATTACAAATAAGTCCGTAATCAACACGCCATTTAATAATGGTAAATAATCATTTGTATTATTGAAGTTTGCTATATTTGTAAACATAATATACATACTAATCATATTTTATTGTATTATAGGGATTTATTCTGTAATTAGTCTGGGAACCACATTGATTGTCTGCAATTCTTGCGACATTAGTTTGTATGCATATGGTATTTCTACACGAGCAAAGTCGGTTGTATTATGACACGTATTACACAAATGTACACTAAACTCCGCCATGGTTTCTCTACCTTGTATAGCCGTTTTTTGGTTGCCGTCATTGTATGCGGCTAACATCCCGCACTTGCGACAGACATACGCACTGTATTTATCCGATACATCATATAACCGTTCGCGGCAGAACTTGGACATACCATGTGCAATCATTACATCACGTTCCATTTCTCCTATACGGAAACCGCCATCGCGACTACGGCCTTCAGCAGGCTGTCTAGTTAAATTGACCATTGGGCCTATAGCACGACTATGTTGTTTGTCTGCAACCATATGTTTCAATCTCTGGTAAAACACTGGTCCAATAAATACACTGGTTTCTAATTGTTCACCAGTAAGTCCGTTATACATGATTTCATTGCCATGACTTTCATATCCGAGTTTCTGTAACTCTCCAATAATGGTTTTTATGTCTAAATTACCGAAACTGGTTCCATCGCCAAACATACCTAGTTCCAACAGTACCTTACCCAAGAGCGTTTCCTTTAATTGAGCTATAGTCATACGGGATGGAATTGCATGAGGATTAATAATAATATCGGGTTTCAATCCGTCTTTCGTGAAGGGCATATCGCATTCTGGAATAATATTTCCGCAAGTACCTTTCTGACCATGTCTCGAGCTGAACTTGTCTCCATAATTTGGCTTTCTAAAATTGCGGACGCGTACTTTAGCGAAGTTATATCCATCGCCATTTCTGCCCGTATAATTTTTATCGATATATGTCTCCTCAGTTGTGCGGAAGGTTTTACTTTGGTCCTCATATTTGATAATTTTTGTGGGGTCATTACGATTTTCTTTGATGGGAATAATTTTAGCAATAATGACATCGCGGTTTTCCACTAGCGTATTTTCCGGTATAAATCCTTGGGAATTGACCTTGTCGTAGTTTCCGAACTTGATGCCTTTGGTTTTGGTTTTGTCCGGTTTGCATCGGATAATTTCGTCGCGAATGATATTTTTGTCTTCGTCCTTTTCGGTGTGATAAATAGTGGCTGCGAAAAGACCGCGGTCAATGGACCCTTTGTTCACTAACACACTATCTTCTTGGTTATATCCAGTATGTGTCATAATCGCCACATGGATTTGGCATCCGGAGGGGATTTGGTTTAGGTGAATAAAGTTCATTAGACGGGTATCTACTAGTGGACGGGATGGATATGTCAATACATAGGCGGTTTTGTCCATGCGCTGGTCATAATTGAGAGAATATACACCTATAGCCTGCTTACCCATGGCGCATTGGTAAGTGTTTCTAGGAGCTTGATTATGCTCAGGAAAGGGAATACATGACGCCAATACTCCGAAAATAGTACTGGGGTGGATTTCACAATGAGTGAAATTGTATCTAGCGATGTCTACTAGGTAGCCATTCTTTGTTTTCATAGCAATCATCGAAAAGTTTTGTTCTTCGGGGTCAATATATTCTATAACCGATTCATCCAACCGGCAACTAGTCAACAAATCATTCCACGCAATTTCTTTTCGCGATAGTTTGGCTATGATATCTAGTGTAATAATCGCCTTGTTGTCTTTCACACGCAAGAGAGGGCGCGTAAGACGTCCGCCGTCATTGCATATCCGGATTTCCAATGTTTTATAGTCAAAGATAATGGATGTATAAATATTGATGATACCCTTGTGTTTTTTCGATTTCATTTCATCATATAACTCAAATGGCGTAGTAGTAATGCCTACCCAAGTTCCATTTACAAATACTTTTACCTTTCCATGAAGTTCAATAGTATGTACTGCGTTCTCGATTTTTAAAATAAATGGTTCGACGTATTCATAGAGAGATGAACTATTCGTGGGTATAGTAATATGTGCCATATAACTAATATTTTTTACCACACCAATAGATTGACCTTCTGGGGTTTCTGCTGGACATAAGAAGCCCCATGTCGTATTGTGCAATTTACGCGGAGCAATCAATTCCCCGCTTTTTTCCAAAGGCGTATTTACACGGCGCGAATGACTTAGTGTAGATGCATAAGTAAGTCTGTTTAATACTTGTGCAACACCTACTTTGCTACTATTTGCTTGTTTTATACTGAAATCCCCGGTAGACAATGCTCTGGTAATACCATTTTCAATCGTGGTTGATTTCATTATTTTGTATATATTTGTCATGTTGATAATGTTTTCGTAGTCTTCGGTAGAGCGCCAAGAACCTACATTTATTTCACGGACGACTTGTTTCTGCATTTCTTTCACCAACTTGTTGAAATAGTTGCGGAATAAGTTGTTCAATAGTGTTCCAGTCAAATCAATTCGTTTGTTGATATAACTATCGCGGTCATCTGGCGGTAGCCATCCGAGAGATGTTTGGATGAGTTTTTTGGCCATATAACCCAGCATGTATATTTTTTGCTCAGGGGTTTTGCAATGTGGGAATAAATCATTGTTTAATACTTCTTGGGCAAACTCGCGTTTTTTGTTTTGTCCAGCTTCTCTGTCCATATTCATAGGTGTATATGCCACATGGGTAGTAATATACCGGATTGCGTCTTCCTGTGTTAAATATTTGTTCGCTTCTACAATAGAGCCTTGCAGTGCATATAGTATGTCACGACTGTTCTCATCTTCTATATCCAATACGACTTTTTCACAAATGGCCCGGTCGCTTATAACACCAAGTGCTCTAAACACGACGAATAATTCAATCGGTTGCTTTATGCGGGGAATATTGACATATAATCCATTACCAAATCCGCAATTTTTGGATGAAATCATCATTTCAATTTGTTTAGGCGAAATACATTTAAAGTCTGGAATGGATTTTATTTCGGAAATCCAATCCCATTTTGTGGTATTTTTACCGTCAAAACAATATACGCGGTTTTCTGCAGCACGTTCTTGTCCCAACACCGTTTTCTCAGACCCCTTTATAATGAAATAGCCGCCGCAATCCATAGGACATTCTCCTGTAAACTGTGAGTGGATATGTTTGTTTTGCGTTAGTACGCAAATGGCGGATTTCAACATAATCGGCATTTTTCCGATATTTATTTTTGGAAGTACTTTTGTAATTGTTTTGGGAGTATCCATTGCCTCTGTGTTTAGCACAATGTATTTGATATGTACGTCTACCGTCATAGTAGATGCATATGTGAAGTTGCGGAGCTTGGCTTCCTGTGGCAACATGATTTTTGTGGCGCCATTGTTTTCGTGGATTTGTGGAGGATATAGTTTGAAGTTTTCAAAAGACACATGGGCTTCCAAGAAATATTGGCCTTTTTCCTGAATATAATCATTCTCTGAACGAATGACGACGGGATTGAACATTTGAATAGTTCGTTGCATTTGATAATTTGTAAAATGATTGAATGATTCGATTTGATGACGAACTAATCGTTCCAAATGCTGACCTTCAAAATACGATTCAATGATTTCATATGGCTCTTCAATATAGTTACCTAAATGTGCGAGAACATGTCTTTCCTGTTCTGAAATAGATGAAATGGCTTCCTTTGCAATATGAACGGCCTTGTCTATCACTTCTTCAATAGAAGATGCGCTCCCGGTAGGAGTTTCTATGATTTTTTGTGATGGTTCTGCGTTGGCCTTTTTCTGCGTTTTTTTGGATGATTTACGAATAGTTATTGTTTTTCCAATAGAAGCAATCGCGTTCGAATTAGAGTCACACATCATAGAAGGGGTGTTCATTTTCATAACGTAAGAATGTATTGTTTGACTTATGTAAATACATTATCATTCAATTCAATTTTTTAGATGGTTTTATAAAAATATATTGTTTTTCACCCCACCCCGTCCAGATTTCCATGATTCTGGCCACATCGATTTTTAATGTATGACCGTATTGATTAAAAATCCATGCGGTCAGCATGATGCTGGTTGTATGGACTATGATGCCCGGGGCATCAGTCCATCCAATTAGTCATTAATCCACACATTTAGTCATCAAAAATCCACACGGCCAGACAATAAAATTGATTTTGGGAAACGCACGTTCCGGATATACATCAGTATAACATCTTTATTGCAATAAATAGACAATGCATCTTCATTTTGGAAGTATTTCAAATTATGAAAGGTTTATATACAGCTATTTTATAGCGGAAACCTCGGACAATGATACGGTATATAAACATATTATTACGCATGTGCAATATAGTCCAGATAGTGTATATAAAAATACTGATGGACACGCCGGATATAGTTGGGTGGTAACCATACGAAACAACGATACGGATACGACGCACGAGTATCGTATTAACAATTGGTGCGAACTTATAAAAATATATGAAAACCAAGGATTGGTCTTTGTAGATGAGTCAAATAAAAAATAATTGTGAATATTCTATGGACGAAGAGTTGCAATGGAAATAATATCTGGTTGTATGGATTAAAAATCCATATGGTCAGATACTACAAAAACAATAAAATTGAATGCGGTATATTTTTTTATGTAATAACATAAACATAACCCCATATCCATATCCATATTTTCCAAAAATGAATACCTTACAAAACACCGATGACTTTGTATTTCAACCAATGCTTACTTGCATTGGCAATAAACGCAAATTGGTGAAACATATATACGATATAACAGAAACCTTGCGCCAGCGTTTAGGAAAAGAAAAACTGTGCATTATGGACGGATTTACGGGCTCTGGGGTGGTTGCTCGTTCTCTCCTACCTTTATGCCATACCATGATTACGAACGATTTGGAGCAGTATGCTACATTGATGTCCCGGGGATTTTTGGCAACCCCGGGGGCGGATGCACGTGCACGCATTTCCGCGCACATTGCAGAAATGAACCGTATAGCCATAGAAGGGCCATTTGTTTCCGGAATTATAACACGATTATATGCCCCGCAAAATACAGATAATATAAAAATAGGAGAACGATGTTTCTATACACACGAAAACGCCCTTATAATTGATACATTGCGTCAATATATATCGGATACAGTAGAACCAGAGTTGCAAGTATATTGTTTGACCCCCCTATTGGTTAAATCCAGCATTCATACAAATACAGCTGGTGTATTCAAAGGATTTTATAAAGATGGAGACCGAGGATGTTTTGGCGGAGCGGGGAAAAATGCACTCTCACGGATTATGAAACCTATAACAGTAGACATACCTGTATGGTCAATACATACCCCGGTTGCTCACTGTTATAACGGGAATATAAATACCATATTGGAAGAGATTACTGCACCGATTGACGTATTGTATTTGGACCCGCCATATAATCAACATCCCTATGGAAGTAACTATTTTATGCTAAATATAATTGCGGAGAACAACGAACCACAAAAAATCTCGAAAGTATCGGGTATACCGGCAGATTGGAATAAATCGGCTTATAACTCAAAGGCGAGTGCAATACGCGATATGACACATTTGTTGTATATTGGATTACAGAAGGCTATGTATATTGTGTTGTCGTATAATGACGAGGGAATTATTGGTGCGGAGGATTGGGACAATATTTTCACACCATATGATGTAGAAAAACGAGAAATATTGTATGATACATTCAAGGGTTCTCGTAATTTAAAGGACCGAAGTAATAAAGTCATAGAAATAATGTATATTGTGAGTAATAAAAAATGAATAATAGTTATAGTTTTATAGTATTACAAAATCATATATAAAATAATTATACTGGATGTATAAGGTAAGGTAATAAATTAGTGTATTTTTTAATGTCTGGTTGGGTGGACTGAAAATCCATACATCTAGCATCATGCTTGAGTGAACCTAGTGTCCAAATCAGCGAATGCGAGTTCTATGGTTCTGCCGCAGACCATAGCTATTTCCGGGGCAGTCCATGCACTTGCATTGTGTGTCATTTCATCCCATTTATGAGATTTGATGCAAATCGTAGCAATGCTTTTGCCTCCATAACGCTTGCTGATGTTAATTTTCGCAACCAGTTGTCGCAAGTCTTCCATATGCTCGTCTTCGGTCGCACCGGGTCGCATAGCGATTTCCAAGTTTTTTGCTCCATAGTTTCCTATTTCTAAACGTTTCGCAATAGTCTCGGATGGATGGAAATCGCAACCGGACCCAAATAATACATAGGGAAATACATTACCTGAATGAAACAACATTTCGGCCGCGCGGATATTTTTAATACCGCGTTCCACTGCATTTCCAGTTGCCTGGCGGCCCTTACCTTCTGCAAACCTGCTATCGTTGGTTCCTTGTTTTTTGTCTTCGGTAATAAGGATCGGTATAATTTCGTCGCCTACTATGACCGAAAGAATGCCGCCATCGGGTTTCATAAACACGCGCTTGTTTGCGGGGTCTGGTTCAGGGCAGTCACCTCCAGAACTTTTTTGCAGAATGCATTGCATTTCATACAGGTTCATTTTTGTTCTGTATTCGGTTTTCCAGCCCCGGGCAGCAGCCAATTCTTTGGCGTAAGGTATAACCACAGTTTCCAATGCTGTAGTTAAAATGCCTTCAGAACCTTTGCTATCGTCGTTTAAATGTTGACCTCCGCCGTGCATAGTAGCCAATCGGTTACGTAATCCTTCGGATTGAGTTTGAATAATTGTATCGGACATTTTGAGTTTGGATAAAAGTTTGATAGAGTGTAATAGAATGATCAATAATAGGGGGTATAAAGAATATGAATAGCATACATATGCAAAATATATTTCAATTTTGTATTCTACATCGGAAATCAAACATTTACCAAGAAAAGTTAGCGTCTGTCTGCATGCGGGTATTACATTCCATATGACCATACATTAGATATTACCACATATACATATAAAGACTTTTTGACATATATCTATAAATGTACCCCTTTTATTCTCCTACCACAGAAAAAATGAACTTTGTAGAGTATTTAGATTCCATAAAGTTATCTAAAATAGATTATGTAAAAATGGCGGATACGTTGTATCTGTCTCGCATGCATTATATGGAAAATGCCATGTTTGATAATCAGTTTTGCGGACCTATAAAATTGTCATATAATTCACCTAAACCTATACCAAATATAGCAAACCTATACAATAGGTTTGAACTATGGCAAAAAGAACATGAATATGATTGTTCTGCTAAAATCGAAGATGGGGTCAACATCAAAGAACCCAAAGAAACTCCCTCCGCTACTAAAAACTACGTAGAAATAGACGTTTCTATAAATACATTGGACGATGTTCTCCAAATAATAGATAATAATACCTATCAATCCGACACAGACTATAACATCGACTTACAATCTTTGCACAATATACGTTCCGAATTAGAACAATTGAACAAAATGGTTGGAATGAAATCGCTAAAGTCATCTATTTTGGACCAATTGGTATATTTTTTACAAGACTTGCATTTATCAAATGGCGATTGTGATTTCAAACATACAGTTCTCTATGGTCCTCCAGGAACTGGTAAAACCGAAATTGCTAAAATAATAGGGACAATGTATTCTAAACTAGGTATTTTGAAAAACGGCATATTCAAAAAAGTGACACGAACTGATTTAGTCGCAGGATATTTAGGACAAACGGCCATAAAAACAAAAAAAGTAATTGAAGAATGTTTAGACGGAGTTCTCTTTATTGATGAAGCATATTCTTTAGCAAATAGTTATGATGATGACAGTTTTTCCAAAGAATGTATCGACACTTTATGCGAAGCATTGAGCGACCATAAAAACAATTTAATGGTGATTATAGCAGGATATGAACATGAAATAACCAATATATTTTTCAAGGCAAATCCAGGTATGGAATCCAGATTTATGTGGCGTTTCAAAACCGATTGTTATAATGCAACCGAATTACACAGTATTTTCAGAAAAAAGGTAGAAGACGCTGAATGGCGTATAGATGAAGAAACAATTTCAGATAATTGGTTTGAAAAACGAAAAGAAAAGTTTCCGCATTACGGTAGGGATGTTGAAATGTTGTTTTCTTATTCTAAAATTGCGCATTCGCGTCGTATTTATGGCAAATCAAAAACTTTACGAAAACAATTGACGGTAGAAGATTTAGACCGAGGATATACGATGCTATTGGAAAACCGCAAAAAAGACCCGGCAATTTCCAATACTTTGTTGTCTATGTACATTTAGCTATTATTCACAGTATGTCCATACTTTCGGAAGTACGGTATACGAACAAAAATATTATATTTATCCATTATAATTAGTAATATAATATATGAGTAGTGAACGAAAAACAATCACAATTAATCCCGCATTATTTACTGTAGGTGGAACAAATACTACGAAAAAAAAACGTCCTGCGGCAGAACCTAAAGATTTAAAAATAAAAACTACACCATTATCTCATCATAATACAAAAACATTGCGAAATCGTCTATTGCACTATATACGTAAAAATCAGGAGGATAATTTCAAAAAAATACATGGTAAATCGGAAATAACCGTGCCAACTGATAAGCGAATGCATATTACAGAAACATTCAATAATGATTTTGAAGAATCGCTAAAGTATATGAAGGAAATCGCGGATAAGGTAGACCATACAGTAGACAATAACCGGCTTATGAACCAAACATTGCGTAATTACAAATCGCTAAATCCCGAGTCTGTTTTATCGGGAATGGGATTTGAAAACACAATAGACACCCCGGGTATCGATATTCCGGTTTTTACAGATTTACCACCAATATCGTCTATGTCCGACACCGTAAAAATTAGGCCTAGTAATCAACCCCAGTGGGGGTGTATAAAGAGTGGGAAATTGCCTACCTATAGAATGTGGAAAAACCAAACGCAACATAGTAGAGAACCTGCGAACCACGGCGGTATATTTATTCCACCGGTGCAGTCACAAATGCCTTCATTGTCACCTGCTGCGACAATGAGTGAACCGCTAAATCTAGGTAATATGCCAATATCGGCAATAAGTAGTCTTGGCGCTTCTTCTGCATACGGCGGAGGAAATACTCCGAAGGAAATAAGTGTTATATCACCTCCTATGTCTATTCGAGAGGAACCCAAGATAAAACTACCGCCTAAACCGGATATTTTACATATGAACCAAATAAGAGAAAAAACGAGAATTGCCGAGGAAGCTAAGGCTAAAAGTGCAATAAAATATGGTAAACGGAAGAAGACCATACGCCGAACATACAAATTGGGGAAATCGCGCGTTAATCCTAAAGTGGCGGTTCTCATAAGTAATAAAACTGTCCGCAAAAACATTTCTTCTAAAACGGAAAAATTAAAACAAATACCGATTGAAGAAATACGTACAGTTTTAATCAAAAAAGGGTTCATTAAAGTGGGGTCATTAGCCACAAATGATGTATTGCGCAAAATGTATGAAAGTATGTTGTTAGTTTGTGGCGAAGTCGAAAATCACAATCCGGATAATTTAGTGTATAATTATTTCAATTCTGCATAGTCCACGCGACCAGACCCAGACATTATACGAACAAAACCGATAATCCAAATAATACAAATGGTATACAACAGCATATGCCATATGAATCATATGGATTATTTAGTGCTACATCATTACCTTGTACATCTTTATACATATCAATATGTATAACTGTGTCTGTATGTGTATGTGTGTCTACAATATCGATATTGCAGAAATATCCATATCCATTACCTATTTCAATCGGATGTGCAATTGGTTTATGTATTTTTATAATAGATTGTTTGTTTACAATAAATGGTTTCGTTGGTCTCGTATCGCAACTTACTGAACGTCCTCTCATTTTGATACCATTTATTATAGTTTATGCTAATATTATAATAAATAGAAAAATATGTATTGTTTCAATTTTATTGTCTAGTTTTACAAAATGACATACCTGTACTTTATTGCTTTTCTTAAGGTCTGGTTGAGTGGACTGATGCCCCGGGGCATCATAGTCCATACAAACAGCATGATGCTCACCATATGGA
>Ga0209550_10002115_pt1 | contig 19104 bp, 26 predicted proteins | sample LauGreSuBDMM15SN_2_FD_187567 | JGI IMG/M metagenome (GOLD analysis project Ga0209550, IMG submission 187567) | Freshwater lake microbial communities from Lake Michigan, USA - Su13.BD.MM15.SN (SPAdes) (version 5) | ecosystem: Environmental > Aquatic > Freshwater > Lake | place: Lake Michigan...
AGAAAAAATTGAAAGAAGAAAAGAAGAAATTGAAATAATGATTAAAAATATCGATTATTATATTATAAATAAAATTTTATTCATATCAAAATATCTCAAAGACAATGAAGACGACCCACTTAGTCAAGAACTTCCTGCAAAACTTATTGAATTGTTTAATAGCGATAGGAATGATATTAAAGGTAAAATAGAAAAGCTTGACGATGTAAGTCTATCAATTTTAATAGAGTTGATATACGAAATCGAATAGCGAAACAATTTTAGAATCGCATTGTAAATTAAATTTAAATATTAAGTCTAACATATAAAAATGGAAAAGAGTCTAAGGTGAGGAAGATGCCAAGGATTTACAGCTCAAAAATTGTTTAATAGAATGACCTTGATAAGATTTATGAAACTGCTAATGGTAACGCGGATGAACGAGAAGTAGAGTGTATAATTAGTTGATTTTAAAAGTTTACAAAGATTCTCTTTTACCCAAGATGATTAACATCTCCATCTAGCATCACAATTTAAACATGTAACAAATGTTGTCATAGGTTCATCTGCGCTCCTTGTTTGTAGTTGATAATAGGTAGTTTTATTCAAATGGCATTTGCGGCATTTGAATGAGTCGGAAGCAGACTCGATGGTCGTTTCATATTTATTTTTATCTCTTAGCATTTTTCGTTGAATAGATACCTCCCATTTTGCCGGATTGAGTTCTTGGTGAGTCATGAACGCCACTGTTTGAGGTTTAATTTCTCTGTTATTTATTTTATTAATAAATTCTGTCGATAAGTTTAACCATATGCTGCGAAATCGATCACTATAAATAAGTACAAAAGATTTATTGCTCCATTTCTTCATAATTTTTCGCGAATTTGCCTCACTTACTGTCCAATTATAAATCCCTTTTTCCATATTAGAGGCAAGTACTGGATCTATTTTTTCCGCGAATTTGGAGGCAACATTTTTACGAAAAGTATCAGGATTCATTTTATATGTTAGGTTTAATAATATTTAAATTCAATTTTAATTATTTAACCCATATAATTCCGGTTCTTCCCCAATTAAAAAAAAGAACGTAAAAAAAATCAATTAATTCATTATCGTTATTTATCAACATCATAATATCTTCTTTAGCTTTATCTGATAAAAAAATATATTCAGGATTGGTTACCATATTTATGAACTTGTTAACTTTTTCACCGTTTTCTAAACCTTTAAAAAGGTTTGCAAGGTCTAAAATTTTAGTCATAATTTCAGGATTTTTCTTTATAATACCAGACTCAATTTTATTTTTCATTCTCTCTATCTTTCTTTGTTTCTCTTCTTCTGCTAGTCGTCTCTCTCCCTCTGCTAGTAGTTCTTCTAGTTCTGATTGTCGTCTCTCTCCCTCTGCTTTTCTATTGTGAAGATTCACTTTTCCTCTACTGTGAAGAGGATTCATCCCTCCTTTAAATGTTTTTCTTAATGATCTCCTTTTATAAAGTTTATTTCGAGCATTATTTCGAGACTTTCTCAAATACTATTTTATAAAAATTTTGTAAGAACTACCAGTTTATTTATCTACCACGTGTATATTGCGCATTCTTATCACTTAAATATTCACGGTATTGTTCAGGATTATACTTTTTCATATTATCTTCAAACTCTTTCTGTCTTTTTTCAAACGCTTTCTGTCTTTCTTCCCTTATATTTTTCTTGTAATCCTCAACAAATTTCTCATTATCTTCGTGTGTATACATTTCTTCGTAGTGGGGAGGGGGGCGCATTTTCCAGTAAATTCTTATATCTTTTATGGGCGAATTTACCTTTACTTGTATTAAATTTAGATTTTTCACTTGATTTTAAATAAGGATTGAGATTTTCATGAGTTGGAGACTCTCCCGAATAAACATTAGTAAAATCAACCCCAAAATTCTCTTCTTGGGGCTTAACGTCACATTCTCGACCTCTACATCCAAGTGATCGAGCCACATTCCATATACGCTCCCTTATGCTGCCTCCTTTTTTAAACCTTCTTTTTATTAATTTTCGCTTAAATGTTCTTTTCAATTTTCGCTTAAATGTTCTTTTCATATATTAATGAAAACAAAAAATAATTCTAAGAACAAATATAGGAAATCTAGGAAATCACAATCAAAAATATACAGACCTCTTGACAATGGTGGTCACCCTTTTATTGTTTACGTGAATAAAGAGATAGAAATCACGCGAGAAAATGGAAAAAAACTATGTCGAATCCCATATAAAAAATTATTTACAAGTAATGGGACAAGTCTTTTGGTAAAAAAACGAGACGAATATATTTACATAGGAGCGAATATTAAATCATTCAAGGCACATGATGAAATTAAAGCATTTTATTCCCCGGTTGGGAACGCAGAAGTTGTTTACCCATACGCCGTTGGAGATAAATACACATATCTCATGGTGGAAGATAAATATATACCAAATGAATTTTTGACAAAAGAAGATCCATATAAACAATATTATGATTTTGAAAATGTTTATAAAATTAAAAAACATGCGCGCGATTTAAAAATGAATGTTTTATTTAAACCTTAATATCCACGTTTTACCCCTTTCAAACGTTTTCGCCTAAAATCTTTTTAAATTTATTCATATTCTACCTGCTGAATGGTCCTTTCTGGTGCATCAGACTTCCTGGTCTCTCCGACAGGTGATCTTTATTATAGCGGCGTGTATTTTCGTCTTCATCCTTAAGTTGTTGATTTGATCTTCTTATCGAGTTCCTCTCTCTAATCTTTGCATTCTCTGCTTCAATTCTTTTTCGTATAGGGTTGTACCACTTGTTCAACTCATCTTCTATCTCAATTGCCTTTTCCATGTCATCCGCATCTACAGCTTCACCCATTCTACTATAAAATTTGTTAAAGATCCTTGTTGTTTCACCTTTCTCTGTGCTCAATCCTATATGACGTAATCGTTTAAGTAATCCTTTTGTCATACGTTCTGTAAGTGGTTTAGGTTGACTTCCCTGTATTCTGACAGAATTTAAGTAGGCTTCTGCTTCTTCTCTCGACTGCTTTTCGCTTTTCCCCAGTCTCCGGGTTCCCGCTCCTCCTCTTTTACACTTTCTCCTTTTCAAACGGTTATTTCTACTTTTCATATATTAAGTTATTATTTTATTTTTATTATTTTAATTAATTATTATTTTAATTAATCTGAATCATATTCTTCTTCTCCCAATTCCGAATCATAATTCAACATTTCGTTGTCCACGTCATCGTCACTAACAACAAATCCATCTTTCAGATATCCGTCCACCGTTTTTAATGATTCGTCTACATTTACCAATTCATCTTCTTCGTTGTCATCTTCATCTTTCGTTTCATCCAAGTTTTCAAATCCTCCATAGAGAGTTTCGTAAACAACCCCCCATAAATCTTTTGTCAAAGATACAAACTTATCTGTTTGTGCGAGTAAAACACAATTACCAAAAAACAACTTTGAATCTACTGGTGGAGGAAACTCGTATTTATTTTCCGAATTTGCTTTCCCCTTTGTTTTAGCGTAAAGAGAAATAGAAGTCAAAACACCATTTATATTACATTTCCAGGTATTTTGCTTTAAAAAATCATCTCCCTTTTTAAACCCAGCCTTTTTGTAAAGTGATTCCTCATCAAGATGAAAAACATCCATTTGTTTTAATTCACCTGATTTTTGTACTATAATAATCGATGTTTTTTCCATTTTGTTATTATTTCATGTAAGGTTTAAATCGTTTTAATTAAATTAAAAACATCTTGTATTAGTTAAATGTACAAGACAATCATATTATCTTTATTAATTATTATAGTGATAAATTACATTATCCATTTTTTAAAAAAAACTTTCACAGAACCAATTATTAGATATATCCCCGATTCAAACCCAATGGGTACGGGTATGAAAAAGGGCACAGAAAAAGACGAGGAAATAGATATGAAAACCGAACTATCAACCTTTTTAATGACGATTAACATTTAAATAAATAGATATATAGTAAAAATATGGAGGTTCTTAAAAATTTTCCACAAATTAAACCTTGTTATGAAAAAATAACGCATAACAAGGTTTCTACATTATGTATGTTAATTCCATACGGTATCAAATGCTACGTATGGTTTACCAGATATCAAAACGAAAACGCGTGTTTTTTATTGGAACTGTTCAATAAAAAAATTAACAAGGTATATCGAATTAGTCTTCATTATCATTCTTCCTTGTGTAACGAAAGAGGAACTATTTTGTATGGAACCATTTTTATGAACTATAAATACAAGGTAAAAATGATTTCAGTTGAAAATATCTTATTTAAAAATAAAATGTTAAAAAATACTCACGAAGAAAAAATGGAAATCATATTAAGGCTATTTAGGGAAGAAAAAATTAAATCAAAGAAAATAATGATCGGTTTTCCTATTATGATGAATATGAAAGACGTTGGTTTGGTAGATGACTATAAAGTTCAGTTTTGTCAATACCAGGAAGGAGAAATAATCATGAAAGTTCCTTTTAGGGATTTTGAAAAAAAGGTGACAAATAATAATTCAATTTTCATGGTAAGGTCTTCTAGTCAAAATGAAATATATGAATTGTATGATGGAGATATTTTTATAGATATTGCCTTTATACCAAATTACGAAAAAAGTCTGATGATGAAAAAATTGTTTAATTATAAAACTATAAATTTAGATGCGTACGAAGAGAGCGACGAAGAAGATGATATTATCGTAAGCGAATTAAAAATGGAATGCCAATATCACGAAAAATTCAAGAAATGGATTCCTAATAAAGTTGTATAAAATAAAAATATAATTATATTATATGGATTTTTTTGGTATAGGAAAAAAATTTTTCAAAGGCGGACCTTCCAAAACTCGACGCGGAAGACTCGATTTTACAACGAAAAAAGGTAACAAATATTTTCAACGCAACGGCCATCGCGTTAAAAAATCATATAAACCGTATAATTTTCATAAAAAGAGTCGATCAAAAACACGCAAAGGAAGACTCGATTTTACCACGAAAAAAGGCAACTTGGATTTCCAAGCCGACGGGCATCGTATAAGAAGATTGCGAACTCCTTATAATTTTATGTAACACCCTGATTTTTCAAAATTCATGTATTGTATTTTATATTTTTGAGAATTATAGAATGTTTTCCTTTTTTTCCACTGATTCTTAAAAAGAGAATGCGTGTCTATTATATCTACTACTATCGGGGACGAATGTTTTTCACGAAGAATTCGACCAACTGCCTGCTCAATATCTGTTTTAGGTGTAACCATAATTAACGTAGTTAATGTCTTAATATCTAGAGCCTCTGCCGCCATTGAATATGTGGCGATAATCACGCTTTTTTTCTCGCTCTCTTTTAAATCTTTTTCTTTCATTCCACCTACGTAATATCCAACAGAACTCAACTCTCGACCGACTATCGCATCATGAATATATTTAAGAACACTCTTATTGTGAGCAATCACCATGATTTGATTGGTGGGGCGTTCTTTAAGTAGTTCGGATATTATATTTAAAACAAATTCAGTACGATGATTATAAGAACATAATTTAGTAATCATCGTACTATATTTAACATTTCCACGCATGTCGTATTCCACCTCGTTGAATTCTGGGTCGGCATTTTTATATTCATATGCTCTCACAATTACATTATACGCTTCCTTCTCAGTTTGTTTATATACAACATCCCCTAGGAACATTTTAAAAAAAGGGGTGGTGCCATCCTTTCTGACCATTGTGGCCGACAACCCGAGCATATGATTGGCAACTACTTTAAAAAGGAAATTTGAAAAAACTTCACTAGATATGTGATGAACCTCGTCGAAAACAATAAAGCCAAAGGAAGAAAAAACGGAATCATTGTAGTCTTTCATTGAAAGAGATTGTAACATCCCGATAACAATATCTTTGTTGTCGATATCGATATTCCCTCCCTGAATTCTACCGACGCGAGTATTTGGTAAAAATTCAGAAATCCGTTCAACCCATTGGTTTAGTAAAAATTCTTTATGAACAACAACTAGTGTTTTTTTCCCTAGTTGTTGAATAATATTAAGAGCGCAAATTGTTTTTCCTTGCCCGCAACCAACTTCAATTAATCCGTTCCCTTTTTCTAAAAAGGAATCTACTATTTTTTCTTGTATTGGGCGCAATGATCCTGTAAATGTTAAGGAGATATTTTCACCCACCGATAATCTGTTTTCAGGAATTCCGAATTTAGAAATTCCATAATACCGGGGGAGATACATTTTTTTATGAGATTCCCGATAAAAAGCAACACTTGTATTGGGTTGATTTTTATTAATAATAGATGCCGTAAGATCACGTTTTACTTGATGTATTTTATCCCCTAGTTCGGATTTTAATATGGTAAACCCTTTACTACCCAGATACATTTATATAAAATTCACACTTTATATTTATATTATTTTATATTATATGTACATCAAAGATCTTTTTAGAAATAAATGTCAGTTTTTTCTAGCGATATTATTCATTATATTTATAGTTGTTGGTGTTGAAGATAATTATAAAATGGCTAGAATTGTGGATATACCACAAATGAAAATTGTGATTATCATTACTTCTTTATTATTGATTATTTACTGTAATAGGATATTGGCTGTTTTAGGTATTTTTGTTGCTTACGAAATACTCCATTTTTCGCACGTGATGTTAAACGAGAGCATTGATTCAGAATTCAAACAAACCTATAAACCATTTAGATATGTAAAAAGCATGGAAGAAGAAATTGTATATAAAATGAATCCATTGGCGGGGTCGACGTTTTCTAGAGATTGGTCTTATAATCCATTGTCTTCGAGTAATAACATATATTTTTTTTAAACCGTAACGACGTTAGAGTTTTTCTGCGCCAATTTTTTTAGACATTTCGTCAACATCGAACACGCTAGACCGGGGCATTTTCTCTGTTTTCGCTGATTCTCCATGATCAGTTAATTCATATGTCTCTTCACCCTTGGGTGTCTTACTGTCTTTGAATGTAGATTTAATGTCTTTGGGTGTAATATATTCAATTAATTTTATAATACCAGTTACAACGATATAACAAACGACAAATATAATAATACCTACAAGTAGGTAAAACAGCCACACTTTATCTAATATGGAAGTCGGTGGTTTATATGGTTTGATATCAGAAGGATCTCTAGGAACAGTTGTTGCCACATTACTGTGATCTGTTGGTGAACAATTTATATATATTTCATTTGTATCGTCGGGTGAATCTCCTGGTCCGGTTTGATTGTAATAGAGAGGACCTGTATAATATTGAGGAGCAGGAACTTTCGGATTTGTACTACTTGAACATATCGTATCTCTAAGAGTTTTAGATATAGTTAATGATGATACGGGAAATACAATATAATTAGCAGTTGTTGTGTTGTAAAAAATGTACGGCATTTGTGGGATGTAATCGCTTAATTTAAAATATTCATTGTATGGCGTTCCAAGAACCTGAATATCCTTCAAAATCCCATCGGAATCGGTCACTAAAATTGGTATAAATATATTTAAATTGCCATAAGTAGAATTTGTTTTAATGACAAGTTCACAGTAATCATCTACACCATATTTCCCAATAGAAGGGGCGTACAAAATTATATCGTTGATCCCAAAGCTATCTTCGTTTAAGATTATAGGAGAGTGATTTAATGAATTCTGAACAGTGACCTCGCTATATTGTATAATCCCAGTTTCTCCTTTACATATTGCTTTAAAAGTAACATCCGTATATGAAAATCGACATTTTTCTTTACATATATAGCACGGTATTGGGTTTCCGTCTGGATCCGTGTTTGTTGTTGAACATGAATTGGTAGAAAATGTCATATTTGTTGTTTTCGGAAATAGCATAATAAAAGAAAATATTATTTAATTAACTTTTGAAACCTAAACTAGAAGACATTTGCGTGAATTTGTCTAATAAATTACTTAGCATTAATATTGAATTATTCACATTCTTTATTTTCCGATCATGATTGTCAAAAGATTCGACCTTTGATGGTTCCGACGATTTAACTCCCTTATCATCTTTTTTATCAGTTGTTTCCGGAATAGGTCCAGTGGCTCCAGTATCTCCAGTGGTTTCTTCTGTGGCCCCAGTAACCCCAGTATCTCCTTCAAATCCTTCGCGCCTCACGACCGTTTTCATCAAAATATTTGTGATAATAATGTCTAAAATCAATACAATAGATATGTTCTTGATAAACATATTTAATACCGCCCCTATTATACAAAAAAGTAAAAAGGATGTGTATTTTTTGTTAACAATCAAGTAAAAAATTTGTATTAATGCTATAATACACATAAAATATAATAGAAGATCGTCTTTTTCGCGCCTTGAACTCCTTCTTGAACTTCTCATAATATCTAAGAATATAATTTAAAAAAATTAAAGAAATAAATAAAATGTATTTTCTTGGATATGTCGAATTATTTCATCCTCAAACACATGTTTTTGATGAAACTTCGTGGAAAGATATAAATGAATTTTACATTACTATATTTACAATAAAATCCCCTTCAAAATATTTACATTTTTTAACAGAAATTAAATCAATGCATTTCGAAGAGTATTATTGCTATATATCTGAAAATAAAAGTCGAGAAATTATGTGCCACAAAACAATATTATTCCATATAAAAAATAGAACCAAGGAATTATGTATTATCAATAATCATCCTATCATAAGAAATTTCTTCAAAATACAGGAATCTCTTTACAATCCAACTTCTCTAGAAATCGTTGAAAAAATAGTATTAAAAACGGGGGAGAGTATTTGTATTTTGAAGACATTTTGGATCAAATGTATTCAACGTAAATGGAAAAAAATATGCGAATATAATAAAAAAATACTTAATGACTTAATGATGTTAAAAAATGTAAAAAGAAGGGATATTATAAATATACATTCTAAATTCTACGGATTAAATGGATTGTGGTATTCTATACCTAGATCTTCTAGTTCCCTTTGTTCCCCTTGATGCCCTCGACCTTTTATAACTCTTTTTTTTATAACTATATCCACCGCGTTTCATATATTATAAATTTATTAAAAGTTCATTTTCAATATTATTTATAATATCTAGAATTTTTTGAGAATCTTGTAAATTTTGAAGTTTAAGATATTCGTACAAGTTTGAAAAATAATGGTATTGCTCTATAAGTTCATTTTTTCTATCATCAAAGGTTGCTATACAATAATCTTTTACATGTGTATCATATGGACTTTCGTTTTTCGTTTTAATTGCCTGGATCAAATTCTTTTTTAAATTAATAAACTCTTGAATATCTTGTTCACCTATATGAGATGTCATTAGCTTTTTAATCATTTGAGCTTCTGTGGAATTCATATAAAAATGGATATAAAATTTTCATATAAAATATTTATATAGAAAATGTTGAGGAAAGAAGTTGAACCATTATTAGCGCAAGATAATAGATTTGTTATGTTTCCTATAAAAGATGAAAGTATCTGGGCAATGTATAAAAAACACGTAGATTGTTTTTGGAGACCAGAAGAGATTGATCTAATGAAGGACGTAAAACATTGGGAGACGCTATCAGTAGACGAAAAACATTTTATTTCTATGGTATTGGCTTTTTTTGCTTCTAGTGATGGAATTGTATTGGAAAATCTTGCGGTTCGCTTCATGTCGGAAGTCCAATTGGCGGAAGCCCGTGCCTTTTACGGATTTCAGATAGCAATGGAAAACATTCACTCACACACCTATTCTCTACTCATTGATTCATTTATCAAGAACGAAGAAGAGAAAAACAAGTTGTTTTATTCCATTGACCATTTTCCATGTATTAAGAAAAAGTCAGATTGGGCGCAAAAATGGATAAATGATAAAAAATCATCCTTCGCAACAAGGCTGGTTGCGTTTGCTTGTATTGAAGGCATTTTTTTCTCCGGGGCATTTTGTTCTATTTTTTGGTTAAAGACAAAGGGATTAATGCCTGGACTATGTTTTTCAAACGAATTGATTAGTCGAGACGAAGCTCTTCATACAGAATTTGCCATTTTACTTTACAGTCGCCTAAACAATAAACTCTCTAAAAGAAAAGTGACTGATATTGTAAAAAATGCGGTTGAAATTGAAATTGAATTTATATGTGAAGCATTGCCATGTCGTTTGATTGGAATGAATTCAACCCTTATGGCTGATTATATTCGATTTGTAGCAGATCGCCTTATTGTTCAATTAGGTTATGAAAAAATATATAACGTGGAAAATCCCTTTTCTTTCATGGAAATGATATCCATTGATTCCAAAACCAATTTTTTTGAAAAACGTGTCAGCGAATACGCTCTTGCGACAAAAGTAAAGGATGCCGATATTTTTGAATTAATGTGTGAATTTTAATCGAAAAGTATTTAAAATTAAATGTAAAATTAAAAGAATGATAACATGTCAATTGAGCGGAGGGCTAGGCAATCAACTTTTCCAAGTATTTGCCACGCTGGCATATTCCATCCGATATAATATTTCAGTCATGTTTGAATACAAAAATGAAACAACAGAATATAGGACACCCGAAGGCATTCAAATGCGCGATACATATTGGAATACTTTTTTTGTTCATATCATTGGTCTAACGACTTATTCTCTTGAACGAAATTCGGGAATCGATGTTTCTTCTTTTTTCCCTTACAAAGAACCTAGATTCGAATATAATAAACTTCCCCCTGAGATTTCGACAAGAAACATGAAATTGGTTGGATATTTCCAAAGTCCCTTGTATTTTCAAGACAAGGAAGAATATATTTTTAAGCTTTTGAAAATCCAAAAATTAAAAGAAATGATTAAAAAAATTTATGATTTTTCAGAAGAATGCGTTTCCTTACATTTTAGAATTGGCGATTATCAATATTTAGATGAGCACCCGGTTCTTCCATTGGAATATTATAAAAAATCCCTTCGGTATATTTTCCAAAAAAGAGAAAATCGAAATATTCTCGTTTTTTCACAAAAAGAAGATGAAATATTGGTGGATTTACAATTGTCGATTTTACGACGCGAATTTCCCGAAGCCACTTTTACAAAAGTGGATGAGCATGTTTCTGATTGGGAGCAACTATTAATCATGTCTTGTTGTCGTGACAATATCATAGCAAACTCGACCTTTAGCTGGTGGGGTGCTTATTTGAATCGAGGGGATAAAATTGTTTGTTATCCGAAAAAATGGTTCAAATCGTCAAAAAACACGAGCAATATGTTCCCCGAAGATTGGGTCATGGTCAACGAACACTGAGTAATTTTTCTTCGTAATTCACTTCCCTCTTTTCAATATCACTATACCCTTGTTTTTGTGTGACATTCAATGGAAATACCAAAAACCAATTATCTTTTTTCTGTAGTTTCAACCAATTTTTATCAATTGCGTATGAAAAATGATTTTCCGGATATTGTAAAAGATGTTTGATTCCTTCGCGGATATTTTGGATGAGTGTATCATAGTAGTGTCCATTTACAATATACCCAGTTGTGGTTTGACAATGTTGAACTTTAATATAATAAGGATTGACAAACGTAAATGGCATCACGACATTTCCCCCGAGCATTAAAACATCCCAATTATCTTCATTTCTCAAAAACCAATCCATGTGTCTTTTAAAGACGATTTTATTTTTAAAAACAATATCGTCTTCACATATAGCAACCATTGGAAGATTATTTTTCTTCGCCAATTCTAATATGGCCAAATGACTTAAAGAGCACCCGATTCTTCCATCGCTGCTGCGTATGGCATCAAATCTTTCAAAATCAAAGTTTAAAAAGGCGAGTTGTTCTTTGGCATTTTGATTGCGTTCAACTCGGTTACGAAGATTGATATAATAACCTTTCATTTTCTATAGTTGTTATTTTAGATTTAATTTGTTTTATAAATATATGTCGGATATTAAAGTGAAGTTAAAAAATTTTTGGGAATCTTTAAACCTATTTGAACAATATAATTTAATTGAGGATATAATTACGTCAGAAATAAAAAGAGGTGGTTTATTCTTTAAGTCAACATTGATAGTAGATCGTAAAAATTTTGGTAAAATTAATTTAACTATTACAGATAAAAAAGATATTTTGAATTTGGTGAGCGAACCCGATACTTTTCCAAAAGACCTCGAAGAAATACTTGAAATGTCTATACGAATTATTAGAGATATGATAAATAGAGAAATTAAAGACAAGGTACTTGATATAGAAATGACAGATTTAAAGAGTTCCGAAGATGATGGACATGAAGATCATGGTAGACATGATTTTCGCGAATTAGAGGATGCGTTGTCTTCGCTTAGTATGTCGAATAGTGGTAGTGAATCTGATATAGAAATGAAGGGGATACATCACGGTCGCCATGATTATAACACTTTAACATCCGCGATGTTAAATATAGGTGGTAAAACAAGAAAAAAGAGAAAAAGGAGAACCAAAAAACATTTAAGAAAAAAATATTCAGCTAAAAGAATGAGCCGCAAGAAATGAATACGTTTAATTTTCAACCTTTCATTTTATTGTATTTATGTTCATTTTATTGTATTTATGAATTTAAAATATTTTATAAATTATGGATGCCAAAGATTTACATTTGAATGATCTTAAAATACTTTTGAAAGAGGAATGGAATAGAGGTTACATAAACGAAAAAAAATTAGATGAAGGAGTAAGAGTAGAAGATCTAGGAAACACAGTACTTTTTAAAGGAAAAGTACTGGATCCTGGAAAGAAGCAGAAAGGTATGATATATGAAATAAGCGCAACTTTAAAGGATAAAATGACGGTACTTTATAATATCAATTTTTTTGATGTATTTAAATTAACTTATTCAATTGATAGAGCTGTGAATACTGTTAAAGATATTGAAATGACTCCTTTAGGTTCAATCGGTTTAGGTTCAAACGGTGGAAAATCCAAGAAAAGAAAAAGGAGATCTAAGAGATCTCGTAGACGAAGTCGGAGAAAATAAATTGAATATTTTATTTCATAATTTCTACCATTAAAAATGGACGAATTCGAACTCTACGAAATAGCAAGTTGGAACCCTCCTTTTTGGAAAACAGGCGAAACACGTGGATGGGCACCTAAACACACAAACATGTTTATAGACTTGTCTAAAAATCCGCACCCAATGGCAACGAACATTCTCTACGCAAATTACAACCTTTTGGATGCTACGTTCACGACCTGGTTTTACATGAACAAAGACACCACCTTTTTATATGAAAAATTGTCGTCAAGATTTGTTATTTTATACAACCATTACTCAAATATTTCATACTACAGATTGACAACCATGAAAGAAGATCTCATTACTCTTACCAGATCATGTCTTTGGAAGTTTCGCCACAACATTTCTTACATTTGCGCAAATTACCCCCTTTCTGAATTCCCCGAAGCCATCTTTTTTGAAGACCTAAATTGGTTTAGTCTGGCCGAAAATAAACACAAATGTGTCATGGATTTCATGAAAGCACATCGGGATCAAATTCATTGGGTAAATCTATCGCGCAACTCTTCTGATCCTGCCGTGGATTTCATGTTAGAAGAGTTCGCGAATGGAAGAGAGATTGAATGGTGGACAGCTTCTGTCAATACAAACGAAAGATTAATTGCGCATTTCAAAAATGTAAAAAATGAATTGTCTGTATATTCTCTCTGTCGCAATACATCGTCAACGGTTATTCGTTTACTGCTAGAGAATCCTGAATTGTATGAAAAAATCTCATGGGAACGTTTTTGTGAGAACTCGAATGATTTGGCCGTAGACCACATTATTGAAATATACGAGACAAATAAAAAAGACAAGAGATTGGTTTGGGAAGTTTTATGTCTCAACGTGAATCCACGCATTTTCTCCATTCTTCGAGAAAACAAAGAAAAAGTCGATTGGAATGAGTTTTACAGAAATCCCAATTGTTTTCAATACAACTACGAAAAAATGAGAGAACGATTTTCGCCGTTAAAAAGAGAAATTGAAGACATTTTCCTTCACCCCGACAACGTTATGGCAAAAATCGAAAACGAACGAAATATGGATGAAACTGATTTTGACACCATCGCTCGATTGGATTTTTAAAATTGAAAAACTTATTTACAATATGAATCTATAAAAATGTTAGCTCTCTTACTGACTCTCTTGGTTAGCGCTTACGGCAATGTCTTTGTGGAAGATGTCACGTTTAGTATTATGGGCACTATCTATGATGGCGTAGAGAACTCTAGGCGTTATGGAAATCACTATCAACTGTTTATTCTTTGGCAGCAAGAATATTCGAATAAAAGGGAATGTAACTTTTGTCATTCCGGGATTCAAGACAAGGAGGCAATGCGGAAATATACCAGCGACGACAGAAAAATAGACTATTCCACGGATTCTTTCACTTTCCCCACTTCTTATAACTCAGACATTCCAAACTATCATATAAATAAGGAGAGAGTGTTAAGCAACATCTTGAAAGAGTTGTCTGACATGTTCGCGGGCGTTGAAATCCAATTAAACAGTGATTCGTGTTGTCATGTATATACTCTTGCTTGGTAAAAAAAATTGAAAAAATAAAATACTTAAATGATATTAAAAAAAAATGTCAACGATTCGAGTCGTTCCCGTGCTAGCAGCAGAACAAATGAAAGGTGGTCGGATTTTCCGTATATTCCGGAATTTAACTTATATTTTTCGAGGAAACATGATAGATGGCACAGCTGTCCTTGAAGATCATGGGGAAGTGGAAAATGGATACGATGTCGCAAAGATTTACAATTTTATAAAACGTAAATTGGAAGGCGTAGGATCTGGTGTACAGAACGGGGACACCGTTGGACTTTTGAATAATTTGCTTCATCTCGAAGAACTCTATACAGAAATACCCAAAGCGCTTACGATAATACACTCAAGGATGCCACGGCTTCTAATACGAAGTTATGAACGAACGGAAATATTGAATGACGAAATTCAAAGTAAAATAGATTATTATGGTACAAACGAGATGATAGTAAACAGGCTTTACGAAGTAAGAGCCGTTTTGGAATTAGCAAAAATAAAGATAATGACCTTTTGGCAACAAATCCCCGAGTTCTTTATTCGCATGCCGACAAGCATCACGTGGACCTTTTTCGACCCTCAACTCTTCTTAACGGACGCATATCTCCCATATATTACGGGAAAGGCTCAATTACCAGAATGGACGGATCCCCTTGTCATAGAAACAATGAACGTAGCGATTGAAATTTACCAGACAAAGATTCAGACGCTCTCTCAAAAGAGAGAAAATATGGTTCTCCTTTCGTTAATATTTCGTGAGAACAAATTTCCTTGCGAAATATTAAAATTAATCGTAGACTACCTGCCTGTTTTTATAGTTTTTGAATTATTGTCATGTGAAACCCCATGTGAATATTTAACGCGCACATGCGAGCTTGACCACTATGTTATTTCTAGGACAGTCTTTTAATACTACGATATCGAATGTTCTTCCAATCGTCTGTAGTAGATACCACCACATTTGTTTGTTTTCTCGCACTTGGATGAATAATTTTACGTTTTGGATCACGTATATCGTATTTATAAATATTTGCTTTGTCGTATTGAATTCCACATGAAAAGTAATTAACGTTAACAATAAATATTTTTTCATTTTCGATCACGTGTACGTTATCCTTTTCATTTTTAGACTCTTTATCTATGGTAAATATCGGAAAAAGAGTCGTCAATCCTTCTCTACCATTTACATCATATTTTACATTCACGTAATCACTGCGATTGATAATACGCTCTACACCATCAAAAAGTTGTAGAATTTGAGGACTTCCTATACATTTAAAATCAGAACGATCAATTTTTATTTTGTGCACAATACATCTCTTTTGTAAGGAAGTATCTTCGCTACCCCATCCCCAGCAATTTGGAAATCCATTTATTTTTTCAAAATCACCCCCTTTAATGACTACAATGCCACCCAATGCGTGTTCAAATCCATAGTAATGTTTGACGACTCCTTCTATTGTCTGATAATCAAAAATATCATTAAAAGGGATTGTGTCAACATCGTTGAAAACAAAATTAATATCTTTGTAATTCGGATATTTTGTTTTCACGGATAAAAATCCAATATTTTTCATTGCCCCGCGATTGAAACTTCGATTGTCAAATTGATGTACAAAAAAAATTTCATAATCTTTGCCCTCTAGCAAAGAAGTCATGTATTTACTAAAAAAAAATTTGTGTTCTACCCGATTCCGGTACGGGACAACAAAAACAATTTCGGGCATATATTTTTTCAAACAATTTTTTTTATTTTTTTGAACGTTATTTTTCATTCGAGTGCAGAAAGCCAGGAAAAATGCTCGCGGGGCGTCATTTCGAATATTTGTCCAAGAAAACCTTTGGAACAAGTGTTTCCTTTTGTTTTTCCATTTTTTTATAGCACTTGTTAATAGTTACTTCGCTAATTTCGCTGATATTTTTAATGTCTTTTTTTGTAATGTTTAATTGGCATAGCTGAACAATAAAGTAGATGACTCCCGCGGCGATTGAATGAGGAGTGTTTTCCGGCATGAGATTTTGTTTTTCGATTTTAATGGAAACAAACTCGCATAATTTTGTTTGTTCTGCGCTCATTTTTAACTTACTACAATATCTTTGAATGAAAGAGTCGGGTGTTGTTTTATCAAAAGTCGTTTTTTCGGCTTTTTCCATATTTTTTTCTAAATCGTTTAATATTGCTTGCGCTATTTTACAACCTTTTGTTGCGCATGTTACATCAACATTAAAAATAACAGACAATTCTTTTGCGGTTCTAGGATATTTATTCATTCTACATGAAATATAGATCGATGCCAAAAGCAGACCGTCTTTGTTATCCCCCCGAAATGTTTGTTCGTATTCGGTAATTTTTTTGTGATAAATGATTGCGTCATCAATTATACATTTTGGTATACCAGCATTGTTGGCGAAAAGTGTTATTTTTTGAAATTCGTCGTATCTAGCTTTTTCTTTATACGGCATGGATTGCCATTGCGTATATCTTTGAATTTTTCTCATTTCATACGTCATTTTTGAACCATAAAAAGACATGACTTTACATCCATACGACGATTCTTCTAATAAAGGGTTGATGGGCATACCACACCGAGTTGGATCACTATTATGGCTATCATCTGCCCCATAATATCTCCATTCTGCTCCTTGATCGACACTATCTTTGTAAATGATAGAACACTTATTATTAGAACATGTCAAAAATCCTTCATCTGTTACTAAAAGCATAAAATTACAGGAATCACAAAAAATCTTCTCTTTTACATCAAGAGATTCGACCGGCTTCGCAAATTCGTCATCAAAAGTTTTCCATAATTCAGTTTTCCTGTTTTTAAGTGTTTTATTCGTTGGGGGGATACAAAGTTTCGACATACATTAATATAATCTTACCACGTTATTTTTAAATCAATTTTTATTTAAGTAAAAAAACAAAAATAAATAGTAAATATAGATTATGGGCGCCTCTTTATCGCAACCAGAAAGTGATTCATATGTTTCAGAAAAATTAGATTATATAGCAACGTATTATATTTTAACGAGCGATTTTAAGAGTTTAAAAAACCTTTATAAAAAAGAATATTGCGACGATTTAGTTATATTGACTTCTGATATCATTCAAAAAAATCTATCTTATCAAGATGTATCTTATTTACAGAGGAGGATCATTAATGGAGAACCTATAAATCAAATGAATCGAGAACCCATGATTTGGTTTTCAAACGCGAGTATTAAAAAGGATATTGATAAAAGTATAACGAATGAAAAGAATAAGGCTAGAATGTGTATGGGGATCGCAAAATTTTACATAAAAATAGCGCATGTTTTTGCTGCTATTATTACATCTATAAACCCAATGTACTCATATATCGAAGATGGGGAAGAAAAACAACTGGGAAACGATAGAACAAATATTCCTGATGTTGAATTAAAATTTAAATTGGGTGGTTTATGTGAAAGTCGAATCGATGCATTAAGTAGTGGTTATGACTACATAAATGTAAAAACAGATGTGGATATAGGTTTAAACGTATGTAGTTCTGAACCCAAACTGTTAATCGAAGAACCAGGTATACCCGAATTGGAAAAATTATATTACGACGAATATGATTATAAAGAAGGGCGGTTTTACGGAATGTCGGATAAATCTAGAAAATTATACGAAGAAGATGTCAAGGCTTTTTATGAGACAATTATGGATACTCGTGTGGTACCGGAATCGATTAAAAAATTTTCCGATATCAAATTAAGGGATTTCGCAAATTCGCAAGAGTGTCAAAATTCAGATTCGGTATTTAATAAAAAATTTAAAGATAGTGCTAAAAACGCACTTTTTGTTGATTATATTAATAATATCAAAAAAATGAGAGATAATTCTGAGAATTTTCAAAAAGAAATACTCATACAAATTAATAAAATATTTGTTTATACATTAGATGTATCGGGAGATAAATTGGTGAGGATAGACCCTCTTTTAACTATGACTACTTTAGAAGAAATAATTATCGATGTCAGAAAATTATTAATTACAATGTATCTTAAATGTGAAGATAATTTTAATGATGGAGTTAAAATATTTAGATCTATCGCCGATACAATGACAGTAGATAGATTACGTTCTGAAATTCAAGAATTAGAAAAAGCAGATAACATTCAAGAATATTTAAATAATAAATACCCCGAAGTAAGTCCCGAAATAAAGACACCTCGTCCCGAAGAGATTCTTGAAAAGCATGTGGAATTCAATGAACCTTTGAGTGTACCTGAAGAGGTTCAACCTGATGGAATAAAACCCGCAGAACCTGTTCCCAATCAATTCGAAAGACACACTGATCCTCTACCGGAATACATCGAACCACGTGAACCTGATTATGTCCCTCATGTTCCTGAACCTCAGTTGCTTGGCGAACCTCTCCCCGAATACACTGAACCACGTGAACCTCTCCCTGAACCTGTCGCTCATGTTCCTGAATATATAAAACCAAGTGAACATGTCCCTGAACCTCAGTTGCTTGGCGAACCTCTCCCCGAAT